>Ga0209609_10001269_pt1 | contig 14701 bp, 12 predicted proteins | sample LakKivw325mmetaG_FD_184136 | JGI IMG/M metagenome (GOLD analysis project Ga0209609, IMG submission 184136) | Anoxic lake water microbial communities from Lake Kivu, Rwanda to study Microbial Dark Matter (Phase II) - Lake Kivu water 325m metaG... | ecosystem: Environmental > Aquatic > Freshwater... | reverse complement strand
TAACTAATTCGATTATATCGAAGGTGGATGGCCCGTGAAGGGCTAGCGTGAGGAGATCAGGTATTTTACCTGGTCTTTTCATTTTATGACAGGAAAATTTTTCCATATCCCCTTATTCTTCCCTCGTATACCTGCTGATTATACTTTGCCTGAATACGCTGGCAAATTTGCTTGCCAAAGTTATTGCCCGGGTCATTAATTTTCTGTTCTTCAATTAAAATCTCCTGCTTGCTGGGATAAGCTATAAGGTCAGAAAGTTGTAGCCCGGCGATGTTCGCCAGTTTCGGCTTCAGTTTAATCTCTGAGCTTGTGAGACTCCCCTGAAAGAATTCAGTGCCCCGCCACTGAGTTCCCACTTTATAAACTAGTCGGTATGCTTCCTTCAATTGCAGGTCCGCTTTGCCACCTCTACTTTCAGCCAAGACATCACCCTGCGCATCACGAAAATTCAAGAAACCACAATACCTTTCAAGGAGAGCGGTTAGACAATAGTGATAAGGATGGTAAGCGATCTCCCCATACTGTTCAATGTGGGTCTTCTTATCGATGACTACGCTAATGATGCGATAGTCCTGCGATTCGACAAATTGCAGGAAATCTTCGTTGAAAGCTCGCTGTTTTTCCATATCCCTCAGCCTCCAAAAGGGACCCCTTCGATTTATAATGTCTTCCCTGTGTAGAATCACAGGCTCATCAGGGCTATGCGGGAAGTGCTTCTGTTTCAATTCTTCCATCCTAGGTTGAAAGGTACTACGATAATATTCGCTCTCTATGAATATACCAGTAAGTCCTAAATACCTTTTGGCAGTGTCTTCTAAATCATAATAGGTGTGGTCTCCAGATTCATCCACATATAGGCGATAACGCTTCATCAAACCTCTTATTAAATATCACTTAACCGCTACTTCGACAAGCTTGGTGGTGTCGTTGCCGAAGATATCTACTATTTTTACCAGGAGCTTATAAGTGCCAGGGCTAGGGTAGTTATGCCAGTCGCTTTCAGCCGCCAGCGTGGAATGTTTGCGGGTGCGATATGACTGCCACTGGTTGTGAAAGGTGTCTTCTTTGAAGTCCCAGTCAACTGCCCAGTAGTCAATGTAATCTGACCATTTCTTGACTTTATCACGCACCTCAAGGGGAACAAGCTCTAAGCTGGGGATGATGAAGTCCTTAAGAGCTATTTGAACCTCTGTTCCCTGCTGTCTGACTTCAGTTTCAACATAAGCCAGCTCATAGAAATGGACATCGCCGGCTTCCACCGCCCGCTTGTCCATGACCTCTCTGGGGATGTTAAGCAGGCGCAGGTCTATACCTCGCCGCCTGGCTTCACTGCCAACGACATCGTGAAGCCCCATTTCCCACTCCCAACCTAAAACATCCAGAGCCGTCAGTTTATTGGCGGAGCATTCTTCTAAAGCCTCGATGATTTCAGAGAGGGTAACCGGGGCATCGGTGGCGCCGACATGAACCATTCTGCCCGCTTTCCTGCCATGAAGGTGGTGGAAGCCGATGACCGGCTCGGCGTGGTAAAGCTTGATGATAAAAGCCAGGTATTCAAAGATAGCCTTTTGGCTGTCCTTGTGTCGACCCTTTATTCCATTCATCTGCCAGTATTGCCGCTCATATTTGCCCAGATTCAGGATCTCAAAGGGCTTACAGTCTGGAATATCCAGCAGACGCTTTCTGGTGGTGTGAATGGCAAACCTGCCCAAATCACAGCCAATCCATCGCCTGCCTAGCCTCTCAGCCACCGCCAAGGTTGTCCCCGAGCCACAGAAAAAGTCGGCAACGAGGTCACCAGGGTTGGAGGATGCCTTAATGATGCGCTCACTAAGGGCTTCTGGTTTTTGAGTGGCATATATACTTCCCCCTTTCATAGTACCGCAGTCTTGCCAAATAGATTGTAACGGCATTCCTTCTATTTCGTCCAAAAACTTAATATGGCATCTACTCGAGGCCTCACCATTTCTTAAGAGAATTCTACCCTCTCTCAATAATTGGTCTAACCTTTCCTTAGAATACCTCCAACCATCTTTTGGTGTGTAACCATGCCATCCAAAAACTCTTGATGGTGTGTATCTAGGAGCAGTGATGTTCTCTAACTTAAAGTATCTACCTTTCTGGCCTGACTTAACCTCACTAGCTTTGATGATATCTCCGTCTTCAGTCATAAAATAACTATACTCCGAGAGCGCAGATGAGGATGATTCTATCTTTTGAATGTTAAAGACGCTATCGGGTGATTTAGAATAAAAAAGAATGGCCTGGTGAATCTTGCCATAAGAATCTTTAATGTTACTTTTAGGGTCTGTACACTGCCATATTATTTCATTCCTAAAATTCTCCTTGCCGAAAATCTCATCCAGAATGAGCTTCACATAGTGTCCCACATGCCAATCAAGGTGAACATAAATGCTCCCGTTCTCGGCTAGCAATTCTCGCATCAGCACCAGACGCTCATACATCATCTGGAGATAGGAATCTAGGCCTTTGCCCCAGGTATCGTTGTAGGCTTTCTGCTCAATGATAGAGGGCTGTTTAACCAGCTCCTCATCACCTACCTTGACCCTGAAGCTGAAATCATCGCCGGTATCAAAGGGTGGGTCAATGTAGATAAGGTTAATCTTGCCGGCAAAGCCTTCTTCCAGAAGAGAAGCCAGGACATACTTGTTATCACCCCAGATAAGCTTATTGCGCCAGACATCTTTACCGTTTGCCCCAGCTTCAAAAAGGGGTGGCGGCAGTAAGCCTAAGCCTGCAAGTAGTGGCGTCTGCTCCCTGGTAGCTCGGGATTGATTTATAGTCTCAATGACCTGAAAGGGTAGCGGCACGCGCTCTGCCTGGGTGCGTTTGCCTACCCAGACTAACTCGGTGCCTGTGGCGTTAGCCCTTAGTTTCTCGCTCTCAGTCATCCCTGCCATATTCTTACTATATGGCTTGACTAAGCTTCTGTCAACATAACCCGCCTCAGACTATAGCGCCGAGATATTGTAAGGATTGCTTTATGCCGACACTAAGTGAACATTCTGTCATTTAGTGCAATTCAATAAGTACAACACCTAACCGGACTTGCTTAGAGGATAGACCGATGAGGGGAGATGTGGCGAATGCCCTTTGGTTAGTTAGCCCAGGCTAAGGCTGGGTACTACATCCAGGTCGTAGTCGCTTATTTTGCCAGTCTGGAAATGATAATAGCCACAAGTAGCTACCATGGCGGCGTTATCAGTACATAGGTGAGGAGGAGGAACAAGGACAGGGATTGGCGAGGAGCTGAGGAAACATTCGGTTAACACCTTATTAGCTGCCACACCGCCGCTAAGCAGAATTTGTTTTACTCCTAATTCTTTTGCTGCCTCGATGGTTTTGGTGGCTAGAACATCCACCACAGCGCATTGGAAGCTTGCTGCAGCATCAGCCACTTTAGAAGGGTTAGCCAGAATTTCTTCCTTTTGAGCCAGATGCCATAAAGCTGTTTTCAAGCCACTGAAGCTGAAGTCATGGCTGTCCCTAAGCCAAGCTCGTGGAAGAGACAAGCAAGGCGTTCCAGATTTGGCTGCCTGCTCAATAGCTGGCCCTCCGGGGTAACCTAATCCCAAGATTCGGGCTGCCTTGTCGAAAGCTTCACCGGAGGCGTCATCACGAGTTCGGCCCAGTTTCTCAAATTGCCCATGCCCCTTCATTAGCACCAAATCGCTATGCCCTCCGGAAATGATGAGGCAAAGACAGGGGAACCTCACCCTGCCCTCTCCACTTGCTGGAGAGGGAAAGGGTGAGGTCAGCCAATTGGCATAGATATGTCCTTCAAGATGGTTAACCCCGGTAATAGGCAATCGTTTAGCTAAGGCAATTGCCTTAGCTACATTAACTCCCACTAGCAATGAGCCAGCTAGCCCTGGTCCAAAGGTCACGGCGATGCCATCAATGTCTTGCCAGGCGAGCTTAGCTTCAGATAGTGCTTTATTCACAACAGGAATGATAGTAAGGAGATGCTGCCTTGAGGCGACTTCAGGGACTATGCCACCGTAGCGAGCATGAATATCTATTTGTGAGGCCACGATGTTGGAAACGATTCTGGTGCCATTCTCCACAATTGCCGCGGCGGTTTCATCGCAGGAGGTTTCAATACCCAAGATTTTCATGTTTTGCTGACCTTATACCAATTCTCATTGTCATTCTGAGCCCTTCGCTCCCTGTCATTCTGAGCGTAGCGAAGAATCTCATAGCGCTCAGGACAGGCTCCGCGAAGAATCTCAATGACCTGGCATCATTTTGGCATTTCTCATGGTGTTTACTCCTTAAAAGCTGGCATATCCTCTTCCACTATCTCTAATTCGTAGTTGCCTGATTTATCAGGCTCTTCTAGCTAATCTCCAAATGATAGTTTCGCAAAGCACAGTTATATCCTCGGTGGAGAGGTAAGCGGAAATGCTAGCGTCAAACATTATGCTTCCCTTGGGAGGAAACTCCTCATCACCTTGCCATAGGGCGAAGGTTATGGGTACTCGTGGGAAAGCGTTAATGGTTATAGCTACATCAGCATAATTTGCCTTATAGCCTCCTAGCTTTGCCGCGGCATCTGTTAGCAGTTCAGGCTCTTTGCCAAAGTGGTTTAAAAGGGGCTTTATTACTCTTTGGGAAAACACTGGAAAGTAGCTAGCACCTCCTGGCAGTTGCTTGAAGGTGACCAATCTATTAGTGGCAGGGGTGCCTTTGGCTAAAGTTAAATAATGAAGTATCAAGATTTTGTCTTTTAGCAGGACTTCCTCCTCACTATCCTTTAGCGAAATCCTGCTGTTAGGAAGGGTGATGAGATATGGTTGGTTTAAATATTCAATGATTATTTTGTTGGAATCCATACGCTGTGCGCCAGTTTTGCCGCATATCTCTTCTATATCCTTACTTTCCAGTTTTTCACGGGCAAGCTTATAAGCAAGCTCATAACTTTGCTCTTGGATATTAGGCAACAGGTGTTTATTCTCCTTCACTTGACTAATCTATCGCGAACGTTTCAACTCTTTATAAAAGATTGGGAGGTCAAAAGCTAGTGGCCTACAGATGAATATGGGCTGACAACTTCTACACCTTGCTCGCAGAGGCTCTCTGGATCTGATTTCTCAGTGCTACCATGGTAGAAGCAAGTCTCGAGCTTATAACTTTGCTGAGGTTTTGCATGACCACACAGCCTATATGCTTATTCTTCTCAAATGTGTACATTAATTTTTTGCCATCTATAGTGAGGACCTCGGTCTTTTGCTGACATCTTGCTGACGCTGTCAATTTATGTGGTGGTACCAAAGCTGACCAAGCGAAGGTTTCACCCTTTCTTACTGTGTAGACGGTTGCTCTCGCTTCCAAGTCATAGATGACGAGTTCAACCTGTATGTTAACCTCACCATCTTTGAGAAGATAAATATCTCTTGCTGAGCCACCCGCCGTAAAAATAGTAGAACCCTGTTCGTAACTTCGCTCACGGCAGAGTTTGGCTACCTCCACTAGCTCACTTTCATCCAAACCTTCAAATAATTGAAAACCTTTTAACATCTCAGCTGATATCATTGCTATCACCTCCTTTGTAAATTCTTAACTTGTTGTCGCTAAACATGCAATTTTAACTTATTGGCACAAAGCTATCAATGCGGTAAATCTGCATTTTTGTTATAGTTGAAGTAAGTTTGCTATCTCTCTTGCCTTCACTTGAAGAGGGGAATCCTGGGGCAGCTCTATAAGCGGTGTCCCCTTTATCTCCAGGTCGCTGATATAAGGGTCTTCGGGGACGGTGGCAATAAGCTGTAATCCAAAATCAGCGACCGCCTTTTCAATCTCCTGGGGCAATCCATTTTTAACCCTATTAACTATGAGGCAAATTTTGCTTACCTTTGTCCTTAATTCCCCGATAAGGTCTCTCATCCGAGCTGCGGCTGTAATCCCTCTTATTGTTGGGTCTGATATAAGGAGCAAGACATCCACATCTCTTGTGGTTTGGCGGCTGATATGCTCCATGCCTGCCTCGCAATCCATAACAATATAGCTATATTTATAAGATTTTATTAACTGATCGAGAGATGCCCGCAGGAACTCGTTAGACGCACAGTAACATCCGGGTCCCTCCGGACGTCCCATAGCTAGAAGGTCAAACCCCCTGGACTCCACTAAGGATTCCAGTATCTTGCTATACATGTATTCTTGCTTAACAATCAAAGGGCTAAGACGCCCCCTTGACACATCCTCGGTCAGCCTTTCCCTTATTTTGCCTATAGTCCTATTTTCATCTAGGGGCAAACCCAAAGCTTGATTAAGGTTGGTAGAAGGGTCGGCATCAACAGCCAAAACTACACCTTTTTGAGAAAGGAGCTTTGTGAGCAAGGCGGCAATAATGGTTTTCCCGGTGCCACCTTTGCCAGCGATGGCTATCGTTTTAGTCATTTCACTGCATTCTCTTCCTTAGAAGGAAGCAAGCTGATTGGCGATAGCTTTACTACCGCATTATACTCAGGGGGGCAGACCTCCATACAAGTGCCACACTTGGAACACTTCTCTTGATCGATAACCTTTATCTCTCCTTTTTGACCTTTGATTGCTTCAGTTGGGCAAGTGAGCACACAGTGCTCACAGCCTCTATCACACTTATCGGGGAGGATATAATAAGCGATAAGTTGAGAGCAGACCAATGCCGGGCATCGCATCTCAAGGATATGTGCCTCATATTCGTCTCGGAAGTAGCGCATAGTAGTAAGGACGGGGTTAGGTGCTGTTCTCCCCAAACCGCATAGTGAACCAACTTTGACATCTTCAGCTAGCTCGAGGAGAAGGTCAAGATCCTTGTTTTTGCCTTTGCCAGCTACAATATCCTCGAGAATTTCGTGCATTTGCAAGGTTCCTAAGCGACCCGTGGTGCACTTGCCACAGGATTCCCTTGTAGTGAAATCAAGGAAAAAACGTGCGGCATCAACCATGCAGTTATCTTCATCCATGACAATCATACCGCCTGAGCCCATCATCGAGCCAGCCTCACGAAGAGAGTCGTAATCGATAGGGGTATCAAGCAAGCTCGCGGGAATGCAGCCGCCTGATGGACCACCAATTTGTACTGCTTTAAATGCCTTATCATTAGGTATTCCGCCACCAATGTCATAAATAAGCTCACGCAGTGTTGTGCCCATAGGCACTTCAGCCAGGCCGGCATTGTTAATCTTGCCGGCTAAGGTAAACACTGCTGTTCCTTTACTTCCCTCTGTGCCGATGGAGGAAAACCAATTTGCTCCTCGTTGAATTATCAAAGGGATATTAGCAAAAGTCTTGACATTGTTTAACAGGGTAGGTTTACCCCACAATCCAACCTCCGCGGGATAAGGCGGTCTAGGCCTAGGTGTGCTCATCTTTCCTTCAACGGCGGCCATCAATGCCGTCTCTTCACCGGAGACAAAAGCACCCGCCCCCTTTGCTACCTCGATATGAAAACTAAAACCGCTACCCAAGATATTATTTCCCAAGAAGCCTATTTCCTCTGCCTGATTTAAAGCAATTTGCACATGCTCAATAGCTAAGGGATATTCAGCACGAACATAGATATAGCCTTGTTTGGCTGATATGGCATAGCCAGCAATAATCATTCCCTCTATAACTTGCTGTGGGTCGCTTTCCAAAACGACGCGATCCATAAATGCGCCCGGGTCTCCCTCATCGGCGTTACATACTACATACTTCGGTTCTCCCTTAGCATTACGACATGACTCCCATTTCTGCCCGGTGGGAAATCCAGCCCCACCTCTCCCCCGAAGCCCTGACCCTTTTACCTCCTCTATTATCTCCTCAGGTTGGAGCTTTAATGCTTCCTCCAGACCATTATAGCCCCCATTGGCAATATAATGATTTATATTCTTGGGATCAATATAGCCACAGTGGCGTAATATCAAACGAAGTTCATGTTCAAACCTGGGAAGCTCTGGGATGTAAGGGGCTTCTTCCTTGCCCCCTTCGAGGGTACCCAGAGCAAGTTCAAGACAAGGGTCATCGCCCATAATGTAGCCTTCTATGAGGCGAGGGACAAGTTCCGGGGTCACATTGTGGTAGACGACACGGAAGGAATCAGGTTTAGATATAGTGACCAAAGGCTCAGCATAGCACAATCCCATGCAACCAACTTGGATAACCTTGACCTCAATATTCTGTCGTGAGAGCTCCTTTTCGAGAGCTTCAAGGGTGGCTAAAGCTCCAGCTGCTCTACCGCAAGTAGCCGTGCCGATAAGGATATAGGTGTTACTTTGAAGAGCTTCCCATTCGGATTTCGCCCTATTTTGCAGTTTTTGAAACATCACTCGCCAATGCCCCTCAACTAAAATCAATCCTGAATCAAGTTCAGGACAAATATCAAAAGGCTGAGATTCTTCGCGGAGCCTGTCCTGAGCGCTATGAGATTCTTCGGTCGCTTCTCTCCCTCAGAATGACAGGGAGCGAAGGACTCAGAATGACAGGGAGCGAAGGACTCAGAATGACAGGGGGGAGGATAAACCTCAATCAAAAATTTTGCATTTTGCATTTTAATCTTTTATTTACTTTTGGTCTGGGCTTCCTGCTTATAGGGTACTAATGCCTCCTCCACTTTAAAAGGTGTCATTCTAGGATAGATTTTATCCCTTACCACCATTACTGGAGCCAGCATGCAACAACCAATGCAAGCGACTCTTTCCAAACTGAAATTAGCATCCTTGGTAGTCTCTCCAACTTTGATATCGAGTTCCCTCTCTAGAGCTTCCAAAACAAGCTTGCCTCCCCGCAAATGGCAAGCAGTCCCCATACAAACCTTGGTATGGTGCTTTCCTAAGGGAACAAAGCGAAATTGGTTATAGAAGGTAGCAACCCCGTAGACCTCAACCTTGGGAATCCCCAAGGAAGCAGCAATCTCTTGCATCACTTCCTCAGGAAGATACCCCAGTTTTGTCTGACATTCCTGCAATAAAGGGATTAAATTTCTTTTTTCCCTGCTATATGAGGACAAGGTCTCACTTAGTTTCTCTTTTTCCTTTATGCTTATCAACTTTATTCTCTTAGCTTCTTAGCAAACTCTGGAAAGAATTTCCCTAGCCCTGTTGTCTCTTTAGGGCCAATTATAATCTCCCACTCAAGGTTCAAAGCATCTTCAAGCTCGCCCTTAATTCTGGCTACCTTTCCCGGGATAATTAGCTTCCTATGTTTCACTCTATCTGCAACTCCGCATTTTTTGATAAATGCTCCTACAGAATCACCGCTGAACTTGCCTGCTGCCCAAGCAGTGAGGACACCAAGTCCTTCTGCATCCTTAACACAAACGTAGGCTGGAACTTTAGTAGCCTCGACAGCCGATGATACCAGAAAATAGGTCAAAGCCCAGTTTGAAGTGACAAGAACCGGGGAATATTCATCAGGCTCCAATACCTCATAGTATTTCTCCTCCACCGCCATGGGGAAGCGAGGGTCGGTATAAATATTGAGCCGCTGAACTAAGAGTGGCAGCAAGGAGTATTGGTCGAAGTCGGAAAGGACAATAATACCAGGATATTTAATTATAAATAAGGAAGCAGCCATAATTTCCTTTAGCCCGTCTTTACTAATGAAACAAGGAAAGGCTATAGTAGGGTAGCCCAGGGGCCTAAATCCTTGCTTTATAGCTGCCCTCCTGATAAAAGTTTGATCCCTGATCGCCTCCATCGAATTCTTAGAACCTGGGTCTAGAACTACATCTTCGATGCCAGCCTCCTTTAGCTTAGTGGTTAAAGGTACTAATTCCTCTACGCCTCCTCCTCGGATTCCTACAGGGGTGGGTTTCTCTTTGATTTTCGGTATTGCTGCCTCCACATTCTCCTTGGTTATGGGGTAAAGGAGGGGTTGCCTGTCAGCGCATATATCCCTGGCAGAAAATAAGGCATCCATGTCTTCTGAAATCAAGATCGTTGGCGCGCTGCTCTCGCGGTAAACTTTCTTGACCAAAGCTAGAAATTTATCCTTATCCCCTGATTCAAAGTAGGGGGCCAAAAGATCTGCCTTAAGGGTTAGCCCCACCCAGGGGAACTGCAGCTCCTTTATCTTTTTTACCTTCTCTTCAATTTTGGTGTCGCTCTCCTTGTCGGAGATAAGCAAAGCAATTCCTGGCTGATGGTAATAAGTCTTCTCATGCCGATAGACTACCTCTTCGTTTCCGATCTGGACTTTGTTTTCTCCTGAGCCTATGGTAACAAGCTTCATGGGCGGTGCCAGAAGATCCACCAATTTGGCTTTTGTCTCCTCAGAAAGATAAGGGCATTTATCTACGGTTGTTCCGCCAGAGGCTAGCTTCATAGCAAAGGCAAAACAGGTAGGAAACCCACATTCTTTACAGGGTCTCTTGCCAGGAAGCATCTTAACAATTTGAGAACCTGAAATTGGCATAACAAACCTCCTAATTTAGCTATTAGTTTTCAGCTATCAGCTATCAGATTAGTGCTGACCGCTGAATGCTTCTTATCCTGGAAGCTCTACCTCCCCTTTTATCCAGGGATGCCCTACCTTTTCCAAGAATGGTGTAAGCTCATCGACATTTTTAACCTCTTCTTCTGTGGCCATTTTATCGTAGAGCCCTTTCTCCTCCAGGACATCTCTATATCTTTCCTTAATCTCTTTGGGCATCCATACTATTCTGGCTAGGCCACCATCAGCCTGGATAAATTTTGGCGATCTTAATTGCTCCAGACCAGTTCCTAACCTGCCTTCCACTTGCCTTCCCCCGGAGGTCTCGCCAGCCATATGGGAAAAAGTCTCTCCAATCACACACTCGTCTTTGAACTCCCTGTGCACAACTCCAAAGGCATCCACTTCGGGGATATAATAGACAATAGCTTGGAAACAGCCACAGGAGGTATGGGGATGCTCAAAGGCGCTGTAGAGATAAACTCTATCGTAAGTTGCCAGGGATTTTTCATACTCCACCTTATTCACCCCCTCATATTCCCCCTTTATAGGGTCTATAAGCTTACCTTTGGGTATGGCAAATATAGGCCCTTCGGGGTCGATCTTGGCAGCAGCTCTGCCATCAAACCAGTTTATTGCTCCACAGTTAGCAATCCTATCTGGAGCTATGATGGAGATATGGGTGGGGGCAAAGCTCTGGCAGAGAACACAGCCATAAAATGTATCCACATCTTCATCCCTTAGAGTCCTCGCCCTTTCATCTCTGGCATTATAAACCTCTAAAGCGCGTGGTAGAAGTTCCGCTATCTTTTCCTCGTCGGTGATAATAGTAGTTTGGATCTTCTCAATAATTGGCATCTCTGAAGTGAACAGGAAGTTATAGATTTCGCCCAATTCCTTCAAGGAATTGAACCCCTTTTTGGCACAGTCCTTATTCATTCTTATCCACATATCCTGGCGTTGATTCATGTGATACCAACCTTCAGTGTAGTTAGTATACATATGAATCTTTCTCTCAATGATTGGTTCGGCATCCTTATCCAGCTCTTCTCCGGCAATATCGACTAGAACAGCTATAGGGTAACTCCCACCACCTTTGACTTCATCATAAGGTTCCAATTCATTTATATCGGGGCCAATAAGCTCTACTTTCTCGTTCTCAATTTCCTCAGGCTTTTTTAAGGTTGCCAGCTCAAACTTGTGGGCTACTTTTGGACCACCAAACTCAATATAGAGGTCTTCCTTTCTTATCACCTCTCCTTCATATTGTGGACCAAGGTCTACATGAAACTCCATAACTTACTCTCCTTTCTTTAAACTATCGATTAAATTTTCTAGAAATGCTTTCCATTGCTCATCCTTCCTGAAGTTGGGAAGGGAATAATTTGCGTGGGGGAAGTAATATTTGCAAAGTGTCATCGTCTTTAAGTGAGGGGCAAAATGCTTTAAGACGGAAAGGCATTGCTCTTCGAGATCGCTTCTTATGCCGAAGAAGATCACTAGATCATGATTTCCCTCTTTTTTAACTCCTTTCCATTCAGCATCTTTAAGGGCATTTACTATCTCCACAGCATCGTAGATGCTATCTGGTTTTACCCCCAGCTCTACCATTTTCCCTTTAACATGTGCCGTAGCACATATAGGGATATTGGCAATCTTGGCAATCTCTAGGGCATACTCGATGAGCAGCTTTCCATCAAGCGACCATTCAGACAATAGAGGACCAAGCACAAAAAGGGGTCTTTTCGCTTTCTGAATCAAATTAGCATATTGCGATGCATCCTCTATCAGCCTAGCTGACTTTATCCCGGTTAAAACATTAACTCGATGAAGTGGTATTACTGAACTCATTCTCCCCTCCTTTTTAATGTATCACAGCATCCAAAGGAACCTTGCTAGGATAAGTCCCAATCAAGGTGGGAAGTCCCACAGGCTCCTTGGGTTGCCAGCCAATTTGTTGTAAGTATGCTCTTACTTCTTTCTTGTAAACTAGCGGGATATCAGCATCCCTCCTAACAAAGAGATGGAGGTCTTCAGGAAGACCGCCTCCCATATATTTCTTATACAGGGAAATATAATGATTTAGTTTTATTGACCTTCCCTGAGGGGTATCATTTTTCCTAATGCAAAGCTTGGGGATCATCACCATGGCTTTCTCCTTTGTTTCGGCCACATAAGCTAGGTGCTCAGGTGAGGGTTCCCCGGTATCCACAATCTCTCTCTTCCTGGCATCCATAACCCTCCAGTCATCTTCTTCCTTCCTCGAAAGATATAGTCTTCTATATTTGGAGGAATGAGGACCTAAGAGCACGGGAATACCCAGCCTATTGCATCCTGTGCCAATGGAAGCTGCCTTCTGCGACATTGCTCCCCAGGCTACCCCACAGGCGCCTACACGGTTGAGAACATAGTCAGCCATTACCTCATAATTTGCTCGTAACGGCAAGGCAGCGAAGATATTGGCTATCTTTATCGCCGCTCCAGTAATATGAGCATTGGAAACACAAGAGCCAACGTTTACCACGCCTCCGGCATCGAAATCAGCCGGATATTTCTCATAAACGGTTTTGCCATCTTTATCCTTCTTCATCCCGGCCACCATAGCAGCACAGCCTGTGAGGACCACGATGTACTTTCTTCGGGCGAACTCATCCACCATGTCGGCGACATCCTCTATATCAGGGTAGTTAGAGCAACCTACGAAGGCAACGACCCCGGGAATTGTGCCCAGGGTTATAGGAGCCCCGACATTTCTTATCTCGGTATCCATAATGGCACCACGTCCAGCCCTTATCTTCCAGGTCTCCTTGCTTGCCACCACCTGCATTACCCTGAGGATGGGAATATGTTGCGGGCACTCTTGGTCGCACTTGCCACAACCAATGCACTTGTTAAATAGCTTCTGAGGCTCAGCGAGGTTCCCTTCGGATATGTCCTTCATTGCCTTGCCAAGCCCGAGCAGATTAGGGCATACTCTCTCACACATGTCGCATTGAGTGCATTTCTTAGCCAGCTCTTTTGCCTCCTCATCGGTTATCCACTCCTTCCTCCTTTTGGGGGGAATTTTCAAAGCAACCTGCGCTGCCACCTCAGATGCTTTTTGGGGGTCAAGGATAGCGAAGTGCTTCTTATCCTCTACCATCTGCTTCACTATTTCGGGAGTCTCCATCTCAGTGGCATCTTCGAGTCCATACATTGCCTTATCCAAACAGGCGATAACTCGTGAGTCAACCTTGTCTGCTTCTATGGGCATATCAGTCCTAATGCATTGTTCATCGGTCATTATCACATCAGCAATGCCGGTTCTAATATAGAAAAGCTGTCGTGAAAGAGGTCCTATGATTTTTGCCTTATCGGAATACCTTGTTGTCTCGAGGGCGGTGCAACAAATGCCAGCTACCTCAACCTTATCATAAAGGTCATTTTCCCGCAGGTAATCAATGAGGGTGCAAGAAGTGGCAGGATTATGTCCAACCAACAAGATCACCGGTTTAGATTTATCTACCGAGTTCCATCCCATGTCTATCATAGGGGTATCAGCAACCGAGGTAGGGTAATTAAATCCCACAATCTGGGCGATATCGGCCACCTCCATACCGACATGGTCCAGCATGCTGGCGTGGAGAGCTTTCGATTCATAATCGAGATAACTTCCTTCCTGTCCAAAGTGGGTGGAATCGAGAAGATGAGTAATCTCCTTATAGACATACTCTATAACTGTTTTGAGGTCACCTAAAGTCTCTGGTTTTAGGCCGGTAACAGTGCGTATATTTGGAGCCTCAAGCTCGATATATGTGCCGAGGTCGACCTTTTTATCGGGACCATGCCTCTCGATCAAGAATTCAAGGATGTGCCCGGCATGGCTGGCATGAGCCGAACATCCCATCAAGCAAGCCAAGAGAATAATCCTTGCCTGCTGAGTGGCTATATCAATTCCGCAAGCCCCTCTTCTTCCCTGGGTAAGGTCGCATTTGCCATAAGTACAGAGGCAGCAAAGGTCACAAAAGGGAGCGTACCAAGGCTTATAAGTCTTGAGGAGCCTCATATCCCAGGCTCTAAGGTCAGGGATTTCCGGCATTGGTGTAGGACCTACTGGCTCCCAGGGAATCTCCGCTTTTATTAGCTCCCGAATTTCTTCTAATTTCCTTGTTACCTCTTTTACTTCTGCCATATTTCGCCTCCAATTGTTTCTTTTACTGACTTTAGGCTCTCGGGGTGTCTTAAAATAAGGATGTTTGCTCCAGCTAAAAGAAGGGAAAGAGCTGTCATCCCCTCCCATAAT
>Ga0209609_10001268_pt1 | contig 14710 bp, 20 predicted proteins | sample LakKivw325mmetaG_FD_184136 | JGI IMG/M metagenome (GOLD analysis project Ga0209609, IMG submission 184136) | Anoxic lake water microbial communities from Lake Kivu, Rwanda to study Microbial Dark Matter (Phase II) - Lake Kivu water 325m metaG... | ecosystem: Environmental > Aquatic > Freshwater... | reverse complement strand
GCGAATTTACCCTGTCAAATAATTTCGCCGAAGGCGAAATTAGCCCTTGCCCTGTTAAATAATCCGCCTTTGGCGGATTGCTGCTTCGCAGCATTTAACAGGGCGGGGGCTATTTGACAGGGTGTAAGAGCTTGTAATGAGTTTTTAATTGATAGCCAGCTATCAATTAAAAACTCACACAATCTCTAATATGACCGATCCCATAGCTGATTTACTTAATAGAATTAAAAATGCTCAAGCTGTTTTACATCCAGTCGTGGATGTGCCTTGTTCTAATTTAAAATCCAAGGTTGTTGAAATTTTAAAAAATGAGGGCTTTATTGCCGATTTTAAAAAGCGCGGCAAAAAGGAAACAAAAACTTTAAGGATAGGTCTTAAATATAATGAGGATAAGTCCCCAGTTATTTCTGGTTTTAAGAAAATTTCTAAGCCAGGCCAACGGGTCTATAAGAAAGCGAAAGAAATTAAAAAAGTCAAAAATGGTTATGGTTTGGCCATTATCTCCACTAATCAGGGCTTGCTGACCGACAAAGAAGCAAGAAGGAAGAAAGTCGGGGGAGAGGTAATGCTTGAAGTTTGGTAATATAAACTTATATGTCAAGAATAGGCAAAAAACCAATTTTAATACCTCAAGGCGTGGAAGTGAAAATGGAAGGCAAGAGAGCAACGGTTAAAGGCCCCAAGGGGGTAATAAGCCGGGATATTCCTGTGGAGATTTCGCTTGAACAAAAAGAAAATCAGATTTTCCTAATTCCGCAGCGAGAAAACAAAAAGAGCCGTCAGCTTTGGGGGCTGATTAGGGCTTTGTTGCAAAATAGCGTATCAGGCGTTTCGTCTGGATTTGAGAAAAAATTAGAAATGGTAGGAGTTGGTTATAAAGCCGCCTTAAGCGATCCAAAAACCATAAAGATTGAAGTGGGTTTTTCACACCCCGTGTTAATGGCAATACCTGAGGGATTGTCGGCTTTGGTTGAAAAGAATATTATTACTATTGCCGGTTTTGACAAACAGAAAGTTGGCGAGTTTGCTGCAAAGATTAGGGATATTCGTAAACCCGAACCCTATAAAGGCAAAGGCATTAGATATTTGGGCGAGAAAGTAAGGAGAAAAGAAGGGAAGAAAGCCGCAGCCGCAAAATAATAATATGTTAATCAAACAGGTCAAAAGAAAAAGAAGGCATAAACGGATTAGAGCAAGAATTATCGGGACATCCAAGATTCCGCGGTTTTGCGTTTTTCGCAGCAGCCAGCATATTTACGCCCAACTTATTGACGACGAAAAGGGTCAAACCATAGCTATGGTTAGCGATTTGGGATTAAAGGCAAAGGGTAAAATCTCCAAAGCCGTTGAGGTCGGTAAGGCCATAACTAAAAAGGCCGCAGAAAAAAAGATAGAGAAGGTAGTTTTTGATAGGGGCGGCTTTCAATATCATGGCAGAGTGAAAGCGGTGGCCGAGGCCGCTCGCGAAGCCGGTCTTAAGTTATAATTAAAATTCTATGCCAAGAGAACCAAGACAAAGACAATCAGATAAGCCAAGGCCCAAGCCGGAATATGAATCACAGCTTTTGGATTTGGCTCGCGTTACCAAGGTTACGGGCGGTGGTAAAACGATGCGATTCCGGGCCGTAATTGCTCTGGGCAATAAAAAGGGCCGCATTGGTCTGGGCGTGGCCAAGGGAAGAGACGTGCAGCAGGCCGTGGAAAAAGCCACCCGTTTGGCCAATCGTTATATTTTTAATATTCCTGTGGTGGAAAATACTATTCCCCATGAAACGTCGGCTAAATTTGGCCCGGCTCGGGTTTTGCTTAAGCCCCAGGCCAGAGGGCTGGGGTTGGTGGCAGGAGGAGTAGTGCGGGTGATTTGCAGTTTAGGAGGGATTAAAGATGTTTCATCCAAGCTGCTTTCGCGTTCGCGAAATAAGTTGAACATTGCCCGAGCGACGATTGAAGCGCTGAAGAAGCTAAAGGTTAAATAATTTTCAATTTACTAATTTTCAATTTTCAAACAATTTACAATATTAAAATTTTCAATGAATTAAACCCGTTCCCGTCTGAAAATTAAATCATTAAATAATTGAAAATTTATTGAAAATTGATAATTGAGAATTGGGAATTTATTTTTGTGCAATTACATGAATTACAAATAAAAAATAAACTTAAGAGAAGAAAACGTGTCGGCAGGGGAGGCAAAAGAGGGACTTATTCCGGCAGAGGGGTTAAGGGACAGAAAGCTAGGGCTGGCCGCAAAATGCAACCCTCAATGCGAGAGTTAATAAAACGTTATCCAAAATTAAGGGGTTATCGTTATGTGCGCCTGAAAAGCTCTTCTGCTGTTTTGAATTTGGATATTTTAGAGAGGGTTTTCCAAAATGGCGACAAAATTACGCCAGCTGTTTTGGTTGAAAAAAAGATAATCAGACGTTCGGAGGGCCGCACTCCAAGCGTAAAGATTTTAGGCAGGGGAGAGATAACGAAAAAGGTGAACATTAGCGGTTGTCAGGCCTCTAAAAGCGCAAAGGAGAAGATAGAGAAAGCAGGAGGGAAGATAAAACTAAGATCTCAAATCTCAAATCTCAAAACTACATCTTAAAAGTAAAATATAACAAACTTATAAAAAAATTTTAGATTTTAGATGTATATTTTAGATTTTCAATTTTAGATTTAAGATTTGATTATGCAGTGGTTTCAAAAATTAGTAGCGATATTTAAAAATAAACAACTCCGGAATAAAATTCTCTTTGTTTTGGGTATTTTTTTGATTTTTCGGTTTGCCGCGGCTATCCCTATCCCAGGTATTGATTTGGAAAACTTAAAGAGATTTTTTGGCCAAAATCAGTTTTTTGGCTTAATGAATGTTTTTGTCGGGGGCACCTTGGATAATTTATCTATTGTAATGTTGGGCTTGGGCCCTTATATCACTGGCGTGATTATTATTCAACTATTGACTATGGTTTTTCCCCAGTTGGAAAAGATGTTTAAAGAGGAAGGAGCGGCCGGCCGTCAGAAAGTCAATCAATATGGCCGTTTATTGACGGTACCAATGGCGATGCTGCAGGGCTATGGTATGCTTACTTTATTTGAACGGCAGGGAGCTATTGGTCACCTCACTGGCTTGCAGATGATAATATCCCTAATTACAATAGCTGGTGGAGCCGTGTTTTTAATGTGGCTGGGCGAACTAATTACCGAGAAGGGAATCGGTAACGGTGTCTCTTTGCTGATTTTTGCCGGTATCGTTTCCAGTACGCCCGCTGATATTCGCCAGATTTTTTTCACGTGGGACACCGCTAATTTGCCCTCTTACATTTTGTTCTTTACGGCTTCTTTGATTATTATCGGCGGAGTTGTCTTAATCACTGAAGCCAGGCGCAATATCTTGGTTTCCTATGCCAAAAGAATTCGGGGCAATCGCATTTACGGTGGCTCTTCCACTTATTTACCGATTAACTTAAATCCGGCAGGCGTTATTCCCATCATCTTTGCTTTAAGCATTTTGCTTTTTCCCAGTATGATTGCTGGCTTCTTAGCGGCTGGGGGCAATAGTTGGTTAGCAAATGCCGCTAAAGCCGTGGCTGCTTTTTTACAGAATGTTTGGGTGCATGGTACTTTATATTTTGTTTTGGTCTTCTTATTCACCTTTTTTTACACCGCGGTTACTTTTGACCCTAAGGCCATTGCCACTAATTTGCAAAAAATGGGCGGCTTTGTGCCGGGCATTAGGCCGGGCGAGTCAACCGCGCAATTTTTACACAAAATTCTTTATCGTATTTTGTTTTTAGGAGCGGTATTCTTGGGCATGATTGCCGTGATGCCTTCAATTATTCAGGGCATAACCAATGTCCAAACATTTGGATTTTTGGTGGGCGGCACTTCTTTATTGATTGTGGTCAGCGTGGTTTTGGAAACCTGGCGGCAGATAAAAGCACAAATTGAAATGCGAGAATACGAGAATTATTAAACTAATAGTTAATAGCAAATAGTCAAATCTATGAAAAATGTAAAACAAAAGCGAATTTTAATTTTAATCGGCCCGCCGGGAGCCGGCAAGGGCACGCAAGGCACCCTGTTAGCTGAAAAATTAAACTTGTATTACTTTGAAACCAGCAAGATTTTGGAGTTGAGCTTCCAAGAACATACAGAGGGCGAATTTGTTGAGATTGATGATAAAAGATATTATTTTTCTCAAGAATTTGATAACTGGAAGAAAGGCATTCTTTGCAGTCCGCCTTTTGTAAGTTATTTGGTGCAAGAAAAAATTAGAGACCTTTACGAAAAAGATATCAGTTTGCTTTTGTCGGGCTCGCCGCGAACAGTTTTTGAGGGCGAGCAGATTATACCGCTTTTAGAAGAGCTTTATGGCAAAGAGAATATTAAGATTATTCTTTTGGATATTCCACCCGAGCAGACAGTTTTCCGTAATTCTAACCGCCGGCTGTGCGAATTGATGCGCCATCCAATTTTATTCAACGACCAAACCAAGGACTTAAAGACCTGCCCATTAGATGGTTCTCTTTTAGTGAAAAGAGTGGGTTTAGACGACCCCGAAACCATTAAAACCCGTCTAAAAGAATATAAAGAGAGAACAGTGCCTCTTTTGGCATACTTTGAAAAGATTGGTCTTACGGTTCAGCGGGTTGATGGCGTCGGGCCGGTGGATGAGGTGTTCAAACGAACCTCGGAAGCCGCCAGATAAAATTTTGCGCGTTAAGCGTCCAAGGGCAGCCCTTCTTTAAATCTCGCATGCAGTTTCGGGAAGGGCTGCCCTTGGACGCTTTCAAAATTTTTTATGATTTTCATTAAAACAAAAGAAGAAATCAACATAATGAAAGAAGGAGGGGGTATTTTGTCAAAGATAGCTAAGACATTATCAGATAAAATAAAAGTAGGTGTTTCAACTGGCGAATTAGACAGGGCCTCCCGTGCCTTGTTTTTGTATTATAAGGTTGAGCCGGCTTTTTTAGGGCATCAGGGTTTTCCCGCTTCAATTTGTACTTCAGTGAATCAGATGGTCGTTCATGGGGTTCCGTCGCCTTACCAACTCAAAGACGGCGATGTTTTATCGGTTGACTTGGGCTTGAAGTATAGAGATTATTATTTGGATATGGCTTTTTCAAGGATAGTTGGTGATAAAAAATTAGCCAACCCACAAGCAGAGAAATTGGTTAAGGCAGCCAGGAAGGCCTTGGAGCTGGCGGTTAAGGCCGCTAAGCCCGGCGTGGCTTTGGGCGATATTGGTTTTTTAGTAGAAGATTATGTAAAAAAGCAGGGTTTTAATGTGGTGCGCAATTTATGTGGCCACGGTATTGGTAAGGAACTGCACGAAGACCCGCAGATTTTAAATTACGGCAACCCCGGCGAAGGCGAGGCCCTAAAAGAGGGGATGGTGATTTGTTTTGAACCAATGATAACAATGGGCGATTGGCATATTCAAAAATCAGCTGATGGCTTCGGCTACGAAACAAAAGACGGCTCTTTAGCGGTTCACTTTGAACAAACAATAGCCATTACTAAAAAAGGGTCGCAAATCTTGACTAAGCTATAAAAAATGTTATTATAATTTAGCGTTTGGTTAACAACCCTGACATTTTCCTACTATAGGAGAAAGGAGATTAAAATGTTGAGGGTTTTTTTATTTTGCATCTTTTCTATTTACTTTCTTATCGGGATTATAACTATAGCGATTTTGTATAATCGCTGGCAAAGTATTAAGGGCTTTAAGCGTAGCTCTATCTCTATCTTAATTGGTATCATTTTTTGGCCTTGGGTTATTAAGGTGGCTCGAAAAAAGGAGGAGTTTCTGAAAGATAGGACGAAAGAAGTCGTTTCCAACGATAGGGCACTTAATGCCTAAAGAAAAGAAAACAGGAAGGAGGCAGCAAAGGGCATCATTTGATTGTGATGCCCTTTTAAAATACAAAAAGGATTTGCTATAATGAAATGAGCGTCAGAAATTTCAAGCCGCAGGTGCAGAAATTTCTGCAGCGCGAATTTCACCCTGTTAAATAATCCGCCTTTGGCGGATTACGCCAGAGGCGTATTTAACCCTGTTAAATAATCCGCCTTTGGCGGATTACGCCAGAGGCGTATTTAACAGGGTATAAGAACTCGTAAATTCGTCGCTTCGCTCTTCATTAACGATTTCTAATATGCCTAAAAAATCAAATTCTGTTTCTGAACTTCGTTGCGACCCGGTTTCGGGTGATTGGGTGGTGGTGGCTGCTGCCAGGGCCATGCGGCCTGATACGTTTAAGGTTGGCGTTAAAAAGAAAAGCGATAAAGTTGCTTGTCCCTTTTGTGTTTATTTTCAAGCGAGCGCAGAAAACACACCCCACGCCCGCAGGTCTGGGGTTTATTTTAAAAAGCAACATTCATTATCGGGTAGCATTGTGGTTATTCCCAACAAATTTCCCGCCTTTTCAAAGATGGTACGGGGTCAGACCCCGTACCAAAATTCTGGGTTGTTTAAGAGAAAGCCGGCAGTTGGCTTTCATGAAATAGTTATTACCAACAGCCATCATCGCCAGATAGCTGACTTTTCTGTTGATGCGGTTCAGGAATTACTCAATGTTTATCAGGAGAGGTATTTGGCTCTTTGCAAAGAAAAATCAGTTGATTATGTTTTTATTTTTCACAATCACGGTCAAACAGCAGGCGCTTCAATAACCCATCCTCATTCGCAGATTATTGCCAGCCAGGATGTTGACTGCAGTTTTTTACAGCCATTAAAATGTGCTCAAAAATTTTATCAAGAGAAAAAGCAATGCGTTTATTGTCAAATTGTGAAAGCGGAAATTAAAAACAAGTCACGGGTGGTTTTTGAGAACAAAAATTTCGTGGCTATTTGTCCTTTTGCTTCTAAGATTGCCTTTGAGGTAATGATTTTACCCAAAAAGCATTCACCCTATTTTGAAAAAATTACTGATGAGGAAAAACAGGATTTAGCCAAGGCCTTACAAACCATTTTGGCTAAAATAAAAAAGAGTTTGAATAATCCGGATTATAATTTTTACATCAGAACGTCTCCTTGCGATGGAGCAAAATACCCCTATTTTCATTGGCACTTGACTATTCTGCCCAAAACGCAGATTTACGCTGGCTTTGAGCTGGGGGCGGGCTTAGAAATCATTACTATGGCTCCTGAACAAGCCGCGGCATATTTGAGAAAGCAAAAATCATAACCTCTCTATGAGAAAGCTTATTATCGCTAATTGGAAGTGTAATCCACAAAGTTTACGCGAGGCGCAAAAGATGTTTTTGAGCTTGAAAGCAGGGGCGAAAAAGAGCCCTTCGGCTTCGCTCAGGGCAGAGGTAGTTGTTTGCCCGCCGTTCGTTTATCTAACCGAAGCGGTAAAATCTTTAAAGGGTAGCCGAATTAAATTTGGGGCGCAGGATTGTTCTTTAGTGGAAGGTGGAGCACATACAGGCGAAGTGTCAGGGGCGATGTTAAAAAGCATCGGGGTAAAGTTTATTATTTTAGGCCATTCTGAACGCAGGGCCTTGGGCGAAACCAATGAAATGATTACGGGGAAGATTAAGATTGCTTTAAAAAATAATTTAACGCCGATTGTTTGTTTAGGCGAGACATTAGAGCAGCGAAAAGATAAAAAAACCTTCGCTATTTTAGAGGGACAGCTGAAAGAAACTATTGGCTGGTTGGGATCTACTCAAATTAAAAGAGTGATTATTGTTTATGAGCCCACCTGGGCTATTAGCGCCAATAAGGTACAGGCCTGCCCGGTTGATGAAGCCCTAACCGTTATTTTATTTTTACGGAAGTTGTTGGCCAGAATGGCCGGGATTAAAGCTATCTCTGCTATCCCAATTTTATATGGAGGAAGCGTGAATAACCAGAATATCAAAGATTATTTGCAATTAGATGCCATAAGTGGTCTTTTGGTAGGCGCGGCTTCTTTGGATATTAAAGGGTTTTTGAAAATTATTGACAGTGGTGTATAATGAGAAATGACCATATGAAAAAAGTTATTGATATAATGTCTCAAGAAGGCAAAGAGGAAGAGGGGCCTATGGAAAAATGGGTTAGGGATTGGCATAAAAAGCCAAGTTTGGTAAAAGAGCTTAAAAGAAAGAAGGGGGAGAGGAGTGAGGGAATAAAGGTTAGGGTGATGAAAGAGAAAAAGCCCCAGCCGGATAAAATGGAAAAGCATCGGGAAAAAGAGCCAGCTAATTTTTCTTTTAATATTGTTTTAGCCATAGCAATAGCGGCAGTTGTAATTATAGGGGGTGGGGTTTTGTGGTCCACCTTAAACGCTAAACTTTTTTTAACTTTGCGAATGAAACAAGAACCTCTGGAATTACACGAGGAGGTTGAGTTAAACGTGACCCAAACCGAAGTGGATGTTGCTAAAAGAATAGCGCCCGCCAAATTTATAGAAGAAGTACAAGAAAAAACGCAGACCTTTAAGGCGACGGGCGTGGCCTTTGAAGATAAAAAAGCCGAAGGAACGATTAAGGTTTACAACAACAGCAATCCGCCTTCCGCTTTAACCCTGGTGGTTGGTACGAGGTTTTTATCTTCGGGCGGTGGGAAAGTTTTCAAAGCAACAGAGAAAATAGTTCTGCCGGCCCCCGTTAAGCAGGGCAGTAAAGTTGTTGCCAGCGTAACAGAAGTTAAAGTGGCTGCGCAAGAGGTAGGGGAGGACTATAATATTGGGCCGTCTAAATTTTCTATTCCGGGCCTATCTGGTACACGTTTCTATTACACCGCTTGGGGCGAATCAGAAGAAGCAATGACTGGTGGCTCAAGAAAGGAGGTAGCAAAAATCAGCAATGTTGATAGCGAAAACGCCCGGACCAACCTTTATAGCGCTTTAAAAGATTCGGCTTTGTCTGCCATTAAACAAGAGATTTCAGACGGCTATGTTTTGGACGGCCGGGCTTTAATAGAAGACGACTTCAGCTTTACTTGCTCCGAGCCATCTTCAACCACTGTTACCTCGGTTGGGGAGTTAGCTTTTACTTGTCAGGGGAAGCTCTCATTAAAGGCCTTAGTTTATAAAGCCGATGATTTAAAGGCCTTGGCCTTAGACCTATTCAACGAAAGAAAGGCAGCCAGTCGCAACTTGAGAGAGGATTCCTTGCAGGTTTCCATAGTACCAAAGGGGGCTGTAACCCAGTCAGGGCGCTTGGTAATTTCATTGGGCGCTGGTATTAAAACCTATGAGGCCTTGAATCAAGATGTTTTTTTGAATCAGATTTTAGGCAAAGACAAAGAACAGATTAATCAGCTGGTGGCTGACAATTTCCCGCAAGTGGAGAGGGTTGAGGCAAAGTTTTGGCCATTCTGGATTAGAAGGGCTCCTTCTGACGCCCAGAGAGTCAAAACACGCTTGACTTTTTAGTCGTTATTTGTTAATTTTAGAAATACTTACAATAAATGGCGAAAAATAATATCCAACTTAAGGGACAAGTTGTGGAGGCACTTCCCAGCTTGTCTTTTAAGGTGCAGTTAGAAGATGGGAGAGAGGTTTTGTCGCATTTAGCCGGCAAGCTGAAAATGTACCATATTAAAATTCTGCCGGGTGATAAGGTGGTTGTAGAAATGACCCCCTATGATGACAAACGGGGGAGGATTGTCTACCGGCTGAAGTAACAAATAGCAAAGAGCGAATAACAAATAGCGAATTTTCGCTATTAGCTATTAGTTTTATGCTATCAGCTATCTTGAAAGTCCGACCATCAGTTCAAAAGTTATGTAAGAAGTGTAAAGTGGTCCGTAGAAAGGGCCGCGTTTATATTATTTGCGAAAATCCTAAACACAAACAGCGCCAGGGCGCGTAGCGCGCAAATGGCAAAAAGCTGATAGCGAATAACTGGCTATTTGCTATTAGTTCTATGCCATTAGTTTTCACTATGCCACGAATTGCCGGTGTTAACATACCCGAAAACAAACAAATAGAAACGGCTCTCACCTATATCTATGGTATAGGCCGGCCTTTGGCTAATAAAATTTTGAAAGAAAGCAATGTTTCCCCGGTGAAGCGAGCCAAGGACTTAACCGATAAAGAAGTGGCTGCTATTCGGAGTGTTTTAGAAGGTAAATTTAAGATTGAGGGCGATTTACGACGGGAAATAATGGCAAATATCAAGCGATTAAAGGAAATTCGTTGCTGGCGAGGGATGAGGCATATCAAGGGTTTGCCTGTTAGAGGCCAGAAGACAAAAAAGAATTCAAGAACCGTGCGGGGCAATGTAAGAAAAACCGTTGGCTCGGGCAGGAAACAAGCGCCAGCACCCAAATAATTTTTGCTAAACAAAAATTATTTAGAATTTAACGTTTTTTTACGAAGTAAAAGTTATGGGGAAGAAGAGAATAATTCAAAAAACTCAAGAGGAATTAATTCAAGAACGAGAAAAGATTGACCAAAAATTAAAAAAGGAGGTTGTTTTGAAAAGCAGCGCCAGGTTTCATAAGGCCAAAATTTTTATTACTTCAACGTATAATAATACCATTATTACTTTAGCTAATGAGAATGGCGATGTCTTGGCAAATCGTTCCGCCGGGGTGGTTGGTTTTAAGGGGACTAAGAAGGGCACTTCTTTTGCTGGTTCCAAAGTAGCTGAAGCCATCGTGGCTATATGCCAGAAAATTGGCGTGAAGGATGTTGATGTTTTTATTAAAGGTATCGGGGGCGGGCGAGACACGGCCTTGAAGACATTAGCTAATCAGGGCTTAGAGATTCATAGTATTAAAGATATAACACCCATACCCCATAATGGCTGTCGGCCAAAGAAGCCAAGACGTGTGTAGCGTTATTTCTGTTGTCGGTATTTGGTACCGACAAGAGAAAAAGTTAGAATTTTATGAAAAATGCTTGTAAAATCTGCCGCAGATTGCAGCAGAAAATATTTCTGAAAGGGGAGAAGTGTCTGTCGCCCAAATGCCCAATGGTCAGAAGGCCCTATCCGCCGGGTGCCAAGAAAAAGAAAAAGAGGGGTCACGGCAAGTTGTCAGAATATGGCAAGGAGTTGGCTGAAAAGCAAAAACTCAAAAAGTATTATGGTTTGAGTGAGCGTCAATTTCGCGCCTATGTTAAGAACATTTTGAAAAAGCGAGGCGGCCAAGCAGATGCAGCTCTATCTTTAATCAGTAAGTTAGAACACCGATTAGATAACGTAATTTTTCGTTTGGGATTCGCTAAGTCACGGCGGGAGGCCCGTGTCTTGGTGAGCCATAGTCATTTTTTAGTAAACGGTAGGCCTGTTAATGTGGCATCTTTTGCTACTAAAAAAGGGGATAAAATCGTCATTAAGGAAAGCAAAAAAAACAGAATAAATTTTAGGGCTTTACCACATCTTTTGAAAAATTATCAAGCGCCGGCCTGGTTGAAGTTAGATAAGGATAAGGTTGAGGGATCGGTTGTGGGCGAACCGACTCTGGATAATATGGAATCAGCTGTTGACATTTCCGCAATTTTTGAGTTTTACTCTCGTTAAAGAGTTTGGTCGGCGAAAACAAGCCCGCCGCAGCGGGCGAAGTTTGAGCCGCTACCAAACCTTTACCCTGTTAGATCCTGCGAAATTTTAGTTTCGCAGGGCTCTCGCCGAAGGCGAGAGCATTTAACAGGGTGTAAGAACTCGTAATAAATTTTCAAAACCTAACCAGTTAAGTTTTGAAAATTTAAACGATTTCTAACATGATACCTCTTCCATCAAAACCACAGATCGTACAAAAAGAAGGCAGCCGAGCCGTCTTTGAAATCGCCGGATTATATCCGGGCTACGGCTTAACCATCGGCAATTCCTTGCGAAGGGTATTGCTTTCCTCTTTGCGGGGGGCGGCCATTACTCAAATAAAACTTGAAGGCATTTCGCACGAGTTTTCTACAATACCGGGCGTTTTTGAAGACGTGGTGATGTTAATTTTGAATTTAAAGAAACTGACTTTCAAAATGTACAGCGATGAGCCCCAAACCATTACTTTATCAGTTAAGGGCGAGAGGGAGGTGAAAGGCAAAGACTTTAAACTCACCTCGGAGCTGGAATTGGCCAACCCCGAAACGCATATTGCCACTATCACCAAGGCATCAACGGAATTAAAAATTGAGGCCCTGGTAGAGGCAGGAGTTGGTTACGAACCTGCCAAAAGCAGGGAGACCAAGAAAGCAGAGATTGGCGTTATACCGATTGACGCTATTTTCACCCCAATGAGAAAAGTTAGCTTTAAGGTAGAGAATATGCGGGTGGGCAAGCGAACCGATTTTGATTTACTGCGCTTGGAAGTTGAGACCGATGGCACTATTGACCCAGAAGATGCCCTTAAACAATCAGCTGATATTTTAATTGAACATTTTTCAAGCGTTGTTAAGGTAAGTGAGGAATCAGCTGGCAAGGTAGAGGATATTTTAGCCAAAAAACCAGTCAGGAGTAAAAAAGCCAGCCAAATAGATGAAGCAGGAAAAGTTAAGATTGAGGAGTCAAAATTGTCTGAAAGGATTAAAAATGTTTTGCTGGCTAACAATATAAAGACCTTAGGCGGATTGGCTCGAAAATCAGAAGATGATTTATTGAAGATGGAGGGTTTAGGAGATAAGGCCGTGTCAGGGATTAAAAAAGTGCTCAAGAAAATGGATTTAGAATTAAAGGTATGAAGCATCAAAGCAAAACCAGGAAACTGTCCTTGAAGACAGATCAAAGAAGGGCTCTGTTGTTGAGTTTGGCGCGTAATTTTTTTGTAAAAGGTAAAATTCATACCACTCAAGCAAAGGCCAAAGAGATCAGACCCATGGTGGAAAGGATTATTAGTAAGGCCAAACAAGGCGATTTGGCCTCAAGAAGAATGCTTTTACGTTATTTTTCGCCCGTCTTAACCAAGAAGATTGTTGAAGAGGTAGCTCCGCTTTATAAATCGCGCACTGGCGGTTATACCAGAATTATTCGTTTGGGCGAACGAAAAAGCGACAGTGCTCAAACAGTAGTAATTGAGCTGGTTAAATAATTGCATAATTTATGCCAGAACAGAGAACCAAACATACAATTGATGCTACCGGAAAGTCATTGGGCCGTTTGGCCAGCGAAGCGGCTAATCTTTTGCGAGGCAAAGGCAAGGCCGATTTCGTTCCCTATAAGGATGGCGGTGATTTTGTGATTATAGAAAATGCCAGCCAAGTTAAAATTACCGGTACTAAACCCAGAACTAAAATTTATCACCATTATACCGGATTCGTTGGCGGAATGAAATCAGCCAGTATGGGAGAGGTGATTGCCAAAAAGGGTATTGAAGAGGTTATTCGTAGGGCTGTTTTTGGTATGCTGCCCGCTAATAAATTAAGGCCGCAGATGATTAAGCGGTTAAAAATAATGAAGTAATATTATGCCGGTTTCCAAAAAAACTACAGCCGAAAATAAAAAAACCGTTAAAAAAGCTGCCCCTAAAGTGGTTAAGGAAACAAAGCCAGAGAAAGCCAAACCCAGGAAAGCAGAGGCCGCACCTATTCAGGAGGAAATGCCAGAGGTTTCTCTGCAAAGCGACTTTGAATCCATAGAGGATTTTCCCGAGGAGATACTAAAAGCCAACGGCGAGAGGTCTAAATACATTGAAGCAATTGGTCGCAGGAAAACGTCTACCGCTCGGGTACGTCTTTATACCCAGGGCAGGAAGGGGATTACCATAAACAATAAACCGTATACCGAATATTTTCCCAAGTTTTTGCATAAAACCATTGAGGATTCTTTGGAAAAATTAAAGTGCTTGGGCAAGTTCGGTACCACGGCGGTGGTAAGGGGTGGTGGCCTTTCAGGCCAGGCCGAGGCAATTCGTCATGGATTGGCCAGAACCCTGGTTATACTCAATCCCTATTTTAAGAAACGCCTTAAGAAAAGCGGATACCTAACGCGTGACCCGCGGATGAGAGAACGCAAAAAACCAGGCCTCAAGCGCGCCCGTCGCGCCCCACAATGGAGCAAACGTTAGTTTACTCCATTGCAGTTTTTGGCCATTACCAGATAGCAGATTTTAAAACCGCTGCTCAATTTCCACGATTGTGGAAATTGAGCAGCGGTTTTATTTATTCGTTTGGCCTGATTTGCCCTTGACAGTTGGGGGATAGGGGATAAAATGTAAGATAAAGCCAAGCTATGCTGAAGGAGTTAATTGACAAATTTTATTTGGACAATCAGGAAAATAAGAAGCAGACGCATTTTTATATCTCTGACGCTGGTAAATGTCCCAGGTCAATTTTTTTTAAGTTTAAGAACGCTCCCCAGGAGAAGGCCGACCCGCGCATTTTGCGAATTTACGAGCACGGCGAACAATTACACCGCCACCTTTATAATGTTTTGTATCGCTTGAAAATCGGCTTGGTTACCGAGGTGCCCATTCCGCCCCAGGAGATTGTTTCTGGCAGGGCAGATGCCATTTTGTGTTTAGAGGGCGAGAATTACGTAATGGATATTAAGAGCATGAATTCTATGATTTTCAAGAGTATGACCGCCCCGAAGATTGAAAATGTTTACCAGATTCAACTCTATATGCACTTTTTTGGCATTAAAAAGGGACTTTTGCTTTACATTGACAAAGACCGCCAGGACATCAAAGAATTTGTGGTTGACTACGACCCTAATTTGACCGCGACTTTATTAAAAAATTTTAATGAGTTGAAAATCCAATTGGAAAATAATCAAGTTCCTCTTGCCTTGAGCGATTATCCGAGTAACTGGCAGTGCGGCTATTGCCAGTTTAAGGAGGTTTGCC
>Ga0209609_10001266_pt1 | contig 14711 bp, 12 predicted proteins | sample LakKivw325mmetaG_FD_184136 | JGI IMG/M metagenome (GOLD analysis project Ga0209609, IMG submission 184136) | Anoxic lake water microbial communities from Lake Kivu, Rwanda to study Microbial Dark Matter (Phase II) - Lake Kivu water 325m metaG... | ecosystem: Environmental > Aquatic > Freshwater... | reverse complement strand
GGATAAAGTCTCATTACCCTGACCTGCCGGTGGTGGGGGGCAACGTGGCCACCGGCGAGGGGACGGAAGCGCTGATCGAGGCCGGGGCGGATGCCATCCGCTGCGGGATCGGCCCGGCCTCCATCTGCACTACCCGCGTGGTGGCCGGCATCGGTGTGCCGCAGCTCACCGCCATCTTCGATTGCGTGGCCGCAGCCCGGCCGCATTCCATCCCCGTGATCGCCGATGGGGGGGTAAAGTATTCCGGCGACATCACCAAAGCCCTGGCTGCCGGCGCTTCGACGGTGATGATCGGAGGCCTCTTCGCCGGCACGGAGGAAGCACCGGGGGAACTGGTGCTCTATCAGGGCAAGAGCTATAAGGAGTACCGGGGCATGGGCTCCATCGGGGCGATGGTGGCCGGCTCCGACCGCTACGGCCAGCGGTTTGAAGGCGCGGTGGCCAAGCTGGTGCCGGAGGGGATCGAGGGGCGAGTGCCCTTCAAGGGGCCGCTGTCCAATCTGGTGTACCAACTGGTGGGTGGGGTGCGGTCGGGAATGGGCTACGTGGGGGCGCACAATATTGCCGAGCTGCAGACCAAGCCCCTGCTCAAGATCACCCAGGCCAGCCTGGTCGAGAGCCATCCCCACGACGTGATCATCACCAAAGAGGCACCCAACTACGAGTGGCAGGGGTGGAATCAATAGCTGGAGGAGGCTGAACAATGAACATCATCTTTCTCGTGGTGGATTCACTGCGACAGGACCATGTGAGCTTCTACGGCTGGGAGGGATGTCCGGTCGAGACGCCCAACATGGACCAGTTGGCACGGGAGTCCGTCGTCTTCGACAACATGTACCCCGAGGCGCTGCCTACTATCCCGGTGCGCACCCAGTGGATGACCGGCCAGCGGACACTTCCCTTCCGCCCCTGGCAGCCGCTCACCAAGGAGGATCGCACCATCGCCGACATTCTCTCCGATGAAGGGTGGCTGACGGCGCTCTTCACCGACTGCTACCACTTCTTCAAACCAGACTACAACCTGCACCGTTCTTTCCGTGTGTGGCGCTGGATCCGAGGTCAGGAGTACGATCCCTACCGCTCCGGGCCACTGCGCAAATACCACCTGGAGGACTTCATCAAGCCCACCTTCGACAAGCTCTGGCGGAGCCTGGTCGAGACCTGCCTCATCAACATCGAACCCTTCGAGTCAGCCGACGACCACTACTGCGCGCAGCTCGTGCATCAAGCTATCGAATGGTTGGAGGCCAACGACGGACGGCCGGAGCCGATCCTCTTGTGGGTGGACTCCTTTGATCCCCACGAGCCCTGGACGCCACCCCCTGAGTTCAACAGGTACACCGATCCCCACTACGCGGGCAAGAGAATCATCCTCCCCTGCGGGGGGCCGGCCTCGGCCCACTTCACCAAGGAGGAGATGACCTACACGCGGGGGCTGTACGCTGGCGAGGTGGCCTATGTGGACCACTACATCGGCCAACTGCTGGATACGCTCCGGGCACTGGGCTACTATGAGAACTCAGTGATCGTCCTGGTGGCCGACCACGGCCATCCCCTCGCCGATCATGGGAAGTTCCTCAAAGGCGGCGACCGCATGTACAGTGAACTGCTCAAGGTGCCCTTCATGATCCGCTTCCCCGGCGGCGAGCACGGTGGCCAACGGCTGGACGCGCTGGCTCAGTTCCAGGACGTGCTGCCCACCCTCTTCGACGCCGTGGGGCTGGGCAACAACATCGAGACCATGCATGGCCGAAGTCTCATGCCCCTCATTTGGGGGGATGCCGACTCGGTGCGTGATGCCATCATCACCGGCTACCACGAGGCGCCTGACCGCTGTGTGCGCGACAGGGAGTGGAGCTACATCCGGCGGCCCGAGGAAGAGCCAGACGAGCTGTACAACCTGATCGAGGATCCGAGGGAGCAGCACAACCTCATTGACGAGTGCCCAGAGGAGGCGCAGAGGCTGGCTGCTGCCTTCGGCTCTCTCTACGCCGTCCGTGGTGAGGTGGTGAAGGGCATCCAGGGCCGCTACGAGGTGGGCGGCTCGGCGGCGGGGTAGTCCGCGCTGCAGGTGTCAGGCGAGCCAGCGCCTTTCAGCCCAGAGGCACACTATGAGTGACAACATGCAGAGCCGTTTACAGGCTTACTACGCACACGCCTTCCCAGCCAGGCAGGGGGTGCGGGTCAGCGATTTGGCCAACATCAGCGCCGGCTGGGAGAGCGAGATGTATTCCTTTAATGTGGAGCACGGGCCGGCGGGGGAGCGTCAGCGCGAGGAGCTGGTCCTGCGCATCTATCCGGGGAACGATGCGCACACCAAATCAGCCCGCGAGTTTCACGGCATGAGCCAACTGCACAAGGCCGGTTATCCCGTGCCGGAGGTGCTGGTCCTAGGGCGCGAGGACTCCCCCTTTGGCAAGCCGTTTGTCATTATGGAGAGAATCGAAGGGCAGATACTGTGGCCGCTATTGTTCGGCTCGCCCGAGGAGAAACAGCGGGAGCTACTGACCCTGTTCTGCAAACTATTCGTCCAGTTGCACGCGCTGGAATGGCGACCCTTTGTGCGCGACGCAGCGCGCTACGACACAGGCGATCCCTACACCTTTGTGGATCGCGAACTGGACAAGTGGCGCTCTTATATAGCGCGTTTCCCCAACTCCGATTTTCTGCCCCTCATGGAGTGGTTGGAATCGCGGCGGAGCCAAGTACCGTGTCTTCGGCCCTCACCCATCCACTGGGATTTTCACCCCGGCAACGTGCTACTGCGCGACGACGGCTCGGCGGTGGTGATTGATTGGACACAGCTCGACATCTCCGACTCACGGTTCGATCTGGCGTGGACGTTGGTCCTGGTGAGTTCATATGAGGGCCCGGAGTGGCGCGAGCGCATCCTGGGGGAGTACGAACACCTGGCGGGAGCCAGAGTGGAACAGATGGGGTATTTTGAAGTGGCTGCCTGCTTCAAGAGGCTGGGCAGTGTTGCCCTCTCGCTGTCGTATGGACCAGAAAAGCTGGGTATGCGCCCTGGCGCGGAGGGTGTCATGAAGCAGCAGATGGGGGCGATCAAGAGGGTCTACGACCTCTTGCTGGAGAGGACAGGCATCAGGGTAGCGGAGGTTGAGAGGCTGTTCGCCTCACTTTCCTGAGCCGAGCCTCATAGATGGCCCGAAAGCGCAGGCAGCGATAGGGAGTATCTCCCTATCGCTGCCCGTTTAATTCCCCCAGTCGTTGTTATGTCACCCTCGGCACGCGGGCTAGAATCTCCGACACCACCTCGTAGTTGATAGTGCCCAGCCGCTCGGCCACCTCATCCACAGTGATCTCCTCCTCCCCCTGCCGACCGATGAGCACCACCTCATCCCCTTGACGGACGTGGGGGATGTGGGTCACGTTGATCATAGTCTGATCCATACATACCCGCCCCACGATGGGCGCTCGATGCCCCTTCACCAGCACCTCTCCCCAGTGGCGGGGGGCGCGGCGGAAGCCGTCGGCGTAGCCCACGGGGATCACGGCGATGCACTCATCGCCCTGGGTCTGGTATGCATTGCCGTAGCTGACGTAGGAGCCGGGGGGCAGCGTCTTGACCTGCGCGACCTGGGTCTTGAAGGCCAGAGCGGGGTGGAATCCGTCAGGCAGGGGAACCTGAGGCGAAGGGGCCAGGCCGTAGAGGGTGATACCAGCCCGTACCATATTGAAACGCGCCTCCGGCAGCGTCAATAGCGCAGCAGAGTTGGCGGCGTGGATGTAGGGAATGGAGAATCCCGAATGGCGGAGCTCATCCAGGACTTCGGAGAAGCGAGCCAACTGCCAGCGAGTGTAATCGGGATCGCTATCGGCTACGGAGAAGTGGGTGAAGAGGCCCTCGATCTCCAGATGAGGCAGGTCTCCGATCTCCTTCAGGAAACCGAGGACTTCGTGGGGCAAGAGCCCTAGCCGCCCCATCCCTGTGTCCACCTTGACATGGGCCCGTGCCCAGCGGTTGAGCTCCCCTGCCGCTTTGGAAAAGGCCCGGGCCACATCGGCGGTGAAGAGGGTGACGGTGATGTCGTTGAGCAGTGCCTCACGCGCTTGCCAGGCGGGGGTGTAGCCCAGCACCAGGATGGGGGCGGTGATCCCTGCCCGGCGCAGCGCGATCCCCTCGCTGACGCAGGCCACTCCCGCTATGCATGCCCCATTATTAAGCGCCGTGCGCGCCACCTTCACCGCGCCGTGGCCGTAGCCATCCGCCTTGAGCACGGCCAACAGGCCCACCTCGGGGCCAATGATCTCGCACAACCGACGCACATTGTAGGCAATGGCGGATAGGTCTACCTCCACCCAGGTGGGTCGGCCTGGCTGGGCCAGCCGGATATGCTGCCAGCTGGCATCCTGTCGCACCAAAAGCTCCGGTGCGCGCTCCGGCTGGCGCAGCAATCCCTCCACCACCTCCTCCATCCGGGCCTCGGCCGATCCTTTGATCAGCACGACATCGTCTGCATCCAGCTCGTCCTGCAGCCGCCCCACTGCTTCCTCGGACCGATAGGTCACGTAAATGCGCTGCGGGTCAAGCCCTGCCTCCTCCGCGGCCTCGGCAATCCACCGTGCTTTCTCCCCCTTGGTGATGAGAAAGTCAACAGCCTCCACCGCTCGACGCCCCACCTGGCGATGCGCCTCTAGGCTGAAGTCCCCCAACTGCTCCATGTCGCCTAGCACCGCGATCCGGCGGCCGGCCTCTAGCTCCGCCAGCATCTCCAGCGCGGCCAGGGCTGAGGCGGGGCTGGCGCTGTAGGTGTCGTCCAGCAGGAGGCTACCCCCTCGACCGGGCAGAGGGCAGAGCCGTCCCTTCTGCGGCGGAAGCTGGGCCAGGGCGGACAGGGCATCTGAAAGGGGGATAGAGTACCAACTGGCGATGGCGATGGCGGCCAGAGCGGCGTAGACGTTGTGGCGGCCCAGCAGCCGCAGCCGGACCGGGTACTCTTCCCCCCGGTGGACCAGGGTGAAGGCCACCCCCTCCCGGTCGCACTCAACGTCTTGAGCAACAAAATCGGCCTGGGGGCTGAGGCCATAGGTCCACACCTGAGCCCTGGTTCTGTCGCGCATGGCCAGCACGCGGGGATCGTCGCAGTTGAGCACCGCCAGCCCATCCGCCGGCAGGGCCTCTACCAGCCGCCCCTTCTCCCGGGCGATGGCCTCCAGCGAGCCGAGGTACTCGATGTGGGCCTCGTTGACTACCGTCACTACCCCCACCTGGGGGCGGGTAAGGGCGGCCAGATCGCGCACCTCATCGAAGCTGTCGGCGGCCAGTTCCAGCACCGCGATCTCGTGTCCCGGCTCCAGCCGCCCCAGGGCAATGGGCAGCCCGTAGCGCCCACTGTAATTGGCGTAGTTGCGGAAGACCCGAAAGCGCGTGCTCAGCACAGCAGCAATGGCCTCTTTGGTCGTGGTCTTGCCCGTGGAGCCGGTGACGCCGATCACCATCATGTGCTGCTTGTGAAGGATATAGCGTGCCCAGTCGCTCAGCGCCTGCTGTACGTCATCAACGGCTACACAGGTCGCCCCCTGGGGGGGTGGCTCGGGCGGGCGCTCGCACAGCACCCCCGTTGCCCCATCGCGCACTGCCTGGGCAATGTAATCGTGACCGTCGCCTCTTTCAGTTTTCACCGCCAGGAAGAGCTGGCCCGTCTCCAGGAGGCGCGAGTCGAAGCAGAAGTCGATGAACTCAGTGGCTGCGACGGGGCCGATGACGCGACCATGGGTTGCGGAGAGGAGATCATGCAGGTGGATCATGGTGAAAGTTTCAGGTTACATGTTGTGGGTTACAGGTTACACCATTATAGCATGTCGGCCGGCTTCGGGCAATGGTTGCTCCTCCCCTGATTTGGAGTATACTTAGCGGCACGGTATCTGTTCAACCACTAAGACACGAAGCCAAGTAGGGGCGTTCGGCCAAACGTCCTTACACCTGGAAGGAGAATGACTTTGGACACACTACAGGCGATTTTCCAACGGCGGAGCATCCGCAAGTACAGACCGGATCCGATCCCCGACGAGGATCTGAAGCAGATCCTGGAGGCGGGCCGACAGGCGCCCTCCGCGGGCAACCGTCAGCCCTGTCACTTTGTCGTGGTAGGCGATCCGGAGCAGAAGCGACGAGTGGCCCAGGCGTGCAACGGCCAGATGTGGATGGCCGACGCGGCCTACATCCTCGTAGGAGTAGGACTGCCCCAGGTCAACAGTAAGTGGTATAGAGTGGATGTAGCCATCGCCATGCAGAACATGGTGCTGGCCGCCCGCAGCCTGGGCTACGGCACCTGCTGGATCGGCGCCTTCGACCCCGAACAGGTCAAGGAAGTATGTCAACTGCCGCCTGAGGCGGAGGTGGTCATCTGCTCTCCCCTGGGAGTACCTGATGTCTCACCTGCAGCCCGAGGTCGCAAGAGTTGGGATGAGGTCTTCTCCGCCGAGCGATATGGGCAGGCGCTCAGGTTGTAGGAGGGATCCATGCTGCGTGAGAACAGGGTCAAACGAGCGTTGAAGCAGGGGCAGGTGGTCATCGGCACGATGATCAGCGAGATGCGCTCCCCGGCCGTTGCTCAGATCATGGCCGGCGCAGGTTTCGACTTCATGTTCATTGACATGGAGCATGGGACCTATACCATCGAGACGGTGGCCGACATGATCAAGGTGGCCCGACTGGCAGGGATCGTGCCTCTGGTGCGGGTGCCCGATCCCTACTACTTCCTCCTCTCCCGCCCCCTGGACGCCGGGGCCATGGGGCTGATGGTGCCCCGCATCGAGGACCAGGCCACGGTGGAGCACATCGTCCGTTCCGTCAAATACCCGCCGCTGGGATCGCGGGGTTGCTCCACCTTCAGAGGACACAGTGACTACACACCTCAGCCTAACTTGCGGGAGTTCACCAACTTCCAGAACGAGGAGGTCCTGGTCATCCTCCAGATCGAGCGAAGAGAGGCCATCGAGCGGATTGAGGGGATCGCCGCCGTGCCGGGCGTGGATGTGTGCCTCATCGGCCCCAACGACTTGACCCTCTCTCTGGGTGCCCATTCGCGCCACGACCCAATGGTGGTCACAGCCATCGAGCGGGTGATCGCGGCCTGCGATGCGGCGGGCATCGCCTCGGGCATCCATATCCCTGATGTGGAGGAGCTAGGGATGTGGATGTGGAAGGGCATGCGGATGATCACCTGCTCCAGTGATACGGGATTCTTGTCCAGCGGCGCACAGCAAGCGGTTCGGAGGCTGCGGGCGCTGGCGCAGGATGTGGAGGTGTGATCAGCCCAGGGGCATGGTGTAGCGGCGGTAGACAATGGTCCACAGGATGACCAGTCCCAGAATGGCCAGCACGGCAAGCAGTGCCAGGAAGACAAACAGCCAGTCCACACCCTCGTCGGTGTATTCCTCCTCTGGGGTGGGGGGAAGTAGGGACGGTTCGCGAACTGCCCCTACGCGTTGGCGTTGATAGGTGAACAGGATATGGTGGAGTTGTTGAGCTGAGGGGTAGCGACTCCGGGGGTCCTTGGCCAGCATCTTGTGGATGACGCGGGCCAGAGGGGCCGGGACCTGGGGGTTCTGTTCCTGAAGGGGAGACACCTCCTGGCGCAGGTGCAGGAGCGCCGTCTCCGAGGGGGACTTGGCCAGGAAGGGGGGATGCCCTGTGAGCATCTCGTAGAGCGTGAGGCCTATGGCATAAACGTCGGATGCAGGGATCAGGGCTTGTCCCCTCACCTCCTCAGGGGTCAGGTAAGCGGCCGGTTCCCGCAGGGGGGTCTCCCCTTTCATCAGTGCAACAGTCAGAACGTGGCCCATTCCGCCATCGGTCACCTTTACGCTCTCCCCTTCAGTGAACAGCACATTCTGAGGCTTCAGGTCTCCGTGGAGGATGCCTTGCATATGACAGGCTCCCACTCCAGCAGCGATGGCTATGGCGATGTCCAATGCCCTATCCACCGCCAGGATGCCATCCCGGTCCAGGCGCTCCCGAAGGCTCCCAGCGGGCAGGTACTCGGTCACCAGGTAGGGGGCCTCTCTATCGCTGCCAAGCTCGTACACTGTGGCCAGGTTGGGGTGTGAGATTTCGGCGACCCGTTGGGCCTCCTGCTGAAAACAGTGGGCCACTTCCCGTTGGGTGGCCAGTTCCGGCCGCAGCACCTTCACGACGACCAGGCGATCCAGGGCTGTATCGTGGGCTTGGTAAACGATGGTCAAAGGCCCTGCTCCGATCCTCTGCAACAGCCGGTAGCGGCTGCTGATCAGATCTCCCACTTCCACGAAGGTCTTCTCCAATCGAGCAGTCAGGTACGGTATCAGCTACTTCCACACCCCCGGAATAGGAGCGCCGCAGAAGCTGCACTTTCCCCCGACCATGTGATTGGCCAGCACTTCCATCCCACGCCGGTGAATGATGAGCTGACCGCAATGGGCACAGTAGGTGCTCTCCGCCGGATGCTGACCTACATTGCCAATGTACACATAGCGCATCCCCTCATCCATAGCGATGGCCCGCGCCCGCTCCAGTGTCTCCAGAGGGGTGGGCGGCAGGGCAGTGAGCTGGTACTGGGGATAGAAGCGATTGAAATGCAGGGGCACATCTGGCCCCAGATTCTCCACTAGCCAGCGCGCCATTTCCCGCTGTTCCCGCTCTCCATCATTCAGCGTGGGCACCACCAGGTTCACGACCTCCAGGTGCACTCCCTCCTCACGGATTGTCTTCAAGGTCTGGAGCACCGGCTCCAGCGTGCCGCTGCATATCTGCTCATAGAAGCCGAGGGTGAAAGCCTTGAGGTCCACTTTGATGGCATCCACGGTGCGGCATAGCTCTCGCAACGGCTCAGGATTGATGTAGCCATTGGAGACGACGGTGTTGCGCAGGCCCTTGGCTCGCCCCAGCCGGGCGCTGTCCAGCATGTACTCGTAGAAGACCGTCGGCTCGCTGTAGGTGAAGGAGAGGGACTGAATGCCTGCCTGCAGTGCCTCCTCGACCACTGCCTCTGGGGGGAGATCATAGTTCGGGGTCTGTTCGGGCCTGCGCTGGGAGATGGTCCAGTTCTGGCAGTAGAGGCAGTGGAGGTTACAGCCGGCGGTGGCGATGGAATAGGCCTGGCTTCCGGGCAGGAAGTGGTAGAAGGGTTTGATCTCCATGGGGGCGTTGTGCACCGCGCAGGGGTTGCCGTAGACCCGGGTGTAGAGCTTGCCGCCTCGGTTCTCCCGCACCCCACAGTTCCCCCTCTGGCCCTCGGCGATCACGCACCTGCGGGGGCAGAGCTGGCATTTGACGTACGGGCTGCGGTGGGAGGTGGAGCGGCGAGGTTCGGAGGAGGCCCCAGCCGGACCGTGGCAGGCCTGACACTCTGATGTCCGTTGCACGCTGGCGTAGTACAGCGCCTCGCGGGTGTGGGCTTCCTGGATGGGTTCGCCGCTGGGCCGCGAGCCAGCCGCGCGGCCCACAGCGGTCAGCACGCCGCCGCCCAGTCCACAGAGCCCCAGCCCCATCAACCCCCTCAACGCCTGTCGCCGTGTGATCCTCCTCATGATGGCTATCTCCCATCCCATACCTCACTCAAGGCCACCAACTGCTCCTGAGATAGGCCGATCTTGAGTATATCATGCCCTGGGGCTCAGGCAAATGGATGGTGGCTCCGGCGAAGGCGAACAGGAACGCCCTGAGCGTGTGCTCAGGGCGTTGGCCTGGCCTCTGGGACCCTCATTTATCTGCCCCGGCATGGGGGTTACACTTCCACCAACCCCTGGCTGATGGCGAACCGGATCAGCCCGGCCTGATCTTTGATGCCCAACCGCTGCATCAGGTTCTCCCGGTGGCGAGAGACGGTCTTAGGGCTGATGTCCAGCATCTCGGCGATCTCTCGACGAGTGTGTCCTTCAGCGACGAGCTGCAACACCACCCGCTGGCGTGGGGTCAGCTTTTCGTAAGCTATTTGCTCTTTAGGGGCACCATATAAATACCCCTCAACCAGCTTCTGCGAGATGGCCGGGCTCAGGTAGGTCTCATCGCGCATCGCCGCCGCAATGGCCAGTTGCAGCTCTTCATAGGCGGCATCCTTGAGCACATAGCCTGAGACGCTGGCTCGCAATGCTTGGTGCACGTAGCTCTCTTCGTCGTACATGGAGAGGATGATCACTTTGACATCTGAGGCCCGCTCGCGGATCCGGCGTGTCGCTTCCAGCCCGTTCAGGCCAGGCATACGCACATCCATCAGCACCACATCGGGGCGCAGTTCCTCAGCCAGCCGCGTCGCTTCCTCTCCATTTCCTGCTTCTCCGACCACTGTCATGGTCCCGTCCGCTTCCAGCAGCCTGCACAGCCCTTGTCGAACGATGACGTGGTCTTCTGCGATCACCACACGAATCGGCTTCATACTATGCCCTCCACACTTTCAACAAGGAGTCAGATTATCAAACATGTGCCCTGCCCGGGGGTGGAGCACACTCTGAGCTTGCCACTTAACCGCTCAACCCGTTCCCGCATGCCCAACCCAGATGCATGTGATGCCGGCGCGCTGGGCAAGGCGGTCCACCTGTTTGTGCAGCCCTGCTCATCCGATTGGGACGTCTTTACAGAGCCATGCGCTTCCGATGATGATGCTCCCCTTATAGTGTGCCCATGCCCCGGGCCTGATAGCGCACGTAGACCAGCGTGCGGTCCAACAGGTCCTTGGCCAGGAAGAGGCGATCCAGATCGGTCGAGAGGTGGCGACCTATCTGCAGCGCGTCTTCGAGGCCCCCAAGGTCCAGGCCCACCTGGGGCAAACGCAGCAGGGTCTGCTGCCCGGGCTCACCAACCAGCAGGTTTTCTAACTGAGCCGCCACACGTTGCTCGGTGCGGGTGCCATTATAGCGCTTCCAGAGGATGTACAGCAAGGCAGCGTAGAGGCCATTCTCGTGCAGCACGCTGAGCAGCTTGGTGGCGATGTGGGCTACATCGTCGCCTGGGAGGGGCCTCTCGCCGGTGATCAGGTCATCCACAATCCGTTTGGCGTAGTCCACACAGTAAAAATCCAGGTTCTCAATTGTTGTGGGCATTCCCTTCCTCCTCTCACAGGTTTAGCGCTCGCAGGCGCCCCATACCGCGGTTGGTCATTCCCCCGACGCCCAGGTACTCCATGTAGCGCAACCCCTTCTCCACCTGTTCATGCACCCAGTCAATCTCCCCCTCCACGGGTGTCCCATCCAGCAGGAAATCGGCGGGCCGCTTATAGACCAGGTCGCACCAGAAGAGGGTGGCGCGGGGGATGGCCTCGTAGGTGAAGAGTGCACCCTCCACGCTGGCTCCGGTGATGGGACTGATGGCGGTGGAGGTACGCACCTCCAGGTTGTTGTTGACCACGTGGCCGAAAAGAGCATCAGGCACCAGCACCAGCCGCTCCAGGATCTCATCTGAAATGGCCGACTTGCGCAGCGCATCGCAACCCGTCTCCGTCAGCGGTGCGGTGCGCTCGGCAATGTCGAGGAGCAGCCAGCCCAGGTTCAGCCGCCTCACCTGCAGGCCAGTCTGTATCTGATGGGTATCCTGACCCACCCGGATGTCCACTCCCTCCGGGGGAAGCATACCCTGAGCAACCTGGGCCTGGAGCGCCTCCACGGAGGTGACCCACACCGGCCCAGCCATGGAGGTCACGGGGAAGAAGAGGATGCGTCCATCTCCGAACTGCACCATGGAAGGGAAGTTGCGTCCATCGGGCAGAGAGAAGCCATAGGGGATGCAGACCGGGCAATCACGCTGGCCACAGTAGGTCTCCTCTTTGCCGATGCGGGCGCAGCTCTCGTAGACGATCTCCCCCTCCCTCTCCACAGCCCGCTGGTAGCGCTCCGGGTAGTGCATGGCCGTATAGTGGCGCGCCGCGCCGGCCAGGGAGGTGGCCGGGATCTTGGGCAGGTTGGTCCCCGGCTCGCGGATGATGGCGTTGTCCACCCGGCCCAACTGCAAGCCCCCGGCTCCTACATGCACCGGCTCCATGGCCAACAGATAGTAGGTCTTGCTTCGGTAGGATTCTTGTGCCATGGCAGTTACTCCTTTGCTGATTTGATGAGCCCACCGCCCAGCCGGTCGGCCAAGGCTCTCATTTCTCTGAAAGAGCGGAAGGTGTTGATCTTGGCTCCCTCTCGATCGCGCAGGGCCACGCCCGCCATGTCGAGCTGGCCGCCGGCCAGCACATGGTCGGCGGGGAACTGATCCTGGGCCAGGCCGAACCCTCGGCTCCGTTTGGCCGAGAAGCCGAAGTGCTTCATCACCGCCTCCACCGCCGAAGTGATGGCCATCAGGTCCTCCCCTGCCTTCTGGCGCACCTGACTCCGCTCCCGGCCGAGGAGATCGAAGGGGATGTAGAGCAAGCTGAAGAAACCGGTCGCACCGGCGGGGACGACCTCCAGGGTGATGGGCAGAGTGCCGGCCTTGGTCACCCGAGAGTGGGGATTGATGACCTCCAGGTCAATGCGGTCGAAGAAGGTGGGGTAGAAAGTGAGCCGTCCCCGCTGGCCATATTCCTCCTCCCGCGCCGAGCCGAAAAGTCGCTCCAGCAGGGGCGAATCCTTCCCCTGCTCTTGATACAGGGCGTTGCGCAGCGCTCCCTTCCAGGTGCTGGCCCGCACCATCGGCACCTGGAAGACCTTGTCTTTCATGAGCGGGTTCTCGTGGATGTAGAACTCATCGTCCCCCTTGCTGTAGAAGGGGCGTGCCAGCTCGATCCGCAACTGGAGGAAGAAGGAGTAGCGCGGCAGCACCTCTACGTCTACCTGCGGAGGGTAGAGCTCCAGGGAGGCCATCTGACCCAGGGCCGGCTGGATGGCCTGCTGAGTGAAGGGGTTCTCCCCCGGACGGCGGGTGTGCAGCAGGGAGGGATAACCGCCTCCGTAGCGGGGATGGCCGCTCTTGGCCCGATCCCGCGTATCTTCCACCAGCGCGGTAGCCAGCAGCGCCACGCGGGTGGGGGTCCATTCCAACTCGCGGTGGGGGTCTCGGATATCCCCCACGATGCGGCGCACATCATCCACTCGCTCTGTGGGATAGCTGGCGTACAGGTCACAGTACTGGGGCCGCTCCTGACGGCCTCTGCCGCGATTAGAGCTCATGGAGCACCTCCTCCCCTCGCCTGGTGGAGCGCACGCCCATGACACTCAACTGTTGAAGCACCTTGTCCAACATCGCCCGGTCAGCGGCATAGCCCCAGAAACGGTTTCCTGTCTGGAAGGAGAAGACCTTTTTGCTGACCCCCACCCGGCCGGCCAGGAAGCCTGTGGGGTCAGTCTTCAACAGGCTGTTGATGGCCCGCAGATCGAGCCACTGGTCATTGTTGAAGAAGAAGCGATCCAGATGGGGAATCTCTCGGGGTTGAGCCGCCTGGCGGCGCTGCATATCGGCTGATCTGGCCAGCAGGTCCTCCACCCAGCGGGCCACCTCCTCTCGCCCGATCTCTGGGGCGGGGATGTTCTCCACCACCTGCACCAGGCCATAGTCGGGCTGGTTGGGAGGCTTGAGGGTAGTGCGTCCGCCCATAGAACTATAGTCGCCGATGAGCTGCAGGGTGCGGGCCAGAAGCCATTGCTCCTCATCCTGCAGGGGCTTGACCAGGGCGAAGCGCATCTGGAAGGGGATGTCCGGCCGGTCAAGGGTCACTGGCATTCGGCCCCGGCCATTGGCCAGGTAGAAGTTAAACTTAGCCTTCCAGCCAGTGCAGCCGAAGAGACGGCAGGCAGGGCAGACGTCGTACAGTCCCTCTTCGACATCCTCTGTGGTGCGGAACGCGGCCTCATTGAAGAGGCAGCGGTCACCGTCGGCAGTAGGGTCACAGGCATAGCCGCCCAGCCCGCGCACCAGGGCCTCGTACCACCAGCGCAGCGATCCAGCCAGCCCTGTCTCCCGCGCCTGACCCGACTCTCGGTCCACCCCCCCGGTCCAGATGGGGGCCACGGTCCTGAGCCGGGCCGTCAATACTTGGGGCATAGGTATGCTCCTTTCTAGGCTAACGTAATGCAACAGCTTGGTCTGATGATTTCTAACTTGCCTGTAGTTGGATCCAATGTCACCCCCATGAGCGCTGGGGGGTTCGGTTACCTCCTTGGGCGAGTCCTGCTTCATTGGGAGATTATACAGGAAAAAACGCCAGTTGTCAACTGAGTGTTCGACCCAGGCAGCCGGTCGAAGCCCTCAAGCGAGGGCTCGCTGAGGCTCAGCCCAGTTCCAACACCGCTGGCACTCCGTGCAATCCCCTAGCCTTCCGCACCGCTCGTACCACGGCCTCGGCCAGCACCCGCGCTGCCACAACGCCCACTTGCCCTACGTTTCCCTCCCGTTCACCCAGCGAGAGGGCAAAGACGGTGTCGCCGTCAAAGGGGGTGTGGACCGGGCGGATGGCCCGTGCCAGTCCGTCCTGAGCCATCTGCGCCACTCTTGTGGCCTGGGTTTTGGTCAGCGCCACATCGGTGGCCACAACCCCCAGCGTGGTGTGGGCGAGGGGTTGCTGCACACTGAGTAGCTCCCCGAGCAGCGCGGCCTCCATGTCTACGAACCCCTCACCGACGATTCGGCGCGCGCCAGCTATGATCTCCCCGGTCTGTGGATCCACCACATCGCCGAAACTGTTCACCACGGCCAGCGCGCCCACCACGACGCCCCCTGCGGTCCGGCAACTGGCGGTGCCGACTCCCCCTTTCATCGCCTTTGCCAGGCCGTGCAGCTTTCCCACCGTGGCCCCGGT
>Ga0209609_10001264_pt1 | contig 14724 bp, 18 predicted proteins | sample LakKivw325mmetaG_FD_184136 | JGI IMG/M metagenome (GOLD analysis project Ga0209609, IMG submission 184136) | Anoxic lake water microbial communities from Lake Kivu, Rwanda to study Microbial Dark Matter (Phase II) - Lake Kivu water 325m metaG... | ecosystem: Environmental > Aquatic > Freshwater... | reverse complement strand
CTTCTCCTCCTTCCTTTGAGTCGTCGCTTACCCAAAGCTACAGAGGAAGGCAGGTGCTTTCAACTTCCCCGCCCCCATCACACTTGCGAGTGTAGAACCGATCGTAGCGCAGGCTTGACAGACCAGCCTTGTTCTGGTAAGGTGAGACATACCCCAAGCAATCGAGCTCAGGGGAAAGGCCGAAAGCCCGGCAGGCAATAGCTGAAACGGCTCCGTTGTAGTCATATGATGGAGTCGGGCACGGCGAAAGCCCATCGGGACCGGTGCTGACCCGCCCGGTAAGGTTGCTTGGGGTTTCTTTTGTCCGTAGGACGCCCTGCCATCTCCGGCTTCGTTTATCCTGTCCCATCTTGTCGCATTTTCCGCCCTTGCCTTTGCGGTCACCAACCCGGGTTACCGCTCTAATGCGCAGACGCCGCCGCTGCGTTCCTGCGCCGCACAGTGTGCCGATGATGCACAAATGGTCGATGAGCCGCGTGCAGACTACGGCTAGGCTCATCGTCGTTTGAGGGAGTCGTTTGTGAGGGCGACCGTACATCCCGGGCGACCAGGTCGCTGGGAGTGCTGCTGCTGAACGTGTTCCCGGAACTGGCGCTGTGGCTGCCGTCGAGGATGGCTGGGGGTTAGTCGGGAGGCCGGATGCCGGATGCCGGAGGACGAGCCGCCTTCTCCAGGCGGTAGCGGCCGGCTGGCGAGGTCAGACCTCTATTGCGTCCTCGAACTCGTGGAAGGCCGGCCCGCCCTGCAGCTCCCGTCCGCGGGCTACGCCGGCGTGATACGCCTTCAGGCTAAGCTCGAGCGATGCGGGTGGCATACGCCGGGTAATCGATTTCACGAGTGAAGCCTCGCTCACCGGCGGACAGAAGGGCGTCAGCACGCCGAGTGCGAGCATGTTGACCACTCTGGGGTCCTGGAAGGCGTGGTCGGCTTCCCGCTGCAGCGGCACGCGCAACACCCTGCCCCAGAGGACCTTCTTCACCGGCACAGAGTCGACGATGACGACTCCATCTGCCTTCATATCCGGCAAGCTATCGCTGCACGAGCGCTGGTTCAATGCCACGAGCAGGTCGAGTCCGAGCGCTCTGGGGTAGTCGATCTCCTCGTCCGAGAAGATGATCTCCGAGACCGAGTTCCCGCCGCGCGCCTCGGGTCCGTAGTTCTGGGAGTGGACGACGTAGTTGCCGTCCGTGAGCCCTGCCTCCGCCAGCACGATGCCCGCGAGCACCAGCCCCTGTCCTCCCGAGCCGGCAAGACGCATCTCGTAGCGCATCTTCTTACCTCACCTCGCGCAGCAGGCGTGCGTGCTCCTCGTGGAAGGTCGGCTTCTCGATGTCGACGAGCACACCCGTGACGATCTTGTTCTTCACCTCGTCGACGGGCATCTCGCGCGCCTTCTCCACGGTGATGGCGTTGTCCCGCTGCCACTGCATCATCTCGACCGGGGAGTTCATGCCGGTCATCTTGCCGTAGTGCGTCACGCACGGCGAGATGACCTCCACCACGGAGAATCCCTTCTTCTCTATCGCCCTGCCGATGAGCTTCTCGAGCACCCTGGCGTGATACACGGTGGAGCGCGCCACGAAGGGCGCACCGGCCGCCTCCACCAGTTTCGAGATGTCGAAGGGATGCTCGAGGTGGCCGAAGGGCGACGATGCGGTGTGCAGGCCGAACGGCGTCGTCGGCGACGCCTGCCCGCCGGTCATGCCGTATATCTGGTTGTTGATGATGATGGCCGTGATGTCGATGTTCCGCCGCGCGGAGTGGATGAGGTGGTTGCCGCCGATGGAGGCGGCGTCGCCATCGCCCATGACGGCGATAACCTTCAGGTTCGGTTTCGCCAGCTTTATCCCGGTGGCGAAGGTAAGCGCCCGTCCGTGCGTCGTGTGCAGCGTGTTGAAGTCGAGGTACACCGGCAGACGTCCGGAGCAGCCGATGCCGGAGATGAGCACGATGTCGTTCTTGCTGCAGCCGCTGGCGTCGATGGCGCGCACCAGTGCGCCCAGCACGATGCCGATGCCGCACCCGGGGCACCAGACGTGGGGGAACCGCTTCGAGGAGCGCAGGTAGCGGTGGATGAGGTGTTGCTCGTCGCTCATGCCAGCGCCTCCTCGATTGATGCCAGTATCTGCGCCGGCGAGATGATGGCGCCGTCGATGCGGTTGAGGGTCCGTATCTGGCATGTTCCCTGGTTGACGCGCTTCACCTCGCGCGAGAGCTGCCCCATGTTCATCTCCGGCACGATGACGGCGCGCGACGACGAGAGGTAGCGCATCACGGTGCGGCGCATGAACGGCCATATCATCTTCAGCTTGAGCAGGCCGACCGGCAGGTTCTTCTCGCGCGCCATCTTCACTGCCTTGAGAGCCGAGCGCGCCACCGAGCCGTAGGCGATTACCGTGACCTCCGCGCCCTCCTCGTAGTACGAGTCGTACCACTGCAGCAGGTGGAAGTCTTTCGATATCTTGTTGAAGAGCCGCGTCATCAGCTCCTCGGTCTCGTCCTGGCGTTCGGTGGGGTAACCGTTGATGTCGTGCGTCAGCCCGGTGACGTGGAAGCGGTAGCCTTCGCCGAAGGCGGCCATCGGCGGAATGCCGGTGCCCGGGTCGCGGTACGGCGAGTACCATTCCGGCGGCATCGTCGGCTTCGGCCGGTCCTCTATCTCGAGGGTCTCGAGCGAAGGCAGCACGACGCTCTCCCTCGTGTGGGCGACGATCTCGTCGGCCATCACGATGACCGGGCTGCGGTAGCGTTCGGCGAGGTTGAACGCCTTGACGGTGAGGTCGAAGAACTCATACGCGGAAGACGGCGCCACCACCAGTATCGGATGGTCTCCGTGCGCACCCCACCGTGTCTGCATCACGTCGCTCTGCGAGGGCCGCGTCGGCAGCCCTGTGCTCGGGCCGCCACGCATGACGTCCACGATGACGCACGGGACCTCCGCCATGGCGGCGAAGCTGATGTGCTCCTGCATGAGAGAGAATCCGGGGCCGCTCGTCGCGGTCATCGCCTTGAGCCCGCCCAGCGAGGCGCCGATGACGGCGCCCAGGCTGGCAATCTCGTCCTCCATCTGGATGAAGACGCCTCCAGCCTTCGGCATAGCCCGTGACATCTGCTCCATTATCTCGGTGGCTGGTGTGATGGGATAGCCGGCGTAGAAGCGGCAGCCGGCGGCCAGCGCGCCCCTGACGCACGCCTCGCTGCCCTGGAGCAGCACGCGCTCACCCGTTGTCTGCATCTGTGCCTGAGGCCGTTTGCTCATCTTTGTGCACCACGATAGCGAAATCGGGGCAGCGATACTCGCACCAGCGGCAGCCGGTGCACGCCTCGGGGTTTGTGGCGGTGGGGAAACCGTCGTCACCGATGGAGAGAACACTGCGGGGACAGAATGCGACGCAGATGCCGCATTTCTTGCACCAGCCTTTGTAGATGTCGACTCTACTCATGTCCGGTGTCGCCGCTGTTGCCAGCGTGAGGCTATGCTAGCACGTTCGACTTTCACGGTCCACCATGGTCGCGACGTCACGCCGCCGGCGGGACCGCGCAGCCCAACAATCTGCGATACTATGGGAGTGGCAGGCGGGATGGCTGCGGGTCCCGCCGCCGGGGAGATGAAGTGAAGTTCCTCGGCTCGCTTTTCGGGAGACGTGAAGAGTCGCCCTCGCCGGCGCCGGTGTGCGCAACGACGTCCGACGGGCTCATAGGCCAGTTGAACGACCGCGATGGCATCGTGCGCGAGCGCGCCCGCAGGGCGCTCATCGCCATGGGACCGAAAGCTGTCGAGCCTCTGCTCGAGGCGCTGAAGCACAGGCGCAGTCGCGTCCGGTACGAGGCTGCGATGTGCCTTGCCGTCATCGCCGACCGCCGTGCCGTCGACGGGCTCGTACAGGCGCTCGGCGACCGCGCATTCGAGGTCCGCTGGGTAGTTGCCGAGGGACTCATCGGCATCGGCCGGGTCGCCGTGCCGCCCGTGCTGCAGGCGCTCATGGCAAAGGCCGACTCGGCATGGCTGCGCGAAGGCTGCCGCCATGTGCTTTCGCACTTCGCCGGCCGCGACCTGCACGCCGCGTACCACGTCGAGCATCATCCCGCGTGGACCGACTTCGACCTGCGTGATGCGCTCACTCCGGTCGTCGACGCTCTCGACCAGGCGGGGGCCGAGTCCCGCGCTCCGGTCGAGGCTATCCGGGCCATCGAGGCCTTCTCGTCCGTGCCCCCGGCCCAGCAGGTGCGGCTGGTTCGTCACGTCGTCCCCCACTAGGGCGGCGCACCATCCATCGAAAGGAGACTGGCTTGAACTTCGAGATTCTGTATGGTCCCTCGTATTCCCTTGCCCGCGTGCAACTCCAGGCCGGCGAGGCGATGCTCGCCGAGTCCGGCGCGATGGTCTCCATGTCGTCCGGCATCGAGATGGAGACGAGCGTGAAGGGAGGGCTGCTGTCCGGGTTGAAGCGCAGCGTGCTCGGCGGAGAGAGCTTCTTCATCAACACCTTCAGGGCAACCGCGCCCGGCGAGGTGACGTTCGCCCCGCCGCTTCCCGGCGACATCCGTGGACTGGAGCTGTCCGGCGGCACGATGTTCGTGCAGTCGACCTCGTACCTCGCCTCCTCTCCGGGCGTCAGCGTCGATACGAAATGGTCCGGCGCCAAGGGGTTCTTCTCCAAGGAGGGGCTCTTCCTGCTCAAGGCCTCCGGACAGGGCACACTGCTGCTCTCGAGCTACGGCGCCATCCACGAAGTGCAGCTCGCGGCAGGTCAGACGTACACGCTCGATAATGGCCACATGGTCGCCTTCGACGAGTCCGTCAGCTACAAGGTGCATGCGATCGGCGGCGTGAAGTCGACGCTGTTCAGCGGTGAAGGGCTGGTCTGCACGTTCACCGGCCCGGGTCGTCTGCTCATGCAGACCCGGAGCGAGGACTCCTTCCTCTCCTGGCTCATCCCGCACCTTCCGAAGAGCAGCAGCGGCTCGAAGTAGCAGACGGGAAGTGGGGCGTTTGCGTGTCGCCCGCGCGATTCTCGTGCGCGACAGGCGGGAGAGCCGCGAGGTTGGCGGCTCCCCCGTTGGGTGGTTCTACTTCCGCACGGCCTTCATGAGCTGTGCCATGTTCTTGCCGAAGTTCCAGACGGTGTCGACGCCTTCCTTGTCCTGGGCCACCTCGCCCTTGGTGCGGCCGAAGGCGATGTTCCAGTAGCTGGCGCCCGTCATGTAGAACTGAAGCAACTGGAACCAGAAGTTCATCTGGGCGTAGGTGAAGTTCACGCCACCCCGTCGCGCCACCACGATGGGGCCGCCGACCTTGCCCTTCAGAGCATCGCCGCTGTACCGGGCCACCATGCCGGTGCGGTCCATGAAGGCCTTCATAAGCGAGGTGGCCGAGCCGAAGTACACCGGTGTGGCGAGGATGATGCCGTCAGCCTTCAGCATCTTGTCGTAGATGGGCCACGCATCGTCGTCGACGACGCAGCGATGGTCGTCCTTCTGGCACGCGTAGCAGCCGGTGCAGTGGCCGATGTTCAGTCCTGCCAGCGTGATGAGCTCGGTCTCGATGCCCTCCTCCGCGATGGACTTGAGAGCATGATTGGTGAGGAACTCGCAGTTGCCGCCCTTGCGCGGGCTGCCGACGATGCCGATGGCCTTCATTCGTGCTTTCCTCCTTACTTCCCGCGGCGCGGAGCGACGCTCCGGCCGGCTGACGCATCATCGTGCCACCTCTCAACAGGTTGTGCAAAGGCGCTGGTCCACGGCTCCACTCGACGGGTGGCCGAGCCGCGTGTGTTGCCGGTTGCTCCGGATGCCACTGCCGTCGGGGACGGTGTCCGATGTAGAATGGTGCGGCAAAGAGTCTGTGAAGTTGCCGCTAAGTCGGCTCCGCGGACGGCAATACTGCCGGTTCGGCCAGGGCACGGCATGGTGGCAGCCAATGGAGGTGCTGAAAGACGATGTCGCAATCGACCGAACAGAGCGAACACGGAGTTGCACGGTACCTTGATCGAGCCCCGTCCGAGATCACACGAGAGGATCTTGTACGGTACATCCGGGAGAAGGAGATCCAGTTCGTACAGTTCCGCCACGTGGGCGGTGAAGGACGCCTGAAGACACTGAGCTTCGTCGTCCAGAGCAAGGGCCAGGTCGACCGGCTGCTGGCCGAGGGCGAGCGGGTCGATGGCTCGAGTCTGCTGCCCTACGTTGACACGTCGTCCAGCGATCTCTACCTCATCCCGAGATACAAGACCGCGTTCCTCAACCCGTTCACCCCGTATCCGTCGCTCGATATCCTCTGCAGCTACTACACGGGACGTGGAGAGCCGCTTGCGGTCGCGCCCGAGAACATCGTCCTCCGTGCGCAGGAGGTCCTGAAGAGGGAGACCGGCTTCACGCTCGACGCTCTCGGTGAGCTCGAGTACTACGTGGTCTTCCCCGAGCGAACCCTCTACCCGCTGAACCCTCAGCGCGGCTATCACGAGTCGTCCCCGTTCTCCCGTGGAGAGTACCTGCGCAATCAGGTGATGCAGATACTTGCGGGCGCCGGTGTGAAGGTGAAGTACGGCCACTCGGAGGTCGGCAGCATCTGCGAGGATGGCAATGTAATGGAGCAGCACGAGATTGAACTCGCGCTGGCGCCCATCGACGAGGCGGCGGACCATCTCGTTATCGCCATGTGGATGCTGCGCATGGTTGGCAACCGGGAGGGAGTGGCTGTGACGTTCGCGCCCAAGATCCTGCCGGGACACGCCGGCAGCGGCATGCATGTACACACGCGGCTCATGCGCGATGGCAGGAACGCCATGACGTTGAATGGAGAGCTGAGCGACACGGCTCGTCAGGTCATCGCCGGCTACCTCACGCTTGCGCCTTCACTGACGGCGTTCGGCAATACCATCCCGACCTCGTACATGCGCCTGGTGCCGCATCAGGAGGCGCCGACGCACATCTGCTGGGGCGATCGCAACCGGTCGGCGCTCATACGTGTCCCGCTTGGCTGGCAACAGATAGGGGACATGGCGCGCAACGCGAACCCGCAACAGTCGGCGGAGCGTTTGCCCGAGGGCGGAAGCCAGACGGTCGAGATCCGCTGCCCGGATGGCTCGGCCCAGGCCTACCTCCTGCTTGCCGCGCTTGCCGTGGGGGCCCGTCTCGGGCTGGGCATGGAGCACGCGCTCGAGATCGCGAAGAAGCAATACGTGGGTGTGAACATCTTCAAGGAGGACCAGGCGGCGGTGCGCGAAGCCCTGCCGCACCTGCCGGCCTCGTGCGCCGAGTCGGCGGTCAGACTGCTCGACCAGCGGGCGATGTATGAGGCCGAGGGTGTCTTCCCTCCGGCCGTCATTGATGCTACCGCCGCAAAGCTGAAAAGCTATGCCGACGAAGGCCTCGTGGAGCGCGTCAAGGGCAATCACGAGGAGATGTCTCGCCTCATCCAGAAGTACCTCTACTGCCCCTAGCATGGCGACGGATTCGGACGGAACAGTACTGGCGGCGGGAGTCCCCCGCCGCCTTCTGCATCGAGGAGGTGTCTCATGAAGGCTGTATGGTGGCTCGTGCTCTGGCCCGGCATCCTTGCCCTCGTGGCCGTAGTGCTGGTGGTTGCGCTGCTGCTCATCAAGCTGCTCTGGGCGTGGACCGTTCCCGACCTGCTCCCCGGCGCAGTCGCGCAGGGACTCGTTGCCGGGTCGATTTCGTGGCTGACGTCCTTCAAGCTGGCGTTGTTCGTGGCCGTGATGGCCGGACTCTCCGGGCTCGGCCGCGCGCACAAGTCGTAGGGGGGCAACTCGCCGTAGTGGCTATTGCTTTTGCCCGTCCTCCTGCGCTTGAATTGCGGTGTCCCCACCCGCATCTGAGGAGGTGTGCGCGTGTCTGAGGTTTTCGGCACGGCTATCGACCTGTGGCCCGTGACGCTCGTCATCGGCCTCGCTCTCCTGTGGCTCGCCTGGAAGCGGCTCTCCGGCCGCCTCCGCGTATTCGTCATGATGGCCGGCGGCTCGCTCGTTCTGTTCCTGCTCTCCGTCGCGCTGCATAACGGCGTTGCCCGGTTTGCCGGCCAGGTGCTGGGGAAGCCGGATGTCGAGGAACCGCTCTTCTTCATCGTCGCTGCGGTCGTCTGTCCTCTCGCCTTCATAGTCGGCGTTGCCGGAGCGGCAGTAACCTGGTTTCGTCGTTGCTCCGCACCGCGGTAGTGCCGACCGGGGAAAATCGCATACGATTATCCCTCCCGAAGCTGGACCGGGGTTGACAGGGAGTGGTTGCCCTGTTACGGTGACTGTTGCCCCAAGTAACCAGGCAGGGGATAGAGGGGCTGGATACCCTCAGGGTGGCGGTTGAAGGAGTCCCGAAGGCCTCCCGGTCGAGGGACGTTGGAGACCGTAGCCCGAAAGGAACCAAGCCGAGATCCCGCTAACTGTGAGGTCACGTGGGGCTTCTTTTCGCCCTGCCTGAACCATCCGCTCGTCCATCTTCGCATCGAACCCGGCAACCGAGCCCGCCGCACTCCGTCTCGCTTCGTACGGGTTGACGCCCGGCACGCTCGGCTCCTATAGTCTCATGGCGCCCTAATACGTCCGTTCAGGAGAGCACATGCCGGTGTCAAGAGAGCTCGAGATGCGGTCCTCAGCCGTGACGCTGTCCGACATGGAGGTCTTCATCTTCCCCGAGTTGATGTACAGCCTCTTCCTGGCCAACCTGATGTCACCGCGCATCTGGCGCTGGCGTGAGGACCCGTGGTTCGCCGGCATCGAGAAGATGAAGCCCTACCGCCGCATCAGCCGTCTGAAGCAGTACATCATGGACCACTACGTCTTCAACCTGGACCTTGATACCTGGGGGCTGACGACGAAGCAGCGGGAGATCAGCCGCTTCAGCGACTTCATCGACGCGGCCACGCTGGCGCAGTCGAACGCGCTGTTCGGCTACGAAGGAGACAAGTACTACTTCAGCATCGACATACGCACGCATTTCGGCCTCGACAAGTACGAGGGCGATGTCATCCCGTACTGGAAGACGGAGACCGTCGAGGCGATGGACGCCTTCAGGCACAAGCCCGCTTACGGTACCGGGGCAGGGGAGTGCGTCTCCCTGGCGGCGCTCTACGCCGCCGCGCTCTTCGTCGTCGCGGGCATTCCCACCGACGACATCTTCCTCATGGCCACGCCGCTGCACTCGCAGAACTTCGTGGATGTGGACGACGGCATCCTCACGAACAACCGGCGCCTGCTCACCAAATCGATGTGGTTCAACGGCACCGCCCTCTCAGCCCAGGCCCGCCGGGCGCTGGAGAACGAGCGCGTCACCATCGTCGCGCACGAGTCCGGCCAGATACACGCCATATTCGAGGAGGCCACCATCGACCCGAAGGCGTACGCCCGCTTCACCAGCCGCCTTCGCTCGTACCTCAAGACGAAGATAAGCGAGGAGATAGTCGTTAACTTCCTGCGCCACAACCGTGAGGTCCAGGCGTGCTTTCAGGTGCGCTGGCCGGTCCACGGTGACGACCACTACATACCGGCGGAGCGAGCCTTCTTCTACGAGCACGGCAGCGCGAGCCGCCTCAGCGATGCGACGCGGAGCAAGCTGCTCGACGATATCGACGAGGAGGAGTACCAGCCGGCGCCGCTGCCGGGCAGGATAGTGCTGAACGACTTCGAGGCGTTCATCCGCGACAACCAGCTCGATTGCGAGAAGGCCGGTGATCTCGCCCGGCTCAAGCGCGAGCTGGGCAGCGACTGCAGCCGCGCGGCGGAGGCCATCGATTCGCTCACGCGCTTCTGCCACGTCGAGCCGCGGCTGCCCGACGCGTCTGCCAAACGATTTGTCAGCGGTGGCGAGCCTCTCGGTCTGCGTGTCGGCATGAGCCGCCACCAGATCGAGGCGCGATTGGAGGCTCTCCGCGAGCGCAACCCTGTCGCCGATCTCTCCTTCTACGCATTCCGGGACCTCAACCGGACTGACCCCTGGCCGTTCCTGCTGGCTGCGCTGCAGCGCAACCCGGTCTGCATCCTCGGTGCGCGCGACATGTCAGACGCCGAGGTGGTTGCCCACGTTTCCGAGATGCCGGACGAGTCAATCTACGACGGGGAGGGCAGGCTGGCGCAGCCCGACGAGGTCTGGAACTACGGCCGGGGCGACGGCCTTGAGAAGGCCATCCTGCTCGCCGACATCCTGCACGAACGGCGGCCGGATGCGCCGCTCGAGTTGACTGTCGAGCCCGTTGGCGTGCGACTGATGACCGACGGCGATGCGCTGGAGTTCCCCTCGCGCAAGGGCCTCAGGCCGCAGGTCTGGCCTCTGGCGGCGTGGCTTTCGTCCTCGCCCCGGGCCGGCGCGGCTAGCGGCCGCGCCTGAACCAGCCGGGCCGCGCGGTCAGCAGCACGTGCGCAACCAGCAGCACGACGAACGGGATCCAGCACCAGAGGTGCAGGCGGTTCGCCGTCGCCTTGTTCAGCAGCCCGAACGTCAGCTCGGTGACGGTCCGGAACTCGGTTATGCCGAGCCCCGACACGACTGTCAGCAGCGCGAAGACGAGCAGCGCCCAGTGGACTACCCGCGAAACCGCCCGAACGTTCATGTCCGCTAGTCAAAGGTCGGCTTGTCGAGGTCCCCGGACTGCGAGTAGCCGTAGTACTCCCAGTAGCCCTTGATGTCCGGGTTGTTCGACAGCTCTATCTCAGTCACCCACTTGATCCACTTGTAGCCCCACTTGCTCTCGGCGACGAGCTGGAATGGGAAGCCCCGCTCGGGCGGCAGCGTGACGCCGTTCATGCGGTGCGCCAGCAGGATGTCGTTGCCCACGATGTACTCGATCGGAAGCGTTGTGCTGTAGCCGTCCACCGCCTTGAAGATGACGATGCTCGCCTCAGGCCGCACCCCCGCCTCGTTCAGCAGGTCCTTCACGAGCACGCCCTCCCACAGCAGCGTGACGTCCCAGCCTTCCACGCAGGACAGAGTGACGACCTTGCGGTACGTATCGTGGCCGTTGACGACGTCGTCGTAGCTGTACGACAGCTCGTTGTCGACGAGACCCGTGATGCGGAGCGTGTACTGCGACACGTCGACGTGCTGCGGGCCTTTGATGGAGTTCTCGTGGAAGTCGTTGATGGAGGAGAGGTCCTGGCCCTCGTACTCTCGAATCTCCACCGGAGGCAGGTCGGCGCCGTCAACCGGCGCGGCTTCCGCCTGTTGCGTGCTTCCGCCAATGCTGCCGGTGACGATGAGCAGGACAACAAAGGAGAGCGAGAGCGATACCCGTCTTATGGCATGTTGTCTCATGCCCAAGAGTATGGTTGGAGGGGAGGGCTGTCAAATCCGGGCCGCCGCGCCGGCCGTGGCCATCGCGCAGCGTCCTCAGCCAGGGATGCCGACCGCTCCGGTGGCGCCGTCCCTGAACAGCCCGGCCTCCGGCGGCAGGAAGGTGAACACGATGAACAGCACCGCCAGCGCGATGATGAGCAGCGGCGCGATGCGGTTCAGGTACGGGCTGCGCTCGTCCGCCGTCATGATGCGGTAGCTCACATACTGTCCCGCGCCCACGGCGATGATGAATATGGCGATGTCGAAGCTGAACAGGTGGTGGCCCAGCACGAAGGTGTAGCCGTAGAACAGCACCACGATAACGAGCGGCATGAGTGCGATGCCCGCTGTCTTCGCGAGACGGAAGTTGTTCACCCTGCCGTGCAGCGGGCCCTGCTCCAGGACCGCCCACAGCAGCGCCGGCCAGAAGGCGAGCTTCAGGTGCTCCCAGACGCTCTCGTTGACGGCTGCGAAGGGGGCCAGGAGAAGGAAGCCTCTCGACCAGTCGAAGACGAAGTGCAGGGCCGCGCCCAGTGCGATGATGAAGAAGAACCCCGCAATCTCCCATCGAAGGGCGCTGCGCCTGGCGATGTCGGCTCCTGGTCTCATGATGTCTTCCTTTCGGGTGCACACGTTATGGTCAGCGTGCCCTGGTGCGTCACTCGGAAGAGGCCGCTCGACTCGATGGCCTCTCTCAATCGCTCAGTCTTGAGATGATGGTCATGCGAGGAGAGTATGCCCGCGGGCTTCAGTACCCTGTGGAGTTCTGCGAGGACTGCGCCGGGATCCTCCAGGTCGTGGTAGACGTCGTAAAGGAGCGCCACGTCAACGCTGCCGTCCGGCAGTGCGGTCCCGCAGTCTGAGCGGATGATGTGCACGTTGCTAAGTCCGGCCTTTGAAGCCCGTTCGCTGGTTATCCTGAGGGCCTCGGGATGCACATCGAGGGCGAAGACGTTGCCGCTCTGTCCCACCATGCGCGCGGCGGGCACGGTGTAGCTGCCTGGACCGCAGCCGAAATCGAGGACGTTTGCTCCCTGTGCGATGCCGGCCTCGTCGAGGAATGGTTGACGCGGCTGTCGCGCGTCTCTCACCCTGTAGCTGAGGGCCATGAGGCGAAATGCCCAGGCGGGTTCCGTACGGCGCATGTCAGTCTCCCTTCCCCTCACGCCAGCCTGTTCTCACGTCGTCGGCGGCGTTGGTAGCCGGGAAATACGGCTTGATGTCCAGCACCGGCGTCCCGTCCACAAGGTCGGCGTCGACCACATACAGGTTACGTCCCTCGCGGCGTTGCAGCCTCACGACCGAGAGGCTGATGGGGTTCGGCCGCCGGGGAGAACGGGTCGAGAAGACGCCGTGCGTGACCGTGTCGGATGGCGGCTTCACGATGAGCGAGAAGCCCGTGCTCAGGTGCAGGTGACACAGCAGGACGATGTGCGAGAACCCTTCCAGGTCGGTCAGACCGTCGGCGTACTCCGGGTAGACCTCGACGACAGCCTCTATGCCGCGTGCCTTCACCGGGCGCGGCGGCATGTGGTCTTCTCCGCGAAGCGGAGAGTGCACCACGCCTATCGGGCGGTAGCGGATGTCGTCCATGCGTCTGTCACTTGGAGGGTTTCTTGGCGTACTCGGACGGCTCCTTGCCGAGGTGCAGGCGTTTGCGGTAGCCGTGTCCGGCCCACGGCGCAGATTCGCCGGTGTGCCGCAAGACGAGCGCCCAGACGGTGGCGCCGACCGCCACCAGCGCCGCGAGCACTTCCAGCGTCGTGATGGAGATGAGTTGCGCCTGCAGCAGGACCACCGTGTAGTTCATGAGGCTGTGCAACCCCGCAGCGATGAGGTAGTAGAGCCAGCCACGCTCGCGCGAGAGGCCGTAGCCGGCAATCGCCGAGAACGCGATGTGGCCTGCGACGGCGTAGAACCGCTCCCAGACGGGAGCGAGGCCGAGAAAGCCGCCCGTCTCGACGGCGGCCCAGGTCCAGCCGCCTGCAAAGGCCTGGTTCAGCGCCCACATCGCTTCGAACACGCCGAAGCCGAGTCCCGCCGCGGCGCCCGCGATGAGCCCGACCTTCGGGTCCAGGAAGCGGTCGGCCCGCTGCCAGATGTAGACGACCGGAATCAGCTTGGCGCCCTCCTGCACGAACCCTGATAGTAGTATCTGTGGGATGCCCAGGATGTAGATCCACTTCATCAGTGCTTCGGGCGGGAATGCGCTCACGAGAAGCTGCCCCGTCAGAGCGAAGAGAGGCATCTGTATCAGCACCATGGCGAAGAGCGTCAGGATGGCGGAGATCGCCATGATGGCGAACAGGAAGCCGTAGCCACGAAGCGGCGGCAGGTACATGACGTACCAGAAGACGCCAAGCAGTATCGCGAGGCCCATTGCCGCGAAGCTGGGGTTGGAGAACCAGTTGACGAAGAACTCAAGCGATTGCTGCAGAATCACGGCGCTCCTCTCTCACTCTTCATCCCTATAACGGCGAATGGCTCCCTATGGTTGCGGTGTTCTCGGCCGGTTGAGCGCGAATCGCCACTGAACAGTAGCGGCCGGTGCGCCGGACGGGAGCCGAGGCGGAGGCGACGCATCGGGTCGCGGTCAGCATGTCACCACGGTCGACGGGCCACAAGACGCGTCAACGGGGCGGCTCAGGCTGCCGCTCCGGTCCCGGCTCCACGGTCCGGTTCATCTTGCCGCTGGCGAAGTCCTCGAGGTCCAGGGAGACGAACGAGAAGCCAAGCTCCCGCAACCGCGGCACGATGGTCCCCCGCATCTCGAGCAGCCTCGCGTGGTCGTCCGTCTCGATGACCGCGAGGTTGTTGGGGAAGTGCCTCACGCGGACCGACCGGAAGCCGAGCGAGCGGATGAACTCCTCGGCACGGTCGACGCGGTCCACCCGCGGCGGCGTCACCTCGAAGCCGTGAGGAAATCGGGAGGCGAGACACGCCATGCTCTGCCGGTCCCATCCACTCAGTCCCAGCTCACGGGTGAACCGCCGGATGTCGTCCTTGCCGATGGTGAACTCGATGAATGGGTGCCAGATGCGGTCCTCGTTCGCTGCTTTCAGTCCGGGACGGTAGTCCGAGAGGTCGGAGTAGCTGAGCCCGTCGGCGATGGTCTCGAAGTCGTGCTCCCCGGCCCAGCGCCAGGCCGCGGCATCGCGCGTCTTGCGACAGTGGTAGCACCGGTCCGGAGGGTTCGTCTTGAAGTGCGCCTGCTCCAGCTCGTTGAGCCTGAGGATGTGCTGCCTGATGCCTATCTCGGCCGCCAGCGCCCGCGAGGTCGCTATCTCGCTGCGGGGCACAACCGCGGAATCGATGGTCAGCGCGGCGGCATTGTCCCCGAGGGTGTCGTGGGCCACCTTTGCCAGCAGGGCGCTGTCGAGGCCTCCGGAGAAGAGCACGAGCAACCGGCCCTTCCCGGCGATTGCCGCGCGCAGGTCGTTGAGT
>Ga0209609_10001262_pt1 | contig 14738 bp, 14 predicted proteins | sample LakKivw325mmetaG_FD_184136 | JGI IMG/M metagenome (GOLD analysis project Ga0209609, IMG submission 184136) | Anoxic lake water microbial communities from Lake Kivu, Rwanda to study Microbial Dark Matter (Phase II) - Lake Kivu water 325m metaG... | ecosystem: Environmental > Aquatic > Freshwater... | reverse complement strand
AAGGGATGGCAACAGGCAAGGCCTGTTGCCATCCTCTTGGTGTGTCTGGTTCGTCCGAACTGCTCGGGCTTATTGGATGACGAGTAGAATTTCCTGGCTCTCCGTCTGCCCGCTCCGGGTCACTTCCACCTTGAGCATCCAGTTTCCGCTCATACTGAAGTTGGACCGGATGACATAGATGCCATTCCGGGTCTCGTTAGCCTGACCGCTCATATTCATGCCGGACATGTCGGTGTGATCCGCTGAAACGATCACGTTCGCTCCGGTGACCGGAGCGCCCACGGCGTCCTGAATCGTCAGACGGATCTCCACGTCGCCCATCGTGACGGGTGAGGGAACCGTCTCAAGGGTGATGGACAGCCCATGGGCGGGCGAGGCGGTCGCTGCTGGGCTAGACCCGCCGCAGGCGGCCAGCAACAGGGTGACTACCAGAAGTGTGGATAAAAGGATGGGGGTACGCATGATTATTCTCCGTAATTGATGTTATGGGGTTACATTTACAACGAGCATCAGCCCGCCAGGCTCCACGTTGTTGTTCGTGGTGTGGTGTAGGATGTGGCAGTGCAACATCCATTGTCCAGGCTTGGTGGCCACAAATTCGACATCGTAGCGTTCGCCGGGAGCGACCGTGAGCGTGTCCTTGGTCAACCGGGACGCTTCCGGGACCGGATGACCGTCCGTGGCAACAATGGTGAATGGCATGCCATGCAGGTGCATCGGATGGATGAACTGGCCGATGCCGATGAAGCGGATGCGCACCCGCTGGCCGACCTGGACATTGATGGTTTGGGTCGAAGGGAAGGATTTTCCGTTGATGGTGAAATAATTCGGCTCCATCCCGGCCATCGGCATGGCGGCGTAGGTCATGCCGTCCCGCATCAGCCACTCGGAGAGCATCAGGGTCACGTCCACATCCGGCGGATTGGCTTCCGGGGTGGCCGGATCGATGATGAACGCTCCGTACAGGCCGGCCGAGACCTGGCGGTCGCCCTCATAATGGGAATGGTACATATACGTTCCGGCCGGACGGGCGGTGAACTCATAGGTGAACGTCTCGCCGGGCTGGATTGGATCCTGGGTTATTCCCGGGACGCCGTCCATGTTATTGGGGACCTCGACCCCGTGCCAGTGGACGGTGGTGGGCTCGTCCAGCGCATTGGTCACCTCGATCCGGACTCTGTCGCCCTCGGTTACGCGGATCATGGGACCAGGGACGGTGCCGTTATAGGACATGGCGGTCACGGAGACGCCGTTGGTGAGTTCCCATTGCACCATTTCCGCGGTGAGCTGGAAGACCTTGACGCCATCTTCGAGGGTGTAGGGGAGAAGCTGCCCACCGTACTCTTCCGTGGCGGGCTGCACATTGCTGCCGGTGATAGGTTCCATCATATGCGCGGCGGCCGGATCGGACGATATCATCGATCCCGGTGTGGAGGTAGTCTCCATCATGCCGGAACCGGCCATCGGTGGATTGCTTTCTGTTGGTGCGGCCTGCTTGGGCCCACACGCAGCGAGAAAAAGCGCGAGGATGGACAGGGAGGGGATTGTTTTTCTGAACATCGTTTCTCCAACTTGGGTTGATATAGGACAATATTTGTCCGATTAAATCGGATTTGAGCTATACCTGCAATGCGCATTTTGGCCTACATCCGGGTTTCTCCATTCCAGACCCATGTTAATGGGAACAAATCTCCCCTGGCGGAAGGGTTCTGCCAGGGGAGATTCTGGAATCATGGAGATTGAAATTGGGAAGACGCTATTCTTCCACAATCAATTTTCCGCGCAGCATCCCCATCTGGCACTGGAACCCATATTCCCCCGATCTTTCGGGGGTGAACTCCAGGATCACCTCCTGTCCTTCGGGCAGCAACGCATTCTGATTGAAATCGGGGAAGAGCACCTTTTCCGAGCAGGCGGAGCTCTCCTGGCGGGTGAAGTGGAACCGCACCGGCCGTCCGGCCTTGACCACGATCACATCCGGGGTATAGCCGCCCTTGACGGTTACGCTCACTTCCTGGAGGCCGCCGGCCCCGGCTTGGGCGCGCGTCTGCCCTTTGGGGGCAAACCAGAAGAACCAGGCAATCAGAACTGACAATGCGATGCCCAATGCCGTAACTGAAATCTGAGCAGCAGTCATGGTTTATCCTTTCGACTTGATGGACCAGTAGAACCAGACCGGCCCGAAAATGGTATTGAACCTCTCGGCCTCGTTCACGGATTCGAAACCGGTCTCCTGCAGCATAGGCGCGATCCGGCCCGAAAAATTATCCGCCGCTTCTTCCAGATTCTTCATGAGCGCAGCCTGCAAGCGGGTAAGCAGGCTGAATGGCCTCCCAAAATCAACGATGTGAAACCGGCCTCCGGGTCGGAGAATGCGCAGCACCTCCCGGAACGCGCGTACTTTGTCCGCGGCGGTCAAGTGATGGATGACCAGACTGCTCACCACCACATCGAAGGAGTTATCCGGGTAAGGGAGTTTGTATGCGTACCCTTTCTCCCAAACGATGTCGAGATTGGCCTGTGCTGCTTTCGCCTTTGCGATTGCCAATACCTCCGGGTCGCCATCCAGGCCGGTGACATGGGCCCGAGGTGAGGCCTCTTTGAGCATCACCGCCAGTGTGCCCGTCCCGCAGCCGAGGTCGAGCACCCGCTCGCCGTCCCGAATCTCAGCGCGTTCGATCAGGCGGTTCTTGAAAGTCTCCTCGCACATTCCCCATTTGAGCAAGGGGTCATAGAACGGGGTCAGCCAGTGGAAGCTCAGCGCCGGGATGTAACGTCTTTCCTGTGTTGTCATGGTTTCCCCTATTTGGCGCTGAAGCGCGGCCGGAACGTGCGCAGCCGGTTGGCGTTGCCTACCACCGTGACGCTGGAGAAGGCCATGGCCGCCCCTGCCAGGAGCGGGTTGAGCAGGATCCCCAGAAAGGGATACAGCAGGCCCATGGCGATCGGGATGCCGAGGACGTTGTAGAAGAACGCGCCCACCAGGTTCTGCTTGATGTTGCGCATGGTCGCCCGGCTGACCTCGATGGCGGTCACGACACCCTTCAGGCTGCCCTTAATCAGGGTGATATCGGAGGCCTCGATGGCGACATCCGTGCCGGTCCCGATGGCCAGGCCAACGTCCGCCTGCGCCAGCGCCGGCGCATCGTTGATGCCGTCTCCAACCATTGCGACCCCTCGGGCTGAGCCTCGGGGCGAAGCCTGCTTGCCGCCTGCCCCGCGCTTTCCAGCGGGGTCGGCTTGCAGCAGGTGGACATTCTTGGCCTTATCTTCCGGCAGGACCTCCGCGAGCACCCGGTCCACGCCCACCTTGCGGGCGATGGCCTGGGCGGTACGCTGGTTATCGCCCGTAATCATGACCACCTCGATGCCCATTTCTTGCAAGGCGGCAATGGCCGTGGCGGAGTCTTCCTTGACGGTATCAGCAACGGCCACGATCCCGGCCGCCTGTCCATCCACGGCTACGAACATGGGCGTCTTGCCATCATCGGCCAGTGCAATCGCTTTTTGTTCCAGGCCGCGCAATACGACTTCCTCGCGATTCATCAACTTCAGGTTGCCCAGCATGACCCGCCGACCGGACACAGTTGCAATCACGCCGTGACCGGGAATCGCTTCGAAAGCGGCCGGTTCGCTCAGGGGAATTCCCTTCGCCTTTGCGCCCTCAACGATGGCCTCCGCCAGCGGATGCTCGGAGGAGCGTTCCACCGAGGCGGCCAAGTGCAGGAGATCGCCTTCCTTCCATTCTCCCGTGACGACTGTATCCGTCAGCTCGGGCTTGCCTTTGGTGATAGTGCCGGTCTTGTCCAGGACAACGGTTCTGATCCTCTGCGCGGTCTGCAAGGCTTCGCCGGAGCGGATCAGGATGCCGTTTTCCGCGCCCTTGCCGATTCCGACCATCAGGCTCATCGGCGTTGCCAGCCCGAGGGCGCACGGGCAGGCAATGATCAACACCGTCACGGCGGTCACCAGAGCGTAGACCAACTGCGGCTGCGGGCCGATGTCAAACCACAGCACGAAGGTCAGGATGGCCAGGATGATCACCACCGGCACGAAGTAACCGGAGACCGTGTCGGCCATGCGGGCGATGGGCGCCTTGCTGTTCTGAGCATCCTGCACCATCCTGACAATCTGCGCCAGGGCAGTATCCTTGCCGACCTTGGCGGCGCGGAACTTGAACGCCCCGGTCTTGTTGAGCGTTGCACCGATCACCTCGTCGCCCGGTTTCTTGGAGACCGGCAGCGACTCGCCGGTCAGCATGGACTCGTCAACCGCCGAACTGCCTTCGATAATGACGCCATCCACCGAGACCTTCTCGCCGGGGCGGACCTGTACCACGTCGCCAACCAACACTTCCTCGACTGGAATGTCAGTCTCCTGGCCATCCCGGATGACACGGGCGGTTTTGGCCTGCAAGCCCATCAGTTTCTTGATGGCCTCGCTGGTGCGGCCCTTGGCGCGCAATTCGAGCGCCTGGCCAAGGACCACCAAGGCGATCACAACCGCCACCACGTCGTAGAACGGTTCGGATGTGCCTTGTGGAAAGATGGATGGGAACAGGACGGCAATGGTGGAATACAGCCAGGCCGCTGCGGTCCCCAGGGCGATCAGGGTGTTCATGTTGGCGGAACGGTGTTTCAGGGCTGCCCACGCGCCGGTGAAAAAATCGCTCCCGGACCAGAACAGGACCGGCAGTGTCAGCAGGGCGGCAACGCCCCATGCCAGGCGCAGGGTTTCCATGTTCCAATCGCGGACGATCGGTACGAACTTGGAGTAGGCGGTCGCCAACACTGGCAAGGAGATGACAGCCGCGAACCAGAAGCGCCGCATCAGGCGGCGGTATTCCTTTTCGTGGGCGGCTTGCTGCTCGTCCTGCGGCTCAGCGCTTGCAGCCGGACGGGTCTTGTAACCCCAGGTTTCGATGGCCGCGTTCAGGTCCGCAAGTTTGGTCTCCTCCGGAAGGTATTCTATCGTCGCTTCCTGAGTGGCTACATTGACCGATGCGTTCAGAACGCCCGGCGTGGCCTTCAATTCATCTTCGATCGAGAGTACGCACGATGCGCAGCGGATGTTCTGGATGCCGATGCGCGTCTGCGCGCCGCCCACGCGAAAGCCTGCGGAACGGACCGCTTTCACCAGTCCGGCCAGGTCCGTTTCAGACGAATCGTATATGACCTGGACAGCCTCACCCTCAGGACTGACCTTGACCTGGCGGACGCCCGGGTAACCCAGGAGCCAGGATTGCAGTTTTTGGCCGTCCTTGTCTTTTTCCAATCCCTGGATTGGGAGATCAATCCTGGACAGCGATAATTCCGGGTTGAAGCCGGTTGTGGCAGAGCCGGCCACAGCGAATTTGTGCGGGTCAGCGTCGAACTGCCGGACGCAGTTCTCCGAGCAGAAGTAGAACGTCTGCCCCATGTGTTCGCGGATAGCGAATGCGATTTGGGGGTCAATTTCCATGCCGCAGACCGGATCCTTGACGACCATTTACTCCTGCCTTTCTTTGAGGGTGACACGCTACGCCCTGGCGGGTGCGCCGCAGTGGGGACAACTCAGGTTTCCAGCCTCGACCGTTTGCCCGCAGTACCCACAGGAACGCGCCTTCAACCCGACTCCGCAGTGCGGGCACCAATCGAAGGCGGCCTGAATCGGGCGATTACAAGTCGGGCACTTCAATTCCGCGGTCACAGTTGGAGGAACAAAGAGTGCCTGCGCCGATTGGCTGCCAGTGAATACTGTCGCGACCGCCAGGGGCGCGAGCAGACGGCGAACGGGTCCACCGCACATCAAGTCACCCGCAGAGACTGCCCGCAATGTGGGCAGTTCTTCCAGTCATTCTGTACCGGCTGATTGCAGTGGGCACAGGTGCGGCTGGCGGCAGGTTTGAAAGAGGCGCCAGGCTTGCTACCAACGATCGCGTATACGACGAGTGCAATCAGTGCCAAAGGGATGATCCACATGAGGAACATGACAAACTCCTTTCTTCGAGTTCCAAGGATACCATTCGATGGTAACGAAATTGTAAACCCTGGATGAAGAACGGCTAAAGTTTCGTTGCTGAGGCGTTTGGGCAGGGATTAATGGTGATGGTGGGCGTGTTCCTCTGGTTTGACGTACTTTTGGGGTTCCTTGTCGAACGCCTTTTTACAGCCAGGCGAGCAGAAATAATACGTCTGCCCCTTGTACACAGACTTGGCGGCGGCGTTGGCGGGATTAACCTTCATTCCACAAACAGGGTCAGTTTCCATGGCATATTCCTTTCTCAGAGAGAGTCAAGGTTTATGAAAGTGTATCGTCCAGGTATGGGAACATGAACCAGACGATGCCCAAGCCGAACAGGAGTCCGGTCAGCAGGCGCATGAGTGAGTTGAACGAGCCCCAGGCGTCCCCGGCGTAGAACTCGGGGCGGAAGGCATTGTGGGTCAGCGAGGCCAGCCACAGGTTCGTATCCCGGAAGCCCTGACCGATTCCGGTGAGGTCGCTCAAAAAATGCGTACCTCCATCCACAGCCATCGGGAGCAGGAACAGCGCCAGTCCCCAGACTGACAGTTTGGGCAGGCGCTCGCGCAACGGCCACCAGAGCAGGCCGAAAAGCCATAGACTGGTGAACATGGACACCATCCGGTCGGACCAGGCCACCTTCCAACCCATTTCGGGATTGCCGATGAACTTGCGCAGCACGAGCAAATTGTTCGTATTTTGCCAGGCGGCTTGAATCTCCGGGAGAGAATACGTGAACTTGGAACCGAAGAGGAAGAAGGAGCGCTCTGGCAGTTGATGGCAAAGGAACGAGTAGACGAAATAGATCGCCTTTCCTGCGCCTGTCCAGCCCACGTGCATGAAGACCGGCGCAAGGAAAGGCAGGCCGGCATACACGCCAAAGAGCAGCCCAAACCACGCGATCCAACGCGACCTGAGCTGCTTCATATCGAAGGCAGGTCGAGTGCTCATCAGCCGGCTCGAAACCTTCTCAATCGCAAACTATTGCTTACCACGAACACGCTGCTGAACGCCATCGCACCTGCCGCCAGCATCGGGCTCAAAAATCCGAGCGCAGCGGCCGGGATGAGAACGACGTTGTAGAAGAATGCCCAGAACAGGTTTTGCTTGATCGTGGCAAGCGTCCGGCGGCTCAGGCGGATGGCACGCGCCACGCCGCGCAGGTCGCCGCTGATCAGCGTGACCGGCGCGGCGGCCATGGCTACGTCGGTACCTGTCCCAATGGCAATGCCAACATCCGCCCGCGCGAGGGCGGGCGCGTCGTTGACGCCATCCCCCACCATGGCAACCACGTTGAAGGTCGAACGTCGAACGTCCGACGTTTGACGTTTGACGTTTGACTGTAATTTTCTGACCTCCTCAGACTTCCCCTCTGGCAAAACTTCTGCCAACACAAAATCAATTTTTACTTGAGCCGCGATCGCTTCGGCAGTCTTGCGATTGTCGCCTGTGATCATGGCAACTTTGAGTCCCATGCGGTGCAGTTCGGCAATTGCCTCCGCCGAGCCGCCTTTGAGCGTATCGGCAACGGCAATGACACCGCGCACTTGTCCATCCACCGCCACCAGCATGGCGGTCTTGGCCTGAGCCTCCAGAGACCCGGCTTCTTGAAGAAGCCGGGTCTCTCCATCAGAGAGATAGCCGCGTTCCGTCATCATGCGCAGGTTACCCACTGCGACTGTGTGCCCGTCCACTTCGGCAGAGACGCCCGCCCCGGCCTCGGCCTGGAACGCGGCCGGTTCAGCGAGCGGCAGGCCGCGGGTCGTGGCCTCAGCCCAAATCGCTTCGCCGAGCGGATGCTCGCTCCCCTTCTCGACAGAAGCAGCCAGCCGCAGCAACTCATCACTGTTCACTGATGACTGTTCACTAATCACTACATCAGTAACCGCCGGCTGTCCCTTCGTGATCGTCCCGGTCTTATCCAGCACTACCACCGAGACACGTCCGGCGCGCTCCAGCGCCTCGCTGCTGCGGAACAGGATGCCCAACTCCGCGCCCTTGCCCGTGCCAACCATGACCGCGGTCGGCGTAGCCAATCCCATCGCACACGGGCAGGCGATGACCAGCACCGCCACCATGTTGATGAGGGCAGTGGTAAATTGGGAATCGGGAAATTGGTAATTGGGCAATATGACCGGGACGAGGAAATACCAACCGGCAAAGGTCAGCAGCGCAAGGACGATCACCGCCGGCACGAACCAAGCCGAAACCTGGTCGGCCAGCTTCTGGATGGGCGCCTTGCTGCCCTGCGCCTCTTCCACCAGCCGGACAATCTGTGCCAACGCAGTCTCCTTGCCGACCTTGGTCGCCTCGAACTTGAGCATGCCGAGTTTGTTGAGTGTTGCACCGATGACCGGGTCGCCGGGACCCTTCTCGACCGGCAGCGACTCGCCGGTCAGCATGGATTCGTCCACCGCCGAGCGGCCCTCGACCACCACACCGTCCACGGCGATCTTCTCGCCCGGGCGGACAAGCACCAAGTCACCGACGCGCACCTCGTCAACCGGCACTTCAAGCTCCAGTCCATTCCTGACCACGCGGGCGGTCTTGGCGCGCAGTCCCATCAACTTCTTGATGGCCTCCGAGGTGCGCCCCTTCGCCCGCGCTTCCAGGAACTTGCCCAGGCGGATGAGCGTGATGATGACCGCCGCGGTCTCAAAATAGACATGCCCCGAAAGCAGCCCCGCCATCATCGCGACAGAGTAGAGGTACGCCACCGACGAGCCCATGGCGATGAGCACGTCCATGTTGGCCGAGCCGTTGCGCAGCGCCTTGTACGCGCCGGTGTAATACTGCCAGCCCACGTAGAACTGCACTGGCGTTGCCAGCACGAACATCGCCAGCGTAGCCCAGGTCCCATGCCCCCACATGCCCAGGAGGTCAAAGTCGCGCCCCATCGCTAACAGGAACAGTGGAACGGTGAAGATCAGCCCGGTGATGAGCAGGCGGCGCTGCTGGCGGATCTCCGTCTCGCGCGCTTTCGCTTCTGCGTCTTCGGCCTGCCCGCCCAATTCCACCGCCTTGAAGCCGGACCTGGAAACTGCTGCTCTTATTTCTGCCTGGCTCACCACCGTGGGCACGTACTTCACCCGCGCCCGCTCGGTCGTCACCGAGACCTGCGCCTCGACCACGCCTTCCAACTTGGTCAGCGCCCTCTCCAGTCGCCGCGCGTCGTTGTCATCGGCCAAACGTTTGATAATCAGATCCGCTTCACCGGTGGCGACACCGTAGCCGGCACGTTTCACGCGGGCAATCAGGTCCGGCAAACCGACCGCGGCCGGGTCGAATGTCACCGTAGCGCGCTCCGAGGACAGGTTGACCACCGCCTCCTGCACGCCAGCCTGCTTTTTCAGACCGCGTTCGACGGTCGCGACGCAGTTGGCGCAGGTCATGCCGATGATAGGCAGGGTGAGTTGTTTCGTTTCGGTCATGGAGTGTTCTGGTGTCAAGTGCTCCAGTGTCAAATGTTCCCGTTCAGTGGCGCATGACACGGGAACACTTGACACGGAAAAACTTGGCACGCTCTTATGCCGCGACTGGGTAGTTGATTTCCGCCATCAGAGCCTTGATCTTGGCCTCGTCCGCTGGCGCGTCGAAGACGATCTCGACTTTCTTCGTGGCCGCGTCCGCTTTGACGGACTTGACGCCAGCCAGATCCGAGACTTCGGTCTGGATGGTGTGTACACAGTGCATGCAGGAAATGTTTGGGACAGAATAGGTAACGGTAGTCATGGTCTTCTCCTTTGGAAATTGAGAAATTGGAAATTGAAGAATTAAGAGTAGTTCAGGCTGCCGACTAATCTCTATTCTTTACTCTCAAATCTCTAGACTTTCGTGGCAGTTTCGAACACATCCGTGATCTCTTTCAGCACCCGCTCACGCTCGCTCGCATCCTCCCCGCGGATGGCAGTCGTGACACACGAATTGAGGTGGTTTTCCAAAATGGCCGTGCTGACCTTGTTCAGCGCTGCTTCCACCGCCTGGATTTGACGGATGATGTCAATGCAATAGGCGTCCTCTTCCACCATGCGAATCACGCCACGCATGTGCCCTTCAATGATCTTCAGCCGCTTCAACGCGTCATCGTTTTTCATTACTAAACCTTTCTACTTCAGCCATGTGACCCCCTCCCCGTGGGGGGGATATGACCATTCTACACCTATTTGGTCTAGTTTGTCAAGACGGCGTCTCCCATTTCAACCACAGTTGGGATTGCTCGTGCACCAGACGGCTGTCGGAGAGTCTGGTAACAACTACTAGCGGAGGCCAGATAAGGCGGCCTCCGCTTTTGTTTCATGTTCGATTTAGCGGCGTGATACTGCCCTGCCCCACTTTCCAGACAGCCCCAGCCAGGCAAATTCCCCACTACAATATGGTCAGGGGTCTGGTTATGGCCTCGTGTTTCGATCCTATCAGCTTGGCTCGGCGCGCAAGGTTATGCAAGTGAGCGGCCAGCACACTGCTGGGAACGGGCTTGATCAGGTAATCGTCCGCACCAGCGTCGAGGGCACTGGCCACCATGCCGGGAGTGTCCAACGCTGACAGGATCAGAATCGGCACCTTGCTGAATTTACGCACCTCGCTGCACACTTTCCAACCATCCACATCGGACATCATCAAATCCAGGATTAATACGTCGGGGTTTAGCTCGCGTACTTTTTTGATACCTTCATCACCGCTGTTGGTGGTGAATACTTCGAAGCCGCGCGCCTTCAACAACAGGATAAGCAACTCGGTCGTTGCGGGGTCGTCGTCAATGGCAAGAACTTTTACCAGCATTCTTTTCTCCAAAGGAAGTCTGCCCATATTATCCTTTATATGTTGCTAGCTGGACTTATCAAACGCTTTACAAAATGAGCAGCGCCCAGGCTATGGCTTTGTGGTAAACTTGCGTTTTGGTGTCCCAAGGATTTTATATCACTAGCAATCATTTTTCATCTGAGGAGGCCATGAAATGGCAAAGAAATGGGTTTATCTTTTTGACGAGGTAGCCGCGGCAGAATCTTATACCGGATCGTGGGACGGCGTTCGCGCCCTGCTGGGCGGCAAAGGATCGGGACTGGCGGACATGACCCGTGCCGGTGTACCGGTTCCCCCCGGCTTTACCGTCACCACCGAAGCGTGTAACCAGTTTTCCGCGTTGGATAAATTCCCAGCGGGGATGTGGAAACAGGAACTGGCGGCCCTGCAAGAGGTCGAGAAGCGTACCAGAAAGAAGTTCGGCGATCCAACAAAGCCGCTGCTCGTTTCCTGTCGCTCCGGGGCCAAGTTCTCCATGCCTGGCATGATGGACACCGTTCTGAACATCGGCCTGACCGACAAAACCGCCGAGGGCATGATTAAGCTAACAGGCAACCCGCGCTTCGTCTACGACTCGTACCGCCGCCTAGTGGAAATGTTCGGCACAGTGGTGCTCGGCATCGCCGACGAGGCTTTCGAGGAACCGCTGAAGGCGTACAAGGAAAAGAAGGGCTACAAACTCGATACCGAGATGACTGCCGAAGATTGGAAAGCAATGGCAGATGCCTTCAAGGCAGTCGTCAAAAAGGAAAAAGGCTTTGATTTTCCGCAAGATCCCTTGAAGCAGCTAGAGCTGGCAACCGAGGCTGTGTTCAAATCCTGGAACGGCAAGCGTGCCGTGGATTACCGCCGCGCCACAAATATCCCCGACGACCTGGGTACGGCTGTCAACATCGTGACCATGGTCTTCGGCAACATGGGCGACGACTCGGGCACCGGCGTGGCCTTCACTCGCAACCCATCCACCGGTGAGCGAAAAATGTATGGTGATTACCTGCTCAACGCCCAGGGCGAGGACGTGGTGGCCGGCATCCGCAATACCGAACCAATCGAAAACTTGGTCCAAAAGATGCCGGAGGTCTACCACCAATTCATGGACATCACCGCCAAACTGGAAAAACATTACCAAGAAATGCAAGATGTCGAGTTCACCATCGAGCGTGGCAAACTGTGGATGCTCCAGACGCGCAACGGCAAGCGCACCGCCAAGGCCGCGGTCAAGATCGCGGTGGATATGGCGAATGAAGGTCTGATCACGAAAGAAGAAGCCGTCCTGCGCGTCACGCCCGAAAACGTGGACACCCTGTTGCACCCACAGTTCGACGAAAGGGCTAAGAAAGCGGCTGAAAAGTCCGGCGCATTCTTTGCCAAGGGCGTCAACGCCTCGCCCGGCGCGGCCGTCGGCCAGGCGTATTTCGACGCCGATACCGCTGAGAAAATGGCCAAGGAAAAGAAGCAGGCTGTCATCATGGTGCGCCCGTTCACCAAGCCAGACGATGTGCACGGCATGATTGCCTCGAAAGGCGTGCTGACCAGCGAGGGCGGCGCGACTTCCCATGCGGCGGTCGTCGCACGCCAGTTTGGCATCCCGTGCGTGGTCGGCGCTTCGAGCATCACCATTGACCTCGAAAGACGTGTAATGGAGGTGAACGGCAAAGTTGTCAAAGAAGGCGAATGGATTTCAGTGGATGGCACCACCGGCGAAGTTTTTATCGGCCAGATCAAGACCATCGAACCCAAGATCGAGGAGCAGACTGAACTGCTGACCATTCTCAATTGGGCAGACGAAATTTGCGCCCGCGATGGGGTGCGCAAGGCGCCCAATGGCTGGCCGAGGCGCGGTTTGCAGGTCTGGGCCAACGCAGATTATCCGAAGGACGCCCGCCGCGCCCGTTCATACGGCGCCAAGGGCATCGGCCTATGCCGCACCGAGCATATGTTCTTCGAGACGGAACGTCTGCCCATCGTCCAGCGCATGATCCTGGCGAAGAGCAGTGAAGAGCGCACCGCGGCGTTGAATGAACTGTTGCCTTACCAGCGTAAGGACTTCGATGGCCTGTTCGAAGCCATGGATGGCTATCCGGTCATCATCCGTTTGATTGACCCGCCGCTGCACGAATTCATGCCCGACGAAGAGAAGCTCTTTGAGGAAGTCGTGACCATGCGCGTCAAGGGCGAGAAGAAAGGGCTGCAGGAAAAAGAAGAACTGCTGACTGCCATCAAGGCGATGCATGAATCGAACCCGATGATGGGCCTGCGCGGCGTCCGTTTGAGCATCGCCATGCCAGAGATCGTCGAGATGCAGGTACGCGCCATCTTCGAGGCGGCTGCAGATTGCACCCTGCGCAAGATCGTGGTCAAGCCCGAGGTCATGATCCCGCTGACCGGAACGGTCAAAGAGCTGGAATGGATCCAACCGCGCCTGGAGCGCATCGCCAAGACCGTCATGGAGGAAAAGAAAGTCAGCTTCTCCTACAAATTCGGCACGATGATCGAAATCCCGCGCGCCGCAGTGACGGCAGCCGAAATCGCCAAGCTAGCCGAGTTTTTCTCCTTCGGCACCAACGACCTGACCCAGATGACCTTCGGCTACAGCCGCGACGATGCCGAGCGCAACTTCCTGGTCACTTACGTGGAGCAGAAGATCTTGCCGAAGAACCCGTTCCAGACGCTCGACCGCGACGGCGTGGGCAGGCTGATGGAATGGGCCATCACCGAAGGCCGCCAGACCCGTCTCGAACTGGAAGTGGGCATCTGCGGCGAGCACGGCGGCGACCCTGAATCCATCGAATGGTGCCACCTCATCGGCAATAACTACGTGAGCTGTTCACCCTTTCGCGTACCGATTGCACGTTTGGCAGCCGCGCACGTGGCGCTGAAGTATAGCGGGAAGGCGATTGTAGAAGACAAGTAACGAGTAATGAGCCGCTGTGTAAAGGGAAATGTCCCTGCCAGGAGAGGTTGGCAGGGATTTATTTTTCAGTGTGATATAATGATGACAGAAATTCTGAAATTCTGCCATTCGGAGGTGTGTTATGGGTACAAATATCCAGGTCCGCAGCAAAGGGACTTTTACGCTCCCAGCAGAATTGCGCCGTAAGTACGGGGTCAATGAGGGCGATTTTTTCAGCATCATTGATTTGGGCGATGGCAATTTCCTGTTCAGACCATATCGCTCGCGCGTAGACGAGCTTGCTGATAAAATGCGGGTCGAATTGGAAGGGCGAGGTGAGACGCTCGAATCCATGCTGACGACCTTGCGTGAAGTGCGGGAAGAATATGCTGCCAAGCAAGAGAAATCCTGACGTTTTCCTGGATACCAGCGTAATCATTGCCGCGCTGATGTCACCTTCGGGCGGCGCGCGGACGTTATTCCATCTTAGCGAGGCTGGCGCAATTCGGCTTCTTGTCGGGAAAAGTGTCCTCCGAGAAGCAGATGAGGTACTCCGGCGTAAAGCACCAGAATTACTTCCTATCCTTGCACAATTGCTTGAAGAGGCCAATATAGAAATTGGTGAGAATGCCTCTGAAGAAAATATCAACAAAGCAGGCCAACTCGTGAAGTATTTACCGGACACGATGGTGCTTGCCGAGGCATTGCAGGGAAAGGTTGACTGGTTTAGCACTCATGATCGCGAACACTTCTTGAACAATCCTACATTGGCAGATCTGCCCTTCCGTATCGGAACTCCTGGCGATGTGATCGTATGGTTACGCGAGCGACTCTAATGCAACTATCAACCGTCAATCTGAAAACGCAACTCCAAAGTCCCTATACCTTCAGCCAATCCTCCCTGCAGGATTACGCCGACTGCCCGCGCCGTTTCCAACTGCGCTACATCGAGCAACTGGCCTGGCCGGCGGTCGAGACCGAGCCGGCCCTCGAAAATGAACGCCGCCAGCAGGAAGGCCTGATCTTCCACCGCCTGGTACAACAG
>Ga0209609_10001261_pt1 | contig 14741 bp, 11 predicted proteins | sample LakKivw325mmetaG_FD_184136 | JGI IMG/M metagenome (GOLD analysis project Ga0209609, IMG submission 184136) | Anoxic lake water microbial communities from Lake Kivu, Rwanda to study Microbial Dark Matter (Phase II) - Lake Kivu water 325m metaG... | ecosystem: Environmental > Aquatic > Freshwater... | reverse complement strand
TCTGCCACAAGCCTGCTTCCCCCGACCCACAACCTGGGGGTATCTTCTCCAGGCCACGGGCGGAAACGTCCAAGCGCTGCAGGAGGTGGCCCACGTGCTGGCACTGCGGGTTGGCCATAGGGTGACGCCCATCGTGATGCTGGTTGTTCTTGCCTTTGCGGCGCTTGGCGTCGCGTCCGCCGGGGAAGCGCGGGAAATCGCTCCCGCGGGTGCGGTTGCTCTCGCGATCGAGAACGACTCCGGGCTTCGCCAGGCGAGGCTCGGCCTCAGTCTCGCCGTTCTGGCGCTGCGAGCGGCCGAGTACTCCACGTGCTTTCCGACCGTCGGGCTTGCCGTCGAGCTTCCCCAGCTCACGGCGGCCGGCTTGGGTTCGGACATCGGCGGTTCGCTCTTCGCCTCTCTCCCTCTTCCCTTGGGAGACGGAACCCTCATGGGTGGAGTCGGATTCCGCTACGATACCGAGACCTCCGCGCTCGCGGCGCCGACGTGGCAGGTCTCGCTCGCCGACGTGTTCAACTTCGCCCGACCCGACGGGACGGCGCAGGCCCTCGAAGTCCGCCGACGCGCCGTGGACAGCGCCGAGCGTTCCTATCAAGCGGCGGCGAATGCCCTCGTCGTCTCGACGCTCCGGGCCTACGGGAACCTCCTCGCCGAGGTCCGGCAGGCCGACCGGGATCGCCAGGGCGTCGACCGCTTGACGGCGGGTCTCAAGAAGATCGAAGAGCTCGCGGCCCAGGGGTACAAGGGTGATCAGGACGTGAATGAGGCGCGTCTTCTCCTGCTCGAGGCCCAAGTCCGAGCCGAAGAGAACGCCGACGCCTACGCCTCCGATCTCGAGGCGTTCTGCCGAGAGACCCTCGGCATCGACGAACCGTGCCGGCTGTCATCGCTTGACCTGACGACGACCGACCTCGTCGCGGCCGCACGAGGACTCCTGGAAGCGGAGATCCCGGCCGGCGCCATCTCCGGGACATCGGCCGTCATCGCGGCAGAGCACGGCGCGGCCGACGCCGAGGACGCCCTCCGGGAGGCGCGCGCCGACGTCCTCCCCTCGCTCTCGATCGAAGCGAAGATCGACCCCGAGGAGTGGAGTCTGGGCATCGCGGTGTCCCTCGACCTCCTCGCTCCGGACCGGAAGACGAACGTGGACATCGCCGAGACGGAACTTGAGTTGGCGAAGGAGAAGCTCGACTCGGCGCGCCGGGCGGCGCGCAATGAGATCCTCAACCTCAAGTCGGCCCTCCTTTCGGCCGTGCGGACCGCGGAGAGCCTCACCCTGGAGACGGACAAGTGGCGGCTCGAGGAGCAGGTCCTCACCGCGAAACGCGACGCCGGAAGCCTCTCCGACAGCGATTGGGCGGAGTTCCTCGAAGAGAAGGACGCCTTCGAGATCGACGCCGCGGGCCGTTCGACGTCGCTCCTCGTCGCGTACCTCACCTACCGAAACGCCTTGGGAATGGAACTCAACTGGGAGGAATGGCTGTGAAGATCAAGCGAAAGACGTGGCGGATCCTCGCCGTGGCCGTCGTGGTTGTTGCGGTGGGACTTGCCCTCGGCCTCACGCTCGGACGCTCGCGGAGAACCGCGGACGCGGGAACGTCGCGGACCACGGTCGTGGTGGAACGGGGCGACATCACGAACACCCTCGTCGCGTACGGAACCGTGGAGCCGAAACAGGAGTACACGTTCGCCTTCGACGGGGATCGAGTCGAGTCGACGCAGGTCCGCGTCGGGGAGCGCGTCACGAAGGGCCAGACGCTCGTCGTGCTCGACGCCGCCGAACAGCAACTGGCGCTCCTCAGAGCCGAGCGCGCGCTGGCCGAGGCGAAGGCCGGCGGCGTGCCCGCGAACGTGAGAGAAGCGGAGCTGGTCTACGGAATCGCCCGCGCCAACTACGACGACGCGACCCTCAAGGCGCCGTTCGCCGGCGTGGTGACGGAGATCGACCAGGCCGCCGGGTCGTCCGAGAACTGGAGCCTCGTCTTGATCGACACAAGCGAGCTGTACATTGAGGCCGAGATCGACCAGTTGGACGCTCCCGCCGTCGCCGTGGGACAGAGCGCGACCGCCGTGATCGAGGCGCTCCCGGACAGGACGTGGAATGTCCAGATCGTCGAGGTGGGCGGCATGGCCGAGACCTCGGGGAACAGCACCATCGTCATCGCCAAGGCGAACCTCCCGAACGCCGACTCCTCCATTCTCGTGGGGTACACCGTCGAGATGGAGATCACGACGGCCTCCGCAACGGACGTCCTTCTCGTCCCCATCTCGTGTCTCGTGGAGACCCCGAAGGGGTGGACCGTGATGAAGGTTGTGGACGGCAAGCCGTCACCCCAGGCCGTCACGATCGGGACGAAGTCGGATACGCACGCCGAGATCCAGACAGGATTGACCGAAGGGGACCTCGTCCTGAATCCGACGGGCTCCGCCGAGGGCGTAACCCGATCGGGTGCGCGACCGCAGGGCGACCAGTTTCCTGCAGGCGGAGTCATGATCTTCGGCGGTCCCGGGATGCCGTAGCCACTATGATCGAACTCAGGAATGTCACCAAGGACTACCCGATGGGGGAGCTCGTGTACCACGCGCTCCGCGGGATCAGCGTCTCCGTCCGGGAGCACGAGTTCGCAGCGATCACCGGCCCGTCGGGCTCGGGCAAGTCGACGCTGCTCCACATCCTCGGCGCCCTCCATCGGCCCACCTCGGGCGAGGCGGTGTTCGACGGCGACAACCTTGCCACGATGTCGCGCGAGGCGCTCGCGAAGATCCGGAACGAGAAGATCGGGTTCATCTTCCAGCAGTTCTTTCTGCTTCCCCGGGCGACCGCGCTGGCGAATGTCGAGCTTCCTCTGGCCTACGCCGGCGTGCCGCGGAAGAAGCGGACGGAGATCGCGAAGGCGTGCCTCGATCGCGTGGGGCTGGCGGACCACGCTCACCACCGGCCGACCCAACTCTCGGGCGGGCAGTCGCAACGGGTGGCGATCGCCCGCGGCCTCGCGAACTCGCCTCGACTGATCCTGGGAGACGAGCCGACGGGGAACCTCGACAGCCACACGACGCAAGAGATCATGGCCCTTTTCCACTCGCTCCACGCCGAAGGAAGAACGGTCGTCTTGGTCACGCACGAGCAGGAGATCGCGCAGGTCACGAAGCGCGAGATCGTCCTGAGGGACGGGCTGATCGCGGAGGACACCACCAATGGCACTTCATGAGATGCTGCGAACGGCCGTCACGGCGCTCCGCGCTCACAAGATGCGGACGACGCTCTCCGTCCTGGGCATCGTCATCGGGGTCGCCGCCATTGTCGCGATCATCGCCATCGTCAACGGCGCGACGGCTCAGATGAAGGAACGGATCTCGGGGCTCGGGATGCGAACGATCACCGTCACGATCCTCCCGAATGCCGTGTCCGGCGCCTCGTCCGCGCGGGCGCTGACCGAGGAGCTGACGACGAAGCTCTCCGCCGCGCCGTCTGTCTCCCAGGTGGTTCCGACGTCCAGCTCGAGAGCCCCGGCCGTCATCGACGGCGAGACGTACGACGCCTCGATCATGGGCGTCGTGCCGGAGTACGCAGAGCTGTTCGACGGCTTCTACCCAACGAGCGGCCGATTCATCCATTCGATCGACGAGCAGCGGAAGGTCGTGGTCCTCGGCGCGGGATTCGCCGAGGACTACTTCGCGGGGACCGACCCGGTCGGCGGGCGGCTGACGCTCGAGATCCAGAACCAGAGGGTGGCTTTCACCATCGTCGGCGTCATGTGCGCTCGCGGAACCGTCGGGTATCAGAACCTTGACGACACGATCTACGTTCCGCTGTCGACGCTCCAGCTCTTGTCGGGATCGCGGCAATTCACGTCGTACATCGCCCAGGCCGCAGACGAAACCGCCGTCGACACGGCGGCGGCCGGGATCGAGGCGATCCTCGACGAGGTCGTCGCGACGTCGGCCACGGCGCAGGGGAATGCCCGATTCGGTGCGCGAACCCCCTACCGCGTGACCGTCCAGCAGGAAGCCATCGAGACGTACGAGGAGACCGTGGGGACCATGACGCTCATCATGGGGGGGGTTGGCGCGATCTCCCTCCTGGTCGGCGGGATCGGAATCATGAACATCATGCTCGTCTCCGTGACCGAGCGGACCCGCGAGATCGGCATCCGGCTCGCGATCGGGGCGCGCCCCCGCGACATCCGGACGCAGTTCCTGGTCGAGGCCGTCCTGACGAGCCTGATCGGCGGAGTGATCGGTCTCGGCGCGGGTTGGCTGTGCGCCTGGCTCGGCTCCCTGTTCGGCGACTGGCCGTTCGTGATGTCGGTCTACCCGGCGCTTCTGGCGTGTGGCTTCTCCCTCTTGATTGGGGTCACGTTCGGCCTCTACCCGGCTGTGCGGGCGGCGCGGCTCGACCCGGTGGAGGCATTGCGGTACGAGTAGCCGTCGGGCAGCAGAGCGCGAAGAAGAGAGACCCGAGGAGCGCTGTGTCAGTTCGTTCGGCCGGGAACGTCGGCGGGAGCGTCGAACAGGTGGCGGAACAAGTACTGCTGGAGCTCCGCCAGCCGCTCAAGTGCGGACGCGATCCGAATGCGGTGCTCGATCGGGAATGCCGAAGCCCGTTTGCTGCGGATGAGTTCCGTTCGAATCGTCGGCGATGGATCGTTGGCCCGCTGGTCGATGTCGAGGGACACGTAGCTAAGGGCCTCCCGCGCCTTGAAGATCTCGATGATCCCGTCCTCGGAGATGTTGACGGCGTCGGCCAGCTCGGAGAGCGTCGGCAGCCTCCCCGTCTCCCGCAGCAGACGGGCCTCGGCGCTCTCGATCTGCCGGTTCAGGTCGTTCATCCATGGGGGCACCTGGAGAGGCTGTTCCCGGTCCCGGATGTGCTGTCGGATCTCCCCTCGGATCAGGTTTCCGGCGTACTCCCGGAACGGTCGGCCCCGCGCCAGCTCGAAGTTGCAGACTGCGTTGAGAAGGCCCAGATACCCAGGGCGGAACAGCTCGTCGGCCGCGTAGCCGCTGTGGGCGAAGGACTCCTCGATGATCTCGTGGATCCACGGCGTCGCCCGACGGAGAACCTCCTCCCGGGCGCCCGCCTCTGTGTCCCCACGCCGCAGGAGCTCCGTCAGATCGTCGTTCGCGTCTTGCTGCGCTCGACCTCGCCGCTCGTTCGTCGCCATGATCAGAACGCGAAGCGGAAGCCGAATGTCACAAGTTGGATCCCGGTGAAGTCGAACTCCGTGTGCGTGGATAGGACAACGCCCGAGAAAGTGACCTGCGCGCAGACCGACTGCCCCGCGAACCCTCCCGCGTTGAAGGTCGTCAGGCTGGCGAACGCGACAGGTCCGATGACGGCCTCGATGGCGATCCGTTCCTCGCTGAACAGGAACGAGTCGTCGAACGTCGTCGCGCTCGTGACGAGCACGCCGCACACCGTGAACGACACGCCGAAACGCTGTCCGGCAAAAGCAATCGGAATCAACGTGGGCACGACGGGGGCCGCGAAGGTCGTCGACGACGTGAAGCGCACCGACTCAATCTTGAGATCCAGAATCAGCCCTGCCCCAACCACGCCAAACGTGCCGTCGAGGGTCATCGTCGTCAGGAAGCCCAGCGAGGGACCGTCGAGCCGATACCCGAGCTCGAACAGCATCGTGGCGAGCCCGTAGGCGTCGAACCACGTCGTGGCGCTCGCCATCATCCCCTGGAAGTCGACCTCGAGTCGTACCAGTTCCTCCTCGAAGTAGAAGCCGTCGATGATCGTCACGTCGAGATCCGCGTCTCCCGCGCACAGCGCGTCCAGATGCGCGAACAGGCATAACAGCTGGTACGTGAACGGAGCTTCGATGCCCCCGAGGAGGTTCACGAGGTCTACGGCCCCGAACCCCGTCAGACTCGTGATGGAGAACCCACAGGCGATGCTGCTCGCCAGCTTGAACACCGTCCCCATGCTGTACGACGGCGTTTGGGGCCCGCCGATGTCGGCGAGAATCCAGTGCATGCCGATGTCCAGGCCGACGATGGAAAGGTCGAACGACAGGTCGTTCCACGCGAAATACGGCTCGAAGCGGATCTCCTCGGCCATCCGAACCGCCCCGAGGTCGACGCCCAACGCCAGCCATTCCGAGGCGAACCCCGCCAGGTTGAGCTGGGTCTCCGACACCAGGGTGATCCCGGTGATGGCGAACCCGAGCGTGAGATCCGAGGTGATGTCGTAGGACGCCGGGGGCACCGGAGCGTACGTGACCTCCAACCCGATGTCGGCAGAGAAGCCGAGGTCCCCCGCCGCCGCCACCCCACTGACGGCGAAGAGCAGGGCGATCAGTGCCGCCCACTGCGCGTGCATCCGATGCATGAGTGTCCTCCTCCCAAGACGCACGGTCCTGGCTCGCTCCCCAAGCGTAGGAAGCCGAGAGGAGGCTCGGGCGGAAATGCGACAGAGGCCCGGCGTGGATTCGTCACCGCGCGCAGGGACACCTGTACCGTAGGTCGGCGCCAGGAAGCGGACTCGCTACTTGCGAATCTCCATCTTCGAGAGCACGAGACCGGTCAGGAGCTTGGGGTAGAAGTCCGTCGACTTCTGAGGCATCTTCTCGCCGTGGTCTGCAACTCGAACCACCTCGTCGGCCGACGTCCCGTTCAGCACGAAGAACACTTGCTCCGCGCCGGACTCCACCCCGTTTCGCCCCTTCTCCAGGGTGACGGAGTACGTGATGTTGGTCTGCTCCTCGAGGGCCTGCGCGTCGATGCCCAGCAGCGGCTCGAGGACGGCCGCGTGGAGGATTGAGACGTCGAGTCTGCGGTAGTCCTTCGACCACGAGCCTCCGATCAGCTCGTCCACGGTCCCTTCGTCGCGCAGCCGCAGGGTGGCCGCCGCGCCACGGGCGTAGAAGCCGAAGGTGTGTCGCGCCGCCCCCGCGGCCGCGGCCTGGACCATGTCCTCGAAGCTCTGCCGGCGAGTGACCTCGAACCGCTCCCCCGCCCGCTCCAGGAATGCTCCCGGATCGAATCCCGCGACGCCGTGCACCATCCGATGGATCGGGCGGATCGACATCCCCGGCTCCGCGACGTTGAACAGCGTCATCAGTCGGGTGTCGAACGACTCCGTGGCAGCAGGCGTCCATCCTCGCTCGCGGCACTCCCGCATGAAGTTCACCGACGTCTCATACCGATGGTGCCCGTCAGCGATGTAGAGGTCCTTGTCGCGCAGGGCGGCCTGGACCGCGGCGAGGGTTCGCGGGTCGGAAACCCTCCAGACGCGGTGCGGGTTCCGATCTGCATCCTGTGCCACCATGTCCGGCTTTCGGCCGTCGACGGCTTCGGCGAGGGCTCGGTCCGCGACGCGTCGGGGGTCGTTGTAGAGCATGAACACGTGCTCGAAGTTCGCCTCCGAGGCGCGCATCAGCCGAAGCCGGTCTTCCTTAGGCCCTTTCAGCGTGCGTTCGTGGGCGTGAACCTTCTGCGGCTCGAGCTTGGCGAGAGCCATCACGCCTTTCCGCACGAGACGCTCGCCGCCGAACGTGTACTCCTGGTGGTACATGTAGAGCGACGGGTCGGGGTCGCGGACGAACACGCCCGAGGCGAGCCACTCCTGGAACGTGCGCGCCGCGCGCGTGTAGACGTTGTTCCGCTCGTCGTCCCCTGGCTCTGCACGTCCCTTGATGATCCGGACCATGTTCAACGGACTCCGCGCGTAGAGCGTCGCCTGGACGTCCTCCGGCACGCGGTCGTACGGGGGCGTGACGACGTCGGTCAAGGAACCGACCTTCGTCACATCGTATCGGATGCCGCGGAATGCGTGGATCTCCGCCATCGCCTCTCCTTAGCGGGTGCGCGCGAACTCAATCACGATCCGCGCCGCTTCGTCCCCGACGCGCGCCTGCGCCTCATCCGTGGCGGCGCCGATGTGCGGCGTGAGCGAAACCGTATCCAATGCGAACAGTGGGTGGTCCACCGGCGGCGGCTCCTCGCCGAACACGTCGAGCGCCGCTCCGGCGACCTTCCCAGCCCGCATCGCCTCGACGAGCGCCGCCTCGTCGACCACGCCTCCACGGGCGCAGTTCACGATCCGGACCCCGTCCTTCATCCGTTCGATCTCCTTCGCTCCGATCACCGCGCCCACGCTCGGATCGAATGGAATGTGGAGCGAGATGAAGTCCGAGGTCGCGAGAAGCTCGTCCAACGTCGCCATCCGAGCGATCTTCGGGACCGGGCTCACCTTGAGGTACGCGTCGTAGCACACCACCGTCATCCCCAACGCGTTCGCCTTCGCCGCCAGGAGCTGCCCGATCCGACCGATCCCAATGATCCCAAGGCTCTTCCCCTCGATCTCGATCCCCGACAGCTGCTTCTTCTCCCACTTCCCTGCCTTCATGGAAGCGGTCGCCCGACCGATGTGGCGCGCCAGGGAGAGGATGTGACCCAGCGCCAGCTCGGCGACGGAGTTCGAGCTCGCCGCCGGCGTGTTTCGGACGGCGATCCCCTTCTTCGCCGCGTACTCTGCGTCGACGTTGTCCAGCCCGACGCCGGCTCGGACGATCAGCTTCAGGTTCTTGGCGGCATCGATGACCGGAGCCCGAACCTTGGTCGCGCTCCGCACCGCGATCGCATCGTAGGCCGCGATCTCGACCTTCAACTGGTCCGGGGAGAGATCCGTCTTCTCGTCGACGACGAGGCCCGCCGCCCGCATCGCCGCGACGGCCGATGCGTCCAATGGATCCGAGACCAACACCCTGAATGCCATGTGCACCTCCCGCTCTCAGAACCCGAGAATCTCGTCGATCGCCCCGAGGAGCCCCAAGATCTCGTCCACCTGCACGTCGCCCATGTGGGCGATGCGGAACGTCTTGCCCTTGAGATCTCCGTACCCGTTCTCGATCCGCGCGTTGTACTCGCCGGCCAGCGTCTTGATCATCGCGGAGGCGTCGATCTCGCGCGTGTTCTTCACACACGTGAGCGTCTGCGACCAGTACCCTTCCTCCGGGAAGATGTCGAAGTGCTTCTTCGCCCAGGCCTGAACGACGCGCGCCATCTTGGCGTGACGAGCAAACCGCTTCTCCATCCCCTCGGCAAGCATGGCGGTGAGTTGGGCGTTCAACGCGAAGAGCTGCGGGATGGCCGGCGTGGCCGGGGTCTGGTTCTTCTGATGGAACTTGTACATGTCCGTCAGGTTGAAGTAGTAGCTGCGCGCAGGGACGGTCTTGGCGCGCTCCAAGGCCCGCTCGCTGACTGCGGCCACAGCGAGTCCGGCCGGAAGAGCGAACGCCTTCTGGGTGCCGGCCAGCACGTAGTCCACACCCCACGCGTCGGTCTCGATCTTCGCTCCCGCCATGCCGCTCACAGCGTCCACCAGGAGGAAGACGTCGCGATGCTGTCGCACAACCTCGGCGATCGCCTCGAGCGGGTTCATCATCCCTGTCGAGGTCTCGTTGAACACCAGCGTCACGGCGTCGTACTTCCCGGTGGCGAGCTGCTCGTCGACCATCGCCGGCTTGATGGCCGTGTCCCAGGGGATCGCGAACTCATCGCACGGAACCCCGTTCCCCTTGGTGATCTCGTGCCAGCGGTGCGAGAACGCCCCGTTCACCAGGTTCAGGCACCGTTTCGCGACCAGGTTCGTGACCCCGGCCTCCATCGCCCCCGTGGAGGATGACGTGAACAGGAGCACCGGGTTCTTCGTGTACAGCACCTGCTGGAGCATCGGCTGGATCGCCGCGTACAGCTCGGAAAACTCCGGCGATCGATGGTGGATCTGCGGTGTCGCCAACTCCTTCAGGATCTCCGGACGCACCTGGGTGGGTCCTGGCGTGAACAGACGCTTGAACATCTTCGCCTCCTGCGCTCGGTGTTTGGACGGCGAGCCGAGGATACCCTTGTCCACGAGAGCCCGCAACAGGCGCCATCTCCCTCCGCCTCCCGCCGACCTGCCTTGGCGTTTCTCCTCGCCCCGACTAGAATCGACGCGAAGCGCGAAGGAGGCAACATGAGTCCGGTCTTGATCGGCATCCTGGCTGCGGCCGTCTTGGTCGTGTTGTGGGCCGTCAGCATCTACAACCGACTCGTTCGCCTGCGGGTTCAAGGCGAGGAGTCGTGGCGCGACATCGATACCCAGTTGAAGCGCCGCTGGGACCTCATCCCGAACCTGGTGGAGACGGTCAAGGGATACGCGACCCACGAGAAAGAGGTGTTCCAGCGAGTCACCGAGGCCCGTGCCCACGCGCAGGCGGCGACGGGGCCGAAGGAGCAAGCCGTTGCAGAGACCGCGCTACGGAACGCGATGGTAAACTTGTTCGCGGTCGCCGAGGCGTACCCGCAGCTCAAGGCCAACGAGAACTTCCTGCAACTCCAGGGGTCGCTCGAAGAGGTGGAGGACGCCGTCCAGAAGTCGCGGCGCTACTACAACGCCGTCGTGCGCGACTACAACACCGCCCTTCAGGTCTTCCCCGGAAGCCTCGTGGCGAGCCTGTTCGGGTTCAAGCCGCGCGAGTTCTACATGCTCGAGGACGAAGCGCAGCGCGAGGCCCCAAAGGTCAAGTTCTGATGCGTTCCGCCCTCGCGGCCCTGGCTCTCGCCGTCACGCTCGGCGTTTCCGTCGGCGCGACGCTCTACATCCAGAGCTTCGATGCCGTGCTCGACCTCACGTCAGCCGGCGACCTCAGGGTGGTTGAGACCCTCACCGTGGTCTTCGTTACCCCGCACCACGGAATCGAGCGGTACATCACCGTCTCGGGCAGGACGCCACTTGGAAGGCGCGTGACCATCGACCTCCGAGTCGGCGAGGTCACCATGGACGGAACGAGCGTCCCCGTAAAGTCCCGCCGCTCGGGCGACCACCAGTACCTTCGGATCGGCGATCCCGATCGCACGATCACCGGAACCCACATCTACCGCATCGCGTACACCGCCGGCCGGGCTCTCGTCTTTCACGACGACTACCTGCAGCTCTACTGGAACGTCACGGGAGTCGACTGGGAGATCCCGATCCGCGGAGCCAAGGCGATCCTCTCGCTGCCCGCCGGCACGCCCCTCGAGAACGTCAGCACGACGAGCTACGCAGGGCCGGAGGGAAGCGCGGGACTCGGGCAGCCGGTCACGGTCGACGCCGCGGGGCGGCTTGTCTTCGCGGCCGGAACCCTCAACCCTGGATCCGGGTTGACGATCGACGTCTCCATTCCGCGCGCTCTCCTTCCCATCACTCCCCCGACGTTCGCCGAGAAGCTCGGCCGCTTCCTGTGGGACAACAAGCTCGCCGCGCTTCCGATGGCGACCTTGGTGTTCATGATCGTCCTCTGGTACCGCGTCGGGAAGGACCCCCGGAAGGGCGTGATCGCACCGGCCTTCGAGCCTTCCTCCGGTCTCGGTCCGGGAGCCGCCGGGGTTCTCGTCGACGATCGAATGGACCTGCGCGACGTTTCCGCGATGGTGATCGGACTCGCGGTCGGCGGGTACCTTACGATCCGCGAAGACACGCCGGAAGGCGACTCGATCGTCGACAAGGCCCGCGCATGGATCGGGGGATCGACGTCCCACTACGCGTTCGTGCGCGGACGCCGTTCGCCCGACGATCTCCGTCCGGCGGAGCGCGCGCTGTTCGACGCGATCTTCCCGGACGCGGAGGCGAAGGAAACGTCACTCGATGCGCTCGAGAACCGGTTCTACAAGCACTTGCCGACCATCCGCCTCCGGCTGTTCGACGAACTCATCGCGAAGAAGCTGTACACCCGGAACCCCGAGCGAACGCGCGCGTCCTATGCCGGTTGGGCAGGAGCCCTCGTCGCCGCTGGCGCCGGCCTCGGAGTCTGGCTCCAGTCTCTCTACGTCGGCGTGGCCGTCGCCCTGTCGGGGCTCGTCGTGCTGTGCTTCGCCCCCATCATGCCCCGCAAGACGACGCAAGGGGCGGCCGCCCTCGCCGAAGTCCTCGGCCTGGCGGAGTACATCCAACGCGCTGAGGTCGATCGGATCGAGTTCACCGACGCGCCAGCCAAGAGCCCGGAGCGGTTCGAGAAACTCCTGCCGTACGCCGTGGCCCTCGGGCTCACCACGATCTGGGTTCGCCAGTTCGAGGGTCTCCTCCGCGTGCCGCCGCAGTGGTACTCCGGAGGCGCGACGTTCAACGCCCACCTCTTCGGCCTCTCGCTCGGCCGGCTGACAACCGGGATGCAGAGCACGTTCGTGTCGATGCCACGGACGGCGGCAAGCTCCGGCCGATCGGCGTGGAGCGGACGATCGACGTTCGGAGGCGGCTTCTCCGGCGGGGGGTTCGGCGGAGGCGGCGGACGCGGCTGGTAGTCGCCGGACGTTCACACAACATTCACACCCACCCTGTACGATGCGCCCATTGAAAGGGGACGGACCTACCGCATGAAGCCACGCTCAATCCTGATCGCCGCGCTGCTCATCGTCTCGCTCTGTCTCGAGGTCGCCGTCGCGTACGACCTACCGCCGGGCGTCGTCTCTTGGAGCCCGGACCGCCCGCTCTCGTGGACGGACTTCCGCGGCGCGCCGCCTTCGAATGTGTCCGACCTGACCGACGCCGCGGCGATCCATATGAGCATCTGTTGGCCGTACACCTATACCTATCAAACCGGCGCCGCCGACGAGCTTGTGACGTTCGAGTCCGTCTGCGTCATCAACTTCATGGATCCATCCAGGTCGTGGGCCTACGGACCCAGGATGAAACCCGAAACGCTGCGGCACGAGCAGACGCACTTCAACCTCAACGAGGTGTACCGCCGCAAGGTGGAGATCGCCTTGTCCCGGCTGCAGCCCGTCCCAGCGATGACCCGAAGCGCCCTGCGCCAGTTCTTGGGCCGCGTGGCGGACCCGATTCTCGACCGCATGGTCGACGCTCAGAGCCAGTACGATCGGGAGACGGACCACGGCAACAACGCCGCCGCGCAGGTGGAGTGGGACCGCAAAGTGCTCGGGTGGTTGCAGCAGCCGTCGCTCGCGCCGTAGCGGGGCTGCCGACGCCGCCGGACAAGGCGGCCGGCAGCCGCGGAGACAGGTCCTCGCCGCGAATCGGCCGCCGCCTCACGGCGAGCGAGACATGGATGGACCCTCAGAAGACCATGCGTAGATCGGCGTCCTTTGCCATCCTACGGGTCGCGCTTGCCGTGGCCCTCGCGGGCTAGTGCATCGGCCCCGTCCGCACCTAGCAGACGCCACCGACGTCCGGCCGCGGCGGCCTGGCCGAACGCGACGCCGCCGTCGCCGCACGGAACCCACTCGTTCGTTACGAGCGTGAACCCCGCGGCTTCCACCGCGCGGCGGACCGCGCTCGCGACCGCGTCGTTCACGGCCACGCCCCCCGACAGGCAGACCGTCTTGATCCCGCGTTCGCTCGCGACGTCGATCGCCGCCGCGGCGGCGCCGCGCGCGAGGGCATGCTGAGCCGTCGCCGCGAGGCACGCGGCAGACTCCGTGGTGCCGGCGTCGACCAACGCGCGGAAGACCGAGACAAGGTCCACCTCCCAGAGGGTCCCGCGCCGACGCACGGGAGCGTCGAGAGAAAGGGGTTCACCCCGCGCTGCGGCCGCCTCAAGCCGCATCGCCGGCTCCCCTTCGTACGTGCGTTCCCCGCAGACGCCGAGCCAGGCGGCGACCGCGTCGAGAAACCGGCCGGCGCTCGTGGTCCACGGCGCGTTCACCCCCCGCTCCCACTGGCGCAGAAGCGCCGCGGCCGCCTCCCGGCCCATCCCGCGCCGTTCGAGCTCCGCGCCGATCCGTCCGAGCGGGACGCCAGCCTCCGCGAGGTAGGCTGCGGCGACCCGCAAGGGGAAACGCGTCGCCAGGTCGCCGCCCGGCAGGCGGACGGCGCGGAGCGATCCGGCTCGCTCGACCGTTCCTCCGGTCGCCGCAAGGATCTCGCCGCCCCACGCCGAGCCGTCGGCTCCGTAGCCGTAACCGTCGAGAACGACGCCCACCGCGGCGTCTACGGAGTGCTCGGCCATCACGGAGGCGAGATGAGCGACGTGGTGCTGGACCCGCACGACCTCGCCCCCGCTCATGCGGGCGACCTTCTCCGCGAGCGCCGTTGTCAGGAAACGAGGGTGCGCATCGCACGCGACGATGTGAGGGGGCGCCGTGCCGAGCAACCTTCGCAGGTGGGCGACGGCGTGCTCAAGGAAGGCGTAGGTTTCGAGGTTGTCGACCGATCCGATGTGCTGTGACATCGTCAGGCCGCCCGCGTCGTACACCGCAAACGCGGCCCCCGTTTCGGGGCCGAGGGCGAGAATAGGCTCCGTCCCGAGGTCGATCGGAAAGCGTGCCGGCGTGTACCCGCGCGACCGGCGCAGGAAGACCGTTCGCCCGCCGGCGCGGCGGACGACCGAGTCGTCACAGCGGGCGACGATTCGGCGGTTGTGCGTCAACCGATGGTCGGCGATCCCCGCGCACTTCCGTTCGATCTCTTCGTTCTCGATCCACATCGGTCGCCCCGGCTGGTTCGCGCTCGTCATCACAAGCGGGACATGCACGCGGTCGAAGAGGAGAGCGTGGAGCCCGGTGTAAGGAAGCATCAAGCCCACCGTGTGGAGTCCCGGCGCCACCGCCGCCGGCAGCGCCCCATCCCGCTGCCGCAGCGCGACGATCGGGCGCTCCGGGCGGCGCAGGAGCTCCCACTCCTGCGGGTCGGCCTCGGCCCACTTCGGGACCATCGCCTCGCTCGCCATCACGGCGAACGGCTGCCCGGGCCGCCCCAGGCGTTGCCGGAGCCGCACCAGAGCGCATGGATTCGTCGCGTCGCACGCCAGGTG
>Ga0209609_10001259_pt1 | contig 14754 bp, 9 predicted proteins | sample LakKivw325mmetaG_FD_184136 | JGI IMG/M metagenome (GOLD analysis project Ga0209609, IMG submission 184136) | Anoxic lake water microbial communities from Lake Kivu, Rwanda to study Microbial Dark Matter (Phase II) - Lake Kivu water 325m metaG... | ecosystem: Environmental > Aquatic > Freshwater... | reverse complement strand
TTGAAGATAAAGAGTCCCTATTGGTAATAAATGAAGTAGCAGAAAATGATTATACGCAAGAAGTTGCTTCGGGTCTGAGGGAAATGATCGAGGCTTTACCTGCAAAGTATGCTCAAGCTCTTCTTCAGGTTGAATTTGAGGGAATATCCCAGATTGAGTTAGCCCGAAAATTGAGATTATCGACGTCGGGCGTCAAATCCCGGGTTCAGCGCGGGCGGCAGATGCTTAAAGACAGTTTGATGCGTTGTTGCCATTTTCAATTCGATAAATACGGAACGGTAATAGACTATCATCCAGTTACCTGCTGCTGTTGTCAGTCGTCTGCACAAAGCGGTTAATTATCTCCATCGTTGCGTCCTTTTTTATGAATCATCGTCTTTATAGGTGAGTTCATTGAAAAGAATCAAAACGATGGAGATGTGATCATGGAAAAATTATTATCCGAAACAATCACTCAGGTCTTCCGGAGCCTGACACATAACTGGTTTCCGCTAAGCATGGCAATCCTGGTAGCAGCTATTATGAAAGCCTATATTAATCCAGAAAAACTTAAACAAACTTTACTTCGCCGGTCTGGTATTTCGATTCTTGCCAGTGTTATTGTCGGTGCATTTACTCCACTTTGTGCCTGTGGTACAATGGCGGTAATAATTGCGATGCTTACAACGACTTTACCCTGGGGACCAATCATGGCTTTTCTGACCTCGTCCCCGCTAATGAGCCCGGATGGTTTTATCATGCTGGCTGGAATTATTAACCTGAATTTTGCGGTAGCAATGACACTCGCCTCGGTAATTATTGGCGTAGGCTCTGGCTACATTACTCATATAATCGAGAAAAAGTCGGATTTTCTCAACAACCAGACGAGGTTGCCTAAACTGTCAAAGAAGGATTTCTGCAGCTGTTCTGCCAGGACGAAGAATTTCTCAGAAATCTTGGATAGTAAAATTGTCGAAAAAGCTAATACCTCTGAAAAGGGTTGCTGTGAGGTTCAGCTTTGCTGCGTAGCGCCAGCCAAAACTCAACCATATTGTTTCTCTAATTCAATAGTATACGGTCAGTTTCCGCTAATTGACATAGACTTGAATACTTTATTCAAATTTTTTAAGAAGATAAAATGGCAAGCGATATCTGAGGCAATACTAAATATTGGTATAAGACAGATCTTACTTTTTTATGCAATCTTTGTAGCAGTAGGTTTCCTGATTAATAAATTAGTTCCATCCTCTGTGATAATTAGCCTGTTTAGCAGCGAGAATATTTTTGCGGTACCGCTTGCCGCTCTGATTGGTTTGCCTATCTATATCAGTGGCGAAGCTTCAATTCCACTGATCAAATCACTAATGTCAGCCGGTGCCAGCAGTGGATCAATGCTGGCATTTTTGATTACCGGACCGGGAACAAGTGCCTGGGTCGTGGCAGGGATCACGACAATTATGAAACGACGGGCTATTTTTCTATATGTGTTCTTTATCCTATTAGGTGGGATCATCATGGGTTATTTGTATGATCTACTGCTGAATATTGGATTGTAAATATGCACTTTTAAAAGTAGCAAAAACGATAGAATTGAAATCCAATTGCTTCAAATCTGTTCTCATTTTAATTTTTACCATAATAGGTTAAAGATGGCAAATACAAAGATCAAAATTTTACCGCTAATCACTAAAACAGAACCTTTAACCATCTAAGAAAACCCGATTAAAACTGAATGATGTCCGAAATGAGTATTTATATCTGAGCTATCGAAATTCTTTTCCCAATTCAGGCTTCAGATAGAATCTAATTTTTCAGATTAACGGCGGTGAGAACCTGTTGATTGGTTACTTTTTCCCGACAATCAAAGCTGGAATCTGGTTCTAATGATCAAAAAAGCCTCTCCAAGGTTTTGAATAAAACCATAGGTCGAAATGCCATTTTGACCAGGCGATTTAGCAAATCACTCTACAGTATTGCAGAACAGTTCATACAACTATTTATTCTCCAAAAAAATCATTATACTATCTCCGTGAAAGATAGAATTTCAAAGAGGAATTAAGATGGTTGATATTATACTTATTATCATCGGAGTATTTCTAATCATCCTGAATATTTTAATTTTTCTAAAACTTAGACAGAGCAGCGATTCGCTGCTTTCCTACGAAGTCAAAGAGCAGAAGGATAAAATTTTATCCTTTGAATCAAAACTGAACCTGTTCCCCGATTTAATGCAGGCAAAGACCGCCGAATCAACTCAGAAACAGTTTACCGAATTCACCCAGAAAATGATGGCTCAAATTCAGGAATTAATCGAGAAGTTTGGAGAATTTAAGAATGACCTTACCAAGACTCTCATCGAAACCAGTCAAAAAACGTCCACGGATTTAACTAATTTCAAGGAGCTTTTCGAGAAGAGTTTGACTAGTGATTTTGACCGCCTGATTACCAAAGTCGAGACGAAATTAGACGCAATCAACAGTAAAGTCCAGGAAAACTTAAGTGAAGGATTTAAAAAGACCAACGAGACTTTCAATAACGTTATCGAAAGACTGACCAAAATTGACGAGGCTCAGAAGAAAATTGATAGCCTCTCGACAAATGTTGTCTCGCTACAGGATATTTTAACCGATAAGAAGAGCCGTGGGATTTACGGCGAGGTGCAGTTATACCAGATTCTTTATGCGGCTTTTGGTGAAAAGAACGATAAAGTCTTTAAGACTCAATATACTCTGAGCAATGGCAAAACCGTTGACGCGATCCTTTTTGCTCCGGATCCGACCGGTAATGTGCCGATTGATTCAAAATTTCCTCTGGAAAATTACAAACGTATGATTGACAAAACCTTGCCGGAGCAGGAGCGCGAGGCATCCGAAAAGCAATTCAAATCAGATGTCAAAAGGCAAATAGATGAGATTTCCGAGAAGTATATCATTCCCGGCGAAACCGCCAATCAGGCGGTGATGTTCCTGCCCGCCGAGGCAGTCTTTGCCGAAATCAATGCTTACCATGGTGATTTGATTAGCTATGCGCAAAGGAAGAGGATCTGGATTACCAGTCCGACGACCTTCATGGCAGTCCTAAATACCCTTCAAATCGTTTTGAATGACATCGAACGCCGGAAATTCGCCGATATAATCCAGCAGGAAATTATCAAACTATCGGAAGATTTCCGGCGATACCAGGTCCGGTGGGATAAATTATCTACCCATATTGATACGGTCCATAAAGATGTAAATGAAATTCACGTATCAACTAAGAAAATTTCATCCTCGTTCGAAAGAATTGCCAAGGTTGATCTGGAAGAGGATAAGTTGATTGAGAATGACAACTTGCCACTACTCGAAGATTCGGATAAAAATTAATCTGACATGGAATTGATACCGATAATTTTTATTGGAATCGGTTTGTCAATGGACGCGTTTGCCGTTTCGGTGACTTGTGGTTTATCTTTGCCGTCGCCGAAAAAGTGGAATGCCTTCAAAATCGCTTTTTCCTTTGGATTGTTTCAGGCTTTAATGCCGATAATTGGGTGGCTTGCCGGCAAATCACTCAGCGTTTATATTCAACAATTTGATCACTATGTCGCCTTTATTTTTTTACTATTAATTGGGATCAGAATGGTTTACAAAGCTCTTAAGGAAGGTGATTATAATCCGATTGATCCTTCTAATTATCAAGTACTCTTGATGTTATCTATCGCAACCAGTATTGATGCTTTGGCAGTTGGAGTCACTTTTGCCTTTTTAAAAATGACCATCGTTACGCCGGTTCTGATAATCGGTTTAATCACTTTCATTATTTCGGCTCTGGGTGTATCAATAGGTCACAGGGTAGGCTGCCGTTTAGGGAAAAAAGCCGAAATTGTCGGCGGAGCTATTCTGATTATCATCGGGTTAAAAATTCTAATTGAGCATTTGTTAGCGTAAATGGCTACTAATTTGAGCCATTTTTGGGTAAAATAGTCAGTGATCTAAACTTTCCATTTATTAATTCAATTAATTTAAATATATTTCAAATTCGTTTTTTACGATTCTATTGATAAAATTGGGAGAAGAAATATATTGTGAGTAAGGAATACTTCAGTAACGGGAATTTATATCTACCGGAAGAATACCACCCCGTTCTGGATCTGCGGGAAACCGAAGAGGCAATCCATTTTATCAAGAATAATTTTCAGGAGAAATTAGCAGCTGAATTAAATCTCCATCGTGTATCAGCCCCGATCTTTGTACCTCAGAAGACCGGCATCAATGATTATCTTTCAGGAATCGAAAAACCAGTCCAATTTCAAATTTCTTGTATTGATGAGACCGTCGAAGTTATTCAATCACTGGCAAAGTGGAAGAGGCAGGCTCTCAAGGATTATGGCTTCATTAGCGGCGAAGGGCTATATACCGATATGAATGCGATTCGTCCTGATGAAGAAGCTTTAGATAATTTGCACTCAGTCTATGTAGACCAATGGGATTGGGAACGGATAATCGCGCAAAATGAACGCAACCTTAATGTCTTGAAATATATCGTCCGGAAAATATATAACGTTATCAAAAATATGGAGCGCTTGGTTTGCCGTAAATACCCACTGTTACCCAAAGAGTTTTTATCCAATGCCATTACTTTTATTCACAGCGAAGAGCTTGAAGAACTCTATCCGGACCTGACACCGCGGGAACGTGAAAATGAAATCTGCAGAGAAAAAGGTTCAGTTTTTATCATTGGCATCGGGGCAAATTTGAAAAATGGAAAACCACATGATGCACGCGCAACCGACTATGATGATTGGATCACCGAAACAGGCGAAAACCGGCATGGTTTAAACGGCGATATTTTAGTCTGGTACCCGTTATTAAACTGCGCAGTTGAGTTATCTTCAATGGGCATTCGAGTTGATAAAAATGCCTTGCTAAGACAAATTTCCTTGCGAAATGAAGAATATAAAATCAATCTGCCTTTCCACCAACGAATCATCAATGAGGAGTTGCCTTTATCCATTGGCGGCGGTATTGGTCAATCAAGGTTATGTATGTTATTTTTGCGAAAATGTCATGTTGGTGAGGTACAAGCAAGCATCTGGTCAGAGGATATGATTGCCAAATGTAAGGAAAAAAATATTATCCTGCTTTAAGATTCAACATAATATCCGAATAAAGAAGATGAAACTACCATGCTAAAAAACCAAATTCTTAAAATTTTACTGTTAGAGAATATCCATCCCCGTACCCACAGAATATTTCGCGATGATAATCTTGTCGTTAAATCAATTTCTGGCAGTCTGGGAGAACAAGAATTATGTGAAGTAATCCAGGATGTTTCAATCCTGGGAATCCGTTCAAAAACCATCGTTACTAAAAATGTGATTGAAAAGGCTAAAAAATTATTAGCGGTTGGGGCTTATTGTATTGGTACAAACCAGATAGATTTAAACGCCTGCTCGGATAGAGGAATTGTAGTTTTTAATGCACCCTTTAGCAATACTCGTAGTGTAGTCGAAATGGTACTGGGCGAAATTATTATGTTAATCCGGGGCGTTTTCGATAAAAGTAATAAGCTGCATAATGGTTATTGGAGCAAATCGGCTAATGGCAACCATGAAGTCCGCGGGAAAAAGTTAGGTATTATTGGATATGGTAATATTGGTTCCCAACTTTCGGTATTGGCTGAATCACTCGGTATGAACGTTTATTATTATGATTTATTAGATAAACTTGCCTTGGGAAATGCCAAAAGGTGTGATTCGCTTGAGCAGCTTCTTAGCAAATGTGATATAGTTTCGGTCCATGTAGATGGTCGCCCTGAAAATCGTAATCTGATTAGTTATAAGCAGTTTGAGCAAATGAAAAACGGCGTTTATTTTCTGAATCTCAGCCGTGGTTTTGTAGTGAATATCAAGGCATTAAGCGATAATCTTAAAAGCAATAAGGTAAAAGGTGCTGCGATTGACGTTTTCCCGAGTGAACCTAAAAATAATCGAGAGCCTTTTGTTAGCGAGTTACAGGATCTACCAAATGTCATAATTACACCTCATATTGGCGGAAGTACAGAAGAAGCCCAGCAAAATATTGCTGAGTTCGTTTCTAATAAAATTATGGACTTTATTCATGATGGCAGTACGATGTTAAGCGTTAATTTTCCGAATTTACAACTACCGGAAATTATCAATGCACATCGTTTAATGCACGTTCATAAAAATGTACCCGGGATTCTAGCAAAAATTAACAACATCCTGGCAGCTAATTCGATCAATATTGTCGGTCAGTATTTAAAAACTAATGAGAACATCGGGTATGTTATCACGGATATTAGTCGTGAATATGAAAGAGACGTAATTAATAATATTAAAGATATCGCTGGTACAATCAGGTTCAGGATTATCTATTAATTCAGGATTTATGTAAAAAATGAGTTATCCTTTCGCTGAAATTGAGAAAAAGTGGCAAGATTACTGGGAAAAAAATAAAACCTTTCGCGCGATAGACTTTGCCAATAAGCCAAAATTCTATGTGCTGGATATGTTTCCATATCCGTCAGGTGCCGGACTCCATGTTGGTCATCCTGAGGGATATATCGCGACCGATATCATTGCCCGATATAAGCGGAAAAAAGGTTTTAATGTGCTTCATCCAATGGGCTGGGATGCCTTTGGCCTACCGGCTGAAAATTATGCTTTGGAAACCGGTACCCATCCAAAAATAACTACTGAAAAAAATATTAATATTTTCCGTCGTCAGATCAAATCTTTCGGCTTCTCTTATGACTGGGATCGCGAAATCAATACCACCGATCCCAAATATTACAAATGGACCCAATGGATTTTTCTACAAATGTATAAAAAAGGATTGGTTTACCAGGCTGAGGTTCCGGTAAATTGGTGCCCTGGACTGAAAACCGTACTGGCTAATGAAGAGGTCATCAATGGGAAATCCGAGCGTGGTGGTTACCCTGTCATTCGTCTCCCTATGAGACAATGGATACTCAGGATAACGGCATATGCGGAAAGGTTATTAAACGATCTCGATCTGGTTGATTTTCCGGACAGCATTAAAGAAATGCAGCGTAATTGGATTGGTAAATCGGAGGGAGCAGAGGTAGAATTTAAAATAGTCGGCTCGAATCAATCACTTAAGGTTTTCACAACTCGACCGGATACGCTCTTTGGAGCAACCTATATGGTCGTGGCGCCAGAACACCCAATACTTAACCAGCTAGTTCCAACAGAGTATCAATCCTCAATCAAAGCCTATCAAGCAGAGGCAATGACCAAGAGCGATCTTGACCGGACCGAATTAGCTAAGGAAAAGTCGGGCGTTTTTACCGGTATCTATGCAATCAATCCAGTTAATAATCAAAAAATTCCCATCTGGACGTCCGACTATGTCCTGATGTCTTATGGTACCGGAGCAATTATGGCAGTCCCCGGACATGATCAGCGCGACTGGGAATTTGCGACAAAATATCATCTCGATATCGTCGAAGTCATCACCGGGGGCGATATTTCGAAAGAATCCTGGGTAGGTGATGGTACACTAGTAAATTCAGGTATATTAAACGGTTTGAATGTTGCCGCAGCTAAACAAAAAATAACTGCCTGGTTGGAAGAAAGAAATATTGGCAAAGCTGCGGTTCAATATAAGTTGCGTGATTGGGTTTTTTCAAGACAACGTTATTGGGGCGAACCCTTTCCCATAAAATTTGATGAAGATGGAAATGTAATCTTGTTGAATGAAGATGAATTACCCTTGGAATTACCCGAAGTTGAAAAATATGAACCCAGCGGTACGGGAGAATCGCCATTAGCAAATGTCGAGCAGTGGACCAATTTTATTGATCCTAAAACAGGGGAGAGGTATCGCTACGAAACCAATACAATGCCTCAGTGGGCGGGTTCTTGCTGGTATTATCTCCGTTTCATTGATCCTAAAAATGACCTTCAAGCCTGGGATTCTGCTAAGGAAAAATACTGGATGCCGGTTGATCTCTATATTGGTGGTGCGGAACACGCCGTTTTGCATTTGCTATATGCCCGATTCTGGCATAAAGTACTATTTGATCTTGGCTTTGTCAGTACTCCAGAACCATTTCATAAATTGATCAATCAAGGTATGATTTTAGGTGAAGACGGCGAAAAAATGAGCAAATCACGCGGCAATGTTATTAATCCCGATGAAATAATCCATCAATTTGGTGCTGATACTTTCAGGATGTATGAAATGTTTATGGGACCGCTAATTCGTACAAAACCATGGAGTACTTCGAGTATTGATGGTATTCATCGCTTTTTAACCCGGGTATGGAATCTTTTTATTGCTGAAGACGGCTCAATAAGACATGATATTCAAGATGTTACACCAGATCGTGTGACATTAATATTATTAAATAAAACAATTTATAGGGTCACCAACGATACCGAGAATTTATGTTTTAATACGGCGATTGCGCAATTTATGATCTTCATCAATGAGATTCAAAAATTACCAGTTAAACCAAAATCTATATTAGAGACATTTTTGCATCTTATTAATCCTTATGCACCGCATATTACTGAAGAACTTTGGAAACTTTTAGGTAATTCTAAAACAAATTTGGCTTTCAATCCATGGCCAGATTTCAATAGAAATTTATTAATTGATGAACTAGTAACAATTGCGGTGCAGATAAATGGAAAAGTTCGTGGTACATTTGAGATTATTAGGGATACAGACGATGATACCTGTATTGAAGAGGCAATGCAAATAAATAATGTCAAAAGATTTTTAGAAAACAGAAGTATCCTCAAAAAGTTTGTCATCAAGAATCGGATTGTCAGTTTCGTAGTCAAATAAAAGATTAATCAATAGTAACGATAAAGAAGGAGAAGTCTTAATGTCCTTTCTTAAATTTAGCCATATGTTTACATAATATATCTTATGTGTAATGATGAATTTGTATCTTATCAGGTTTTAATAAAGACCAATATTGCTCGTTTCGGGGTTCTGCTCCGGAAAGTTTCAATATCAATTCCTGAATTAGATTGTCAATTTCATTTCTTCAGGAATGGTATTCGAATAAGCCGCATTAAGCTCATCCAACGAAAGATTAATCGTGTCATTAAGCTTCAACCTACCGTTATCTCTTACTCGTCCAATAGTAAAACAAGGAACGATGTTTTTAGCGGCAATGCGCTCGATATCGAGCAATTTTTGCTCAGCAATTGAAACAATGATCACTGATTGACTTTCACTAAAAAAGATTTCATCATCACGTAATTTTCTGGAAATATAGATTGAAGCTCCCATTGGTTTTATTGGATTGCGTAAACAAGACTCGCTTAGAGCAACTGCCAATCCACCATCCGATACGTCAATTGCGGATTTAACCACACCACCATATATAGCTTCCAAACAGGCATTTTGGACCCGCTTTTCAAAAGTCAAGTCTATCGTGGGCGCATCGCCAGTGATTAAATTATGAACAGCTTTTAAATATTCACTGCCACCAAGTTCACCCTTAATTGTGCCCAACATTATAATAAAATCGCCGTCATTTTGAAAATAGGATGTCATTACATTTTTAATATTGTCAATCAGACCAATCATACCAATGACCGGTGTTGGGTAGATCGCTCCTTTTGCAGATTCATTATAAAAGCTGACATTTCCACCGGTTACTGGCGTATCCAAAACACGACAGGCTTCACCCATTCCTAAAATCGCCTGTTTAAATTGATAATAGACTTCCGGATCATACGGATTGCCAAAATTTAGACAATTAGTAATTGCAATTGGCCGGGCACCACTACATACTACATTTCTGGCAGCTTCGGCTACAGCAATAGCTCCTCCTCGAAAAGGATTTAAATAAGTATAACGACCATTCCCATCGGTTGCAGCTGCTATGGCTTTTTGAGTACCTTTAATTCGTAAAACCGCAGCCGATTCACCCGGCGGATTCATGGTATTTGTTCTAACGGTATGATCATATTGCTCATATATCCAGGATTTAGTGGCTATTGTTGGTGATGAGATTATTTTTAAAAGTGCATCATTGTAATTTTTAGGTTCTTTTATATCTCGGAGATTTTTAGAGTGTAATTTTTTCAAATAAGCCGGCTCAATCGTTTTGCGCTCATATACTGGAGCACCTCCACCAAGTACTAAATGCCAAGCTGGTATTTTACCAACCTTTTTGCCATTCATAAACAATTCAAGGTCTGGCGTGCTGGTCACTTTTCCAATTGCTGTACAATTGAGATCCCATTTATGGAAAATATGCTTGACTTCCTCTTCAAATCCACGTCGAACCACCACCAACATCCGTTCCTGCGATTCAGATAACATGATTTCGTAAGGAGTCATACCCGATTCACGCATCGGCACCTGGCTCAAATCCAGAATCATCCCGCTCTTGCCTTTGGCCGACATTTCTGAAGTAGAACAGGCTAATCCAGCTGCCCCCATATCCTGAATACCGATAAGATAGTCCTTGCGAGCTAATTCCAAAGTTGCTTCAAGTAATAGTTTTTCGGTAAACGGATCTCCGACTTGCACAGAGGAGCGTTTCTCTTCCGATTCCTCATTTAACTCGCCGGAGGCAAATGTGGCACCATGGATTCCATCTCTACCAGTAGCTGAACCAACTACCATTACGATATTGCCCTCCCCTTTCGCTACTGCTCTGACAATTCGTTCATGTTTAACCAAACCAATTGTCATTACATTTACTAAGGGATTACCTGTATAACAATCTTCAAAACACACCTCCCCACCGACAGTAGGAACTCCAATACAATTTCCATAATGAGCAATTCCCTTAACAACTTCATCAAAAAGGTAACGATTACGAGGCACTGACAATGGTCCAAATCTTAAGGAATTCAGCGATGCTATTGGACGAGCACCCATGGTAAAGATATCTCGGAGAATTCCACCAACACCGGTAGCAGCACCCTGGAAAGGTTCAATTGCCGAAGGATGGTTATGGCTTTCAATTTTAAAAGCAAGCGCACGACCGTCACCAATATCTACTAAACCGGCATTTTCTTCACCAGCGCCTACCAGTACTCGTCTTCCATTGCGAGGTAGAGTTTTTAGCAGGGCGATCGAGTTTTTATAACTACAATGTTCACTCCACATGACCGAAAATACACCTAACTCCGTGTAATTCGGTTTACGTCCGAGGATTTTCTGGATTTTCTCCCATTCCTCCTCGTTTAAACCATGCTGAAGGGCTAAATTAAGATCGGTTTCCGGTTCGTTTGTAATATCCATTAATACACCAATTAATTATCTAAACTATACATTTAATGAAACGGCACTAATTTCTAAATATTTCCTCAAATTTTCAGCAATAAATTGAATTAAATTGATTAGTCGTAATGCAATTTATCCCAGATTACTTTTGCCAATTTGGGACCAATTCCTTCGACATCACCTAAATCCTCAATTGATGCAGAGCGCATTTCCGATATGGTATCAAAATATTTCCAAAGCGCTTGCTTCTTTTTTTCACCTAATCCTTTGATCTCATCCAGAACTGAAGTGATTTCTTTTTTTGAGCGGAGACTGCGGTGATAGGTAATTGCAAAACGATGGGCTTCATCGCGGATTTTAATCAGCAGCGATAGCGAGATACTATTCCTCGATAGGATCAGCGGCTCTGACCGATCAGGGACAACAATTTCTTCAAGCTTTTTAGCAAGCCCCAGAATCGGTATTGAATTAAGGTTTAGATCCACCAAAACCTGCTTCGCCGCAGAGAGTTGACCTTTTCCCCCGTCTATTAGAATCAGATCGGGTAATGCCTGAGATTCTTCCTGTAATCGCAAATACCGACGCCGGACAACCTCAGCCATCATCGCAAAATCATCAATACCTTTCACGGTTTTTATCTTAAAACGACGGTATTCGCGCTTTAACGGTCGTGCATTATAAAAGGTCACCAAAGAACCCACAGGAAATTTTCCCTGAAGATTTGAAATATCGAAGGCTTCGATTCGTTTTGGTATTCTTGGCAACATAAGGTCTTTTTGGAGTTCTTTCAATGTTTTAGGAATATATTCCGCCGATAAAGTACTCAATTTTAACAGATATTCTTTAAGATAAATTTGAGCATTTTTTTCAGTTAGTTTCATTAAACGTAATTTTTCTTCCCGAGTTGGGCGAGTAATTTTCACCGCGCCTTGATGTAAAGCTGATAACCACTTTTCAAGAATTTCCCGCTGAGTTGGGTATTCGGAAATATTAATCTCCTCCGGAATCAACTGTGAGTTATTGTAATACTGCTGAATGAAATTGCTAAGAACTTCTGCCGGTTCAGAATTTAAAACACCCTCGATAATAATCGTATCCTTACCGATCATTTTTCCCTGCCGCACACGGACGACAATTGCTACGCCAATATCGCCTTCGGAAACAAGATTGATAAAATCCCGGTCTTGAAAATCTCTGAATTCTACCGACTGGCGCCGCGAGTAATGTTGTAGCAAATTAAGATTATCCCGGATTCGCGCGGCTAATTCATATCTAAAATTCTGTGCGGCTGTTTCCATCTTATCCCTTAGGTAGCTAATAACTGTGGATATATTGCCTTTTAAAAATGCCTCGATATTAGCAATCATCAGTTTATAATCATTTTCCGCGATTAAATCCTGACATGGTCCTTCACAATTGTGAATATGATATTGAAGACAAAGTTTAATTTTTTTACGCTTGATTATTGTAGAATCAAGATAGTATTGACAGCTTCTGACAGTAAAAGCTTTTTTAATTATTCGCAAAATATTCTTAATTGCCTTGGAATCGGTATACGGTCCGAAATATTTTGATCCGTCATCGATTAATTTACGGGTAATTAGAACTCGTGGATACGGCTCAGAGGTAATCCGAACGTAGGGAAATGTTTTGTCATCTTTGAGCAGGATATTATAGCGGGGATGATATTGTTTGATCAGCGTATTTTCGAGTATTAGGGCTTCCACCTCCGAATGAGTAGCAAAAAATTCAATCTCGTGGATTTTTTTTACCAGACTCTGAGTTTTGGGATCTTTCGACTGAGTTTGAGTAAGGTAAGTTTTAACCCGATTCTTCAGGTTTTTAGCTTTACCGATATAAATTATTTTGGATTGCTCATTCTTGAAAAGATAACAACCGGGATCAACCGGCGCCTGATTGATTTTAAGAATTAGCGATTCAGGAAACTTGCTTATAGATTTAATCATTGTAATTATAAATCAGGGTCACTATTTGATCTAGTAATTTATCTATTTCACATGCCGATGCAGAATAATGATTAACAAGAATCGAGAATAAATACTCGCGACCATTTAACGCATATATAGAACCTGATAGTGCTCTGACATTTTTCATGGATCCGGTTTTAGCATAAACATGCCCTGCCGCAGTTGAAACCTTCAATCTGTGCTGTAAAGTACCATCCTGACCACCAATTGATAAAGATTCCCGAAATATCTGCCAATCCTGATGGCTGCGGACATACCAAAGTAGTTTAATAATTTGTTCGGTAGTCACAAGGTTGTTATGTGATAAACCGGAACCATCAATAATAGCAATATCCACAGTATTTATACCAATGGAACTGAACCATTCTTTTTCTATGGCAATGCCACTTTGCGTCGTTCCATTATTTCCTAATTCATGCCCAAGCGTTTTTAATAATTGTTCGGCGTAAAAATTCTGGCTGATTTTATTGATTGTTTTAATTATTTGGGATAACGGCATTGATTCATGAACATAAATCAAGTGCATTTTATTAAAATCAGGACAATAATCAGGTATTTCATCTATATCACTGGGGTCACTGACCCTAATTCCATTTTGCTCTAATATGAACTTGAATGCATTCAATGTATAATCGGTGGGATTATCAACCGGAATCCGCTCTTTGATAGTATCGGCATTTATGGCAATTATTCCGTTTACCGTTAATCCATCTTTTCCCGGGTAGCGGTAAAATTCAATTTTTGTCATGGAATCTTGGCTAACTGTGCAAATATTATTTTTAATTTTTAAATAATTAACTAACGGCTTTGCCATAATGCTGGCATTCGTTCCGATCGAATTGCCTGGCACAATATATATATCAATGCAATTATCATAGTAAGACAGAGCACTGGTTGGAGCGGCATAATGGTAAGATAGATCATCCCAGGACCAATCGTGACCGAGTCCAAGATCATCGAAAGCGTTATCATCGCCTATTATTGTACCATTAATCTGGTGAATCCCAAGTGATTTGAGAGAATCCGCCCAAACTTGAAATAGATTGAAATAATTTGCACTGTCAATTTGAGTTGATATAGTTGGATCTCCAGATCCCTTCAGGTATAGATTACCGGCTAAAATCCCATTTTCGATAACACCATCCCGATATAAATATGTTTTATAACGATAGTCTGGTCCTAATAAAATCAGCGATGAGATCGTCGTAAAGAGTTTCAGGTTACTGGCAGGAATCATCAATTTTTTGGGATTTAATGAGTAGAGCACCTCCCCTGTCGGATATTCTTCTATCTGAATACTTAGAAAAGTCGGATCAAGGGCAGGATTATTAATAATTTTCTCTATCTGCGGCTGGAATTGATTGGCAGCAATTGATTGGACTTCCTGGGAAAGTAACTGAACTTCAGTTGTCCTTTTATTCCGACTTATTTGAGTCAAACTACAATGACTTAAAAATAGTAGCAAAGATAAGATTAATGATTCTATGTGCTTTAACATTCAGAGTGGTAGAAAAACTATGCTTTTATTTCATCTCATTTTTTTCAATATAAAGCATATTGGA
>Ga0209609_10001257_pt1 | contig 14763 bp, 17 predicted proteins | sample LakKivw325mmetaG_FD_184136 | JGI IMG/M metagenome (GOLD analysis project Ga0209609, IMG submission 184136) | Anoxic lake water microbial communities from Lake Kivu, Rwanda to study Microbial Dark Matter (Phase II) - Lake Kivu water 325m metaG... | ecosystem: Environmental > Aquatic > Freshwater... | reverse complement strand
GAACTATCTTCAATCACGCCGGAATTAGACAAAATTTTCGCCAGAGTTCCAAAAAGATAACCAACAGCCCAGCGGGGTTGGATTTTGACAGAAGGCAGTAAAACAAAAGGTGTATTATATTTTTGGGCTAATTTAGCAAGCTCTCCTCCAGCAGTAATAGCTGCTACTTTAAGTTTTCTCTCTTGAGCTTCTTTTAAAGCAGAAATTGTTTCTTGGGTATTTCCGGAAAAAGAAATACAAATTATTAAGCTTTCTTTGCTTGCCTGAGGAGGAAGGTTATAGCTGCGGTGAATATAGAGAGGTAATTTTAAATCATTAACAAAAATAAGTAAAAAAAGGTCAGCAGGTAAAGCTGAACCGCCCATTCCACAAATTATAATATTTTCAAATCTTCCCTCAATTTTAATATCTTTTGCTCTTTCTATGCCTTCTTTAAGTTGTTTTGGAAAACCCAAAATTGTTTCTCTCATAATTTAGAATGGTCTTCAATAAATTTCTTAAATGAGCGGTCGTAAGTTTTCTCTGCTTCCTTAGAAAAACAACAAGCCGGAAGCTCGTTATTCCCCAAATGATATCGCAAACATTCACAGCACATCCCCTTTCTCGGGCAACCAGGATAAGTACAGGGGCAATCTTTTAAATTTTGAGGGGCCCGCTCGCATTTAAGCGAGTGGGAGCCAGCTGAGGGCGGGTTGTAGTCTTTTTTACACTCCATATACTTTTTTTATTTTTTATCCTTGCTCTTTTTTTTATGAAATTTTTTATCCAAAACTTTCATAAATTCAAGGAGAGCAGGGTCATCCACTAATTCTTCTATTTGAATCCACCAAGGTTCAATGGCAAATTGCTTACCTTTTTTCCAATATTCCAGGGCTTGTAATAAATTTTCTATCCTATCAAGTTGATGAACGAATTTTCCTTCTTTTTTTAAACCCTTTTCATAATCAACCCAAAGGTGGATTATTTCTTTCTTCAAGGCCGGCGACAGGTTTAAAATAAGTTTTTTCAATGCCTTATTTTCTTTTTTATATTTTCTTTTAAAATTCTCTTCCTTTTCTTTTTTTGAAAATCTTGGCCATTTTTTAGTTATTTCCTTCCACTGTTTCTTATTTTTAGAAAAAAACTTGCTATCAAAGGGAGTAGTATCTCCGGCATAGACTTCGCAAAGGTCATGAATCAAAGACATCTTAATAACTTTGTTTATATCAAGCTTCTTTTTTCTGCCTAAAAGCCAAGACATGACAGCCATTCTAAAGGTATGGGCAGCAATTGTTTCGGGATTTTTTATTCCCCTTATTACCCAGCCCCTCCTCGGAAGGCGTTTTAATTTTCCGATTTCAATCAAAAAATTTAGAATTTTTTCCATATAAAAAATCAGGTATCATCCTGATTTTTTAATATCACGAAACTTAATAAATATCAAATTTGGTTCCTTTTCAGGAAGTTAGATATTTTATTTTTTTAATTTTATAGACTGTTTTTATCGGCGAAGACACAATAACTTCGTCGCCAACTTTATGCCCCAAAAGAACTCTTCCAACCGGGGACTCGTTGGAAATTTTGCCAAGAGCAGGATTAGCTTCTAATGTCCCGACAATTTCAAATTCATCGGTCTGGCCATCGACTCCGACTGTTATCTGAGCTCCTAAATTAATGATATTTTGCTTTTCTTTCGGGGGAGTTTTAATCAATTCCGCATTTTTAAAAATATATTCAAGCTCGGCTATCCTTGTTTCTAAAAAACTCAAATCTTCCTGAAAAGAGAGATATTCAGGGTTTAAATCCTCAGAATGCCAAATTTTGGGCATCTCTCCTTTGGTCTTGAAAAATTTGAGGTCTTTAAGGTCTTTATATTCTTTTTTTATCTTTTCTAATCCTTCTTTAGTTAAATAAAATTTCTTTTCTTTTACCATATAAGAACAAACCTCCCCTTCGGGAGGCTGGAAATTATTTTTTTATTTTTGTCGAGATTTATTTATGTGATTAATCTAACTTCCGAATCCTCCCGAAAAATTTCTTTGACAAGTGATGGAGTAAAATAAGGCCTAATCCAAACAATGCCAGTTGAAAAACAGGCTTTAATCATGTGTGAATTTTTGGAGATTCTCGACATATTTTTTGAAAGCTTCTCTAGCTTTTATTTTAGTCATTAAGGAAGTCTTGTCAAGCCCCCAACAGACACAGATTAGTTTTTTTTAAAAATGCTACATAAAAATCTAAATATCATGCTAAAATTAACTATAGAAGAAAATTTTAATTATGGTGATAAATCAAAACCTTATTGAAATTGACGGTTCCTACGGCTCTGGCGGTGGTCAAATTTTGCGAACCGCAATTTCTCTTTCGGCAGTAACTCAAAAACCCTGCCGAGTTTTTAATATCCGGAGACTGAGGCCGAAACCCGGCTTATCTAATCAACACCTCTTAAGCATCCGGTCCCTGAGTGAACTTTGTAACGGAAAATTAGAGGGAGATTTTCTGGGGTCTGAAGAAGTAAAATTCTATCCCGGTAAAATTTATAAAAGTCGGGTCTCGGTAAATATCCCGACAGCCGGCAGTGTTACTTTAGCTTTACAAACTTTAATCCTGCCAGCCCTCTTCTCTTCAAATCCAGTAACAATTTCTTTTAATGGCGGGGCAACTGATACTTTTTTCTCGCCAACGATTGATTATTTTCAATATGTTTTTTTAAAGATTTTAGACTACAACCCGCCCTCAGCTGGCTCCCATCCCGAGCGGAGCGAGGGATGGGCCCCTAAAATGGGTGGAAAAGTAGAAATTAATATTTTGAGAAGGGGTTATTATCCAGAAGGTGGGGCAAAAGTAGAAGTTACAGTTTTCCCATCTAAATTAAAAAACCTCAATCTCACTGAAAGAGGTTCGCTTAAAAAGATTTGGGTGGTTTCTGGGGCCTCAAATGCTTTAAAAAATAAAAAAGTGGCGGAACGTCAAATTGCCGGGGTAAGAGAAGTTTTAGGAAAATTGAAATTACCAATTGAAGAGAAAGTTGAATATTATGACAGTCGCTGTCCAGGAAGCCAAATTTGTTTAATTGCCGAATTTGAAGATACAATAATTGGAACTGACAATCTGGGGAAGTTAGGGAAGAAGGCTGAAGACGTTGGGAAGGAAGCAGCCTTGGAATTGTTAAAAGAACAAAAATCCGGCGCCTCTTTGGATAAACATTCAGGAGACCAAATTTTACCTTATATGGCTTTGGCTAAAGATAAAAGCTCTATCACTGTTTCAGAAATTACCAGCCACTGCGAAAGCAATATCTGGGTGATTGAAAAATTTGTTGAAGGAAAATTTGAGATTAAAAATAATTTAATTTCCTGGCTTCCTCTTTTATGACAAAAACCCGCCTGAAGGCGGGTTTTTGTCAACTTGGAAACGAGAGCTAAAATCTCCTTGGCCTCTGTTCCCTAAATTTACGCATACAATCTTGACAACGAATAGAATCCAATCTTGCAGGGTCCGGATTAAAGGGCAACTGAGTTATTTCAGTCCCGCAATCACGGCACTTAATATTCATCTTAGAAACATCAAACATCTGGCGCTGGAAGCCTCCTTCACGGGGTTTTTCATCAAATTTTTTGAAAGCCATAATACTGCTGATAATATCGCAAATTATTCGCGATAAAATTCATGCTTGATAATAAAAAACGACCTTTTGATACTTCGGTAAACTCAGCATCATCCTGAGTCTATCAAAGGATGACCCTCGGTCGCCCTACTTAATTTATTTCCGATTTTTAAAAACGAAACTTAACTAAGATACTTCGACTTATTGGTCTATTCTTATTATACTCTAAGCATCCAGCAAGTCAAGCTCCCGCATCTAATTAGTGCTGCGCTGATTAGGTGTGAGGGCAAGCGGAAAAACCCTTTATTTCAGCAAGTTAAATGGAATAATCCGATTACTTTTCTTTGTTTACCATCCTCTATCTCTGATTCTTCATTAATTATATTAAAAGTTTTAGTTGCTTCCTCAGTTTTATCAATAATTAATTTAATTCCCTTTTCCGAGATAATTTTTTTAGTTTCTTCAGTAACTCTGGCTAACCCTGATTCTCCGGTACCAATAATAATTGTATCAGGGGATTCTCCAACCGCTCTTTTTACATCCCCAACATCAATAATATGGCTTTCTAATCTCCGCCAAGGCAAAATCTCGCCAGTCCAGCGAACCTCAACATCGTGATTATAAGTTTTCCTATCAATGGTGATGGAGCCAAAATAATATTCTTCAATCATTGAGATAAATTGAAAATTTATCGAAATTTGAGATGAACTTCTAATTCAGCGATCATATTATAAATTCTACTGCTTCTTTTTTTGAAACCCGAGGGGGGACCGAAGGTTTTTCCGCTGGATATCCAATAGGTATAAGAACAATCGGCCGTAAATTATCTGGTAAATTTAAAATTTTAGAAACCTCTTTTTCATCAAATTTACCAACCCAAACCGTTCCCAAGCCTTCTTCTTGAGCTAAAAGCATCAGGTTTTGGACAGAAACTGAAACATCACAAACTGAATAAAGATTTTCCCCCCGTTCTTCATAATATTCGGCCCTTTTTTTATCAATACAGCCAACAATAACCAAAGGGGGTTGAGCAATAAAACTTTGACCCAGAGCCGCCTCAGTCAATTCCTCTTTTATTTTTTGATTAAAAACAAAGTAAAATTTCCGCGATTGTAAATTCCCGGCCGAGGGAGCCCAGATTAGGGCTTCAGTCATTTTATCAATAATTTCTCCGGGAATTTCCTTCTTCTGAAATTCTCGGATACTTCTTCTTCCTTTAATTATTTTTAAAATAGACATGTTTATATTTTAGAACAAGGTTCCTTGTTTGGACAATTTCTTTTGTTCTCCTTCAGAAAAAATTTTTATTTTTCCATAAACGCCGTCGTAACCCGGCTCAATAAAAACCTTGCCCTCTCTCACCCGGATTATTCCCAAAGCTATTTCCGGCAGAGTAAATTTTTCTAAATCCTCTCTTGAGGCATTTAATAAAACCCCAAATTCTGAGTTAAATTTCTCAATTAAATTTTTATATTCTCTATCTCCCTGAATTGTCCCAACGCCTTGGTTTATAGCGTCAGCGATTATTTGTTCTAAAGGAATTAAGCTTTTAAAAGGAATGGCGTTTGGGGAACTAAATCCTTCCGGCCGGTCGGCTAATTTTTCTATCCGGTTTAAAACCCCGATAGTTAATGGTTTTCCGCAATTGGGGCAAAGATTGTTATATTTTTTTGACTCCTGAGGAGATAAACTAATTCCGCAAAGCCGGTGGCCATCATAATGATATTTGCCCTCCTGAGGAAAAAATTCAATGGTATACAAAAATTTTTGAGGGTCTTTTTTCTTTATCGCTTCAATAATTGCCGGATAACTTAATTCAGCGTCAAAAACATTGGCTTCTCTTCCTATTTTTTGGACCGAATGACTGTCGCTGTTTGAAATTAAAGTAATCCTGTCTAACGCTGAGAGCCGCCAATTCATTTCAGGGTTTGAGCTGAGCCCTGTTTCTCCGGCAAAGATATATTTTGAGTATTCTTCAAAACATTCCTCGATTGAGTCAAAACCGGACTTTGAACCAAACAATGAGAACCATGGCGTCCAGATGTGTGCAGGCACGATTAAACAGCTTTCAGAGATACTTAAAACAACTTTTGCTAACTCTTTGGCGTCTAACCCCAAAATCGGCCTTCCGTCGGCCTTCAGATTCCCAATCCAGCCCAAATGAGTATTAATTTTTTCAACCGTTTTAAGATCGGGGGCAAAAACTATAATATGAATTTTCCGAGTTCTTCCTCCTTTTGAATAAATGCAGCTAATCTCCGAAGTTAAAATAAATCTCGTTTCTCCTTCTCCCCGGCCGGCTGCTTTAAGTTTAAAAAGACCTTCTTCTGCGGGCTCAAGTTTTTCTTTTAAGTTGTCAAACCACTCTGGATGAGTAAAATCTCCTGTCCCAAGGATTTTTATCCCCTTAATTTTCGCCCATTTGGCCAGGCCTTCCAAGCCCATCTGGGGAGAAGTCGCTCTTGAATGTTTTGAATGGATATGAAAATCAGCAATAAATTCCATAACCTAAGAATTACTACAAATATATTATATCAGTTGCCTCACTTGTTTTTTAAAATAAAAAAAGGTTGCCCAAAATCAGCCGCAAATAAAGCAGTATTGATTATTTGGAATTTCAGCTTTAAAAATTATTAGCAATTATATTTTATACACCTTATACCCTTCCCTTATTTTTTGACTGACTTTTAAACCGACGGAATCTCCGGGCTTGGCTGTCTCAATTTTCTTGTGGTCCATTTCCATAGATTCTACGGTCTGGGTAAAATCAGTGGCTCCGCCAACAATCCTAATAGTATCTCCTACTTTCAGGGTGCCGGAAAGTTCAATAACCCCTACTTCTATATTCCCAAAATAGTGAGTAATTTCTCCCACCAATTTTCCTTCCTCCGGTCTTTGACCTTCTTTGTCTGGCATAATTTTAAAAAACTTACTTTTATTTGAACCGACCTTTCTCCGGTGGTGAAAATTCGGCACTACTGTGAGCAAAAATAATTTTAATTGACCGAATTTCTACTACCAGGTTTTAGTTTAGAATTTTCTTTTTTTTCTTTTTTAATTAACTCAATTAATCTTTTGACCAATTTTTTGGGGTTTTCTTCGTAAACAATTTTTTTAACTCCCCGGTAAGGACCAGTGGCAATCTCCTTGATTTTATCAGCCGTCCCTCCTGTTTTTTGTAAAACCGCGATTGGCTTTTGAATTTCAAAAGCAGTAGCAAATTCATGCAAGGTTCCCATTCTCCCACAGATAATAATCACTCCGTCAACTGATTTTGTCATAATTACATTTCTCCCCACATAATCAGCGCCGGTATAAACCATTACATCAAAAACATCTACCGGGAGTTTATATGTTTTTAAGTGGGCCTCCTCAGAGGTCGCCGGTGAAAAACCGACATTAAAACCTCCGGCTTTTTTACAGCCCAAGGCGGCGAAATAAGGAACGCCAGTTGTCGCTCCGGTAACCAGAACACACTTTTTTTTAGCAATTTCTCGGCCAATATCTTTTGATAATCTTTCAATATCTTTACAGCAATGGCCGATATGAGCCGCTCCGGAAACAGCGATTTTATATTTCATATAAATTATTATAGCATAATTTTAACCCAACCAAAAACAGGAAATAATTTTTTTCCTGTTTTTTGGTGAGGGGGGCGGATTTAACGAACTTAGTCAGTTTGGAATCCGCTGGGGTTGGACATAACCAGGCAATTGCTTTTTAACTTCCTTCATCAAACCCGTGTCCTTAGAGTAATACACTCGCACCCCCTCAATTATATAATAATTTCTCAAAAGCATTTGTCAATTTTGAAAAGCTAAATTAAAAATCACAGATTATCCCCAGTTTATCAACAATTTTGCGGATTTTTTCTTTGTTTTACTATCTTATTGACGCTGTGCTATAATTATTAAGGAGATAAAAATAAGAAAATTAATTTCAGAAGAACACTTATGATAAAAGAGGAACTCTGGCAGGCGGTTTTAGCCCAAATCCAATTAAATATTTCTCAGGCAAACTTCAGTACTTGGTTTAAAAATACCGGGATTCTTTCCCGCAAAGAAGGCGAAATCATAATCTCCGTACCGAACTCTTTTGCCAAAGAGTGGCTTGAAAATAAATATAATAAAACTATTTTTAATCTTTTACACAGCTTAGATGAAGAAGTTAAAGAAGTAAAATATGCTGTCTGCCGCCAGGGAGGAGAAGGGAGAGAAGCAACGGGAGGAGGAGAAGGGTTGAAGGTTTCAAAAAAATCCTCTTTCTCTCTGCCGGAGTCAGACCAGCTTGAATTTCAAGAATTAAAAATTGACAAAGAAACCAATCTTAATCCTCGCTATACTTTTGAAAATTTTGTAGTCGGCCCTTTTAACGAATTGCCGCAGGCAGCCGCCTGGGCAGTCGCGAAAGACCCCGGCACCATCTACAATCCCTTATTTATTTATGGCGGGGTTGGTCTCGGTAAAACCCATTTGCTGCAGTCTATCGGTAATATGGTAATTAAAAGTTTCCCCGGCAAAAAAGTAAAATATGTCCCTTCTGAAAAATTCACCTCTGAGGTGGTAACGGCGATTAAAAATCATACTATGGAAAACTTCAAAACAAAACACCGGGCGACAGATGTCCTTATTATTGATGACGTCCAGTTCCTGGCAGGAAAAGAAAAAACCCAAGAAGAGTTTTTCCATACTTTTAACACTCTTTATGAAAGGAATAAGCAAATAGTCATTTCTTCCGACCGCCCCCCAAAAGCTATCCCTGCCCTGACCGAGAGATTAAGGTCCCGATTTGAAGGAGGAATGATAGCTGATATTGGCTATCCCGATTTTGAAACAAGAATGGCTATTCTTAAAACGAAGGCCCAAGAAAAAAAGATTAACTTCCCAGAAGAAACCCTAAATTACATTGCCTCTAATATCCAAAGAAACATCAGAGAGCTTGAAGGAGCTTTGACCCGCTTAGCGGCTCACCAAAATTTACAGAATCAGCCCTTGGCCCCCGAGGATATTAAATCTCTCCTTAAAAAAATACTTCTCTCCCCGGCCAAAATAGCTACGCCAAAAAAAATAATCAAGGCGGTAGCTAAATTTTACGACCTTAAAGAAAAAGACCTTTTTGACGCTTCAAGAAAAAGAGAAATCGTCAAGCCCCGTCAAATTGCGATGTATCTGTTAAGGGAAGATTTAAAGAATTCTTATCCTTTTATCGGAAGAAAAATGGGAGGAAAAGACCATACCACAGCTATTCACTCGTATGAAAAAATTTTGAAAGAACTTGAGACAAATGAAAACCTTAAGGAAGAAATTGAACTGATCAGACAACTTATTTTCAGTGTCTAATCTGTGGGAAAGGATTGGAGGAAAAAGTGGAAACTCTCTTTAAAAAAAATTTTATTTTTTTCTCTTTTATTGTCCTTAATTAATTAACTATTTTTTTACTTATTTTCCATTATTTTCCTTCTAAGCTAATCCATTTCAAAAATTTAATTTTACCCAACTCCTATAACTACTATGAAATTAACAATATTACAAAATAAATTAAAACAAGGTCTTAGCGTTATTGAAAGAGCTTCTTCTAAATCTTTTATTTTGCCAATTTTAAAAAACCTTCTTCTTAAAACAGAAAAAAATTTTTTAGAATTATCGGCAACCGATTTAGAAATAGGGATTAAATGGTGGATACTGGCTAAAATAGAAAAAGAGGGAAAAATTACTGTTCCAATTTCTATTCTTTCAACTTTTATAAATCTTTTGCCGGAAAAACCCATTAATTTAACAATTACTGACCAGATCTTATCTGTTGAGTGCGAAAATTATAAAACCAAAATAAAAGGACAAAGTTCAGAGGATTTCCCGATTATTCCTGGAATATCAGAAGGTGTTTCTTTTTCTCTGAATTGCCCCTCTTTTTGCCAAGGATTAAGCCAGATTGTAGATATTGTTCTTCCTTCTACAGTAAAGCCTGAAATCTCAGGTATACATTTTCTTATCCAGAAAGATTTAATAAAGATGGCGGCTACTGATAGTTTTAGGTTGGGGGAAAAAACTCTTTTTTTAGAGAAACCGCTTCCCATTGAAAAAGAAGTTTCCCTGATTTTACCTCAAAAAATAGCGAAAGAAATAATTAATATTTTTGGGGAAAAAGAAGGCGAGCTTAAGGTTGTCTGTAGCCCTAATCAAATTTTATTTGAGTCTTTAATGCCTGAAACTAACCATCCCCAGATTCATCTTTCCTCAAAATTAATTGAAGGAGAATACCCCAATTATCAGGAAATTATTCCTAAAAAATATGAGACTCAGGTTATTTTAGAAAAGCAGGAATTTTTAAACCAAGTTAAAGCGGCCAGCCTTTTTAGCGGGAAAGTGAATGAAGTCAAATTTAAGGTTATTCCTAAAAAAGGAATGGTAGAAATTTCCAGCCAAAATCCCGAGACCGGGGAGTACCACTCTTTAATTCTGGGGGAGATAAAAGGGAAAGAAGAGGAAATTTCCTTTAATTACAGATTTTTAAATAGCGGGCTTTTAAACATAAAAAGCTCAGAAGTGATTTTTGAGTTGAATGGAGAGGTAGGTCCTGGGGTTTTAAAACCGATAGGAGACGAGAGTTATATTTATGTCGTGATGCCTATTAAAGCATCATAATTCGCCTTTTTCTAAAACCCCGTTAGAAGATAACGGGGTTTGTGTTTTTCTCTATATCTTATAGTCTTTAACGGGACGAAAGAGCTTTTTCCATAAACCTTTTCCAGATAGGACCGGCCAAAACTATCCCCGGTTCTTTTCGCATCGGGGAACTGTCGTTATTCCCAACCCAAACCCCGGCGACTATTGAGGGAGTATAACCAATTACCCAGCCATCTTTATAATCTTGGGTGGTGCCGGTTTTCGCCGCCACCTGGCGATTTTCAAAATAAAGAACGGATTTACTTCCGAAGATAGGAGCTCTGGCTTCGTTATCTGACAAGATATCGGTGATAAGAGAAGCAACTTCTGTCTCTAAGACCATTTTTGGAGTTTTTTTATTTTCCTCAATAACATTCCCGGACAAGTCTTCAATTTTTAAAATTGGACTTGGCGGGACTCTCAAACCGTTATTAGCGAAGACTCCGTAAGCTGAAACCATTTCTAACAAATTTACCTCCCAGCCTCCCAAAACAATTGAGGGGCCAAAAGGGGGTTTTAAGGTTGTAATCCCTAAATCTTGGGCGGTTTTAGCTGAATCTTCTATGCCGGCCAAATAAAGAAGAACTTTAATTGAAGGGATATTTAGCGATTGGGCCAATGCCTCTCTTACGGTGACAGGTCCTCTGAAGCGACCATCATAATTTTGAGGGATATATTCTTCGCCTCCCCAAAACCCAAAGTTTGTTAATTCATCAATCACCTCTTCTTTGTCTGAATGGCCTTTTTTAAAGGCAGTGGCATAGACAAAAGGTTTGAAAGAAGAACCCGGCTGACGTTGGCCGGCGGTGGCAACGTTAAAATTAGGGTCAAATAAACAATTTTTGCCGGGGGTACAGTCTTTTGGCTGGGGGTCTGAAAAATAATCCTTTGCTCCTACCATGGCCAAAATCTCACCAGTTTTTGGGTCAATAGCAACCAGGCTGGCGTTAAAAGCTCGATAATTTTCATTAATTTCTGCTCCTTCCTTGACTACTTTTTCGGCCCATTCTTGGAGTTTCCAGTCCAGAGAGGTATAAACTTTCAACCCCCCTTCTCTCAAAAAATCTTCGCCGTATTTTTCTTCTAAAATTTTTTGAACCCATAAGGTGAAATAAGGGGCTTTAATTTCAATTTTCTTTTCGGCAAATTTTAATTCCTCTTTCTTCGCTGTTTCTGCCTCCTCTTTGGTCAGATATCCTTCATTAGCCATTCGCTTTAAGACATAATCTTTTCTGGCTAATAATTCTGTCTTCCCTTCTTCCTCGTAAGGGGATAGTCGGGACGGAGCTCGGATTAAAGCAGTTAAAGTGGCGATTTCGGCCAAAGAAAGTTCAGAGACAGATTTTTTAAAATAAGTTTGGCTTGCTGCCTCTGCTCCATAAGCATTTTGGCCGAAAGGGATTTGATTTAAGTACCATTCCAGAATCTGGTCTTTTGAATAACGGCGGTCTAATTCCAGGGCTAAAATAATTTCCCTGGTCTTTCTCTCGGCGGTTTTTTGGGTGGACAGATAAGTTGAACGGATTAATTGCTGGGGAATGGTTGAACCTCCATAAACCGGTTTTCCGATTTTGAAATCAGCCAAAAAAGCTCTGATTATTCCTTTTAAATCAACTCCGAAGTGATGATAAAAATTAACGTCTTCGGTGGCTATAACCGCTTTCTTGAGGTAGTCGGGGATTACTTCCAGAGAAACCCAAGTTCTTTTTTCTTCGCCATAAACCTCATACAAAAGAGTATCCCCGGTCCTGTCATAAATTTTAGTTGATTGAACAAGCTGTCTTTCGGTAAATTTCTCCGGCCGGGGGAGGTCTTTTGCGTAATAAACGAATAGAGATAAAGAAAAGAAAACAAAAAATAAAACGAAGTAACCGAAGAATTTTAAAATCAAAATAAATTTATCTTTTTTTCTTCCATCCTCTTTATTCTTCCTCCTCTGGTAAATTTTTCGATAAAAGCTTCTTTGAGGCATACCCAGTATATCAACTTCCAGCGCCAAACGTCTCTTTTCGACGTTTGTATTGGAGTAATCTTAAGCCCAGGAATCTTCTTCCTTGAGAACTCTTTAGATAATTTTCTCGACGTTTGGCGTCATCTTGATTCAAACATCCTTCAAAATAAATTAGCTTAAAAGGCAGCCTATGCTTTGTCGCAAAAGATAAACATTTTTTATGTTCTTCTATTCTTTTTCTCAAATTATTTGTGTATCCTATATAACGGTTACCGTCTTTTAAGCTTTCGAGTACATAAACATAAAAGAACATACTGGAAGTTGTATTACTGGGCATAATTTAATCTTAATAAATTTTAGCTAAATTTACAATTTTTATAATTTATCTTAATATAAAGATGTAAAGATATGAAAATAAATACTGACCCGAAAAAAATCAAAGAAGTTCTAACTCGGGGGGTGGAGGAGGTTATTGAGAAAGAAAGTCTGATTAAAAAATTACAATCTGGTAAGAAACTTAGAATAAAATATGGAGCAGATCCTTCAGCTCCTGATTTACATTTGGGGCACAGCGCCTGTTTATTAAAATTAAAAGAATTTCAGGATTTAGGCCATCAAATAATTTTTATTGTTGGTGACTTTACAGCAATGATTGGAGACCCTTCAAAAAGATTAAAAACAAGACCATCTCTCTCTAAAAAGGAGGTAGAAAAGAACGCTAAAACTTATTTTAAACAGGTAGGGGGAATTTTAGACATAAATAAGATTAAAATTTTAAGAAACAGTAAGTGGTTTTCCAAGATGGATTTAAGAGGTTTATTAAAATTGGCCAGTAAATTCATGGTAGCGAGAATTTTAGAACGAGATGACTTTAGCCAACGTTTAAAAAAAGGAATAAATATCGGGGCGCACGAAATAATTTATCCCTTAATGCAAGCCTATGATTCGGTTATGGTTAGAGCAGACATAGAGCTTGGTGGTTCAGACCAGAAATTTAATATGTTGGCTGGTAGAAACTTACAAAAAAAAATAGACCAGGCTCAGCAAGATTTAGTTATTATTCCTTTGCTTGTGGGTATAGACGGTCAAAGAAAAATGAGTAAAAGTTTAGGAAATTACATTGGTATTACCGAGAAACCAGAAGAGCAGTATGGGAAGATAATGTCAATCCCTGATAAATTAATTTTAGATTATTTTAAGTTAACAACTCGAGTGCCTTTAAAAGAAATTAAAAAAATGAGGGAAGGTTTAAAGAAAAAAAAGGTAAATCCTCGGGATTTAAAAGCAAGATTAGCTAGAGAAATTGTGGGTATTTGTTATGGTAAAAGAATCGCTGAAAAAGTCGAGGAGGAATTTAATCGTATCTTCAAAGAAAAAAAACTTCCTTCAAAAATTCCTTCGATAAGAATCAAAGAGAAATATCTCAATATCCTTAGTCTATTGGTTAAAACAAAATTAGCCTCTTCAAGAGCTGAGGCCAAAAGATTGGTTTTACAAAAAGGAGTGAGGGTAGACAGTCGAATTGAGGGAGATTGGCAAAAAGTTATAGAAGTAAAAAGCGGAAAAGTTCTCCAGGTAGGCAAGAGAAAGTTCGTTAAAATCTCTCACTAAAACCCCGCTTTAAAGAGCGGGGTTTTAGTTATCTCTAAATTTCTTCTTCAGGGGTCTCTTTTTCAGGAGTCTCTTTTTCAGGAGTTTCTTCTTCAGGAGTTTCTTCTTCTTGGCTGACGACCGGAGTTAAAATTTTATCTTCGTAAATCATAGTTAATTTCGTCTATTAAGTTTTTTATTAATTTTATTAATCTTTATTCAATTGTTTTCGACCTTTTCAATCAGTAATTTTCCCACGGATAAAAACTATTATAATTTTCTGAAAAGGTTTGTCAATCCCTCCCAAAAAATTGGTGGGGTCAATTTTAAAAACTCCTTTTCCTTTTTATATTAACTTTTTCTTTCTTGAATTTTTTCTTTTGTTTATCCCAGCCCCAAATCTCAACGGGAAGCTCTACTTTGGACGTTTTAAGGAAATTTGCTATTTTTTTTCTTCTGGTAGAAATATTTGATACGGTGGTGAGCTGTATATTTTTTTTAGCTTTTCCTTTTAAGGCCAATAAGTCTATTATCCCGAATATATCGCTTTGTTTAAATTTTATTTTTGGAGGCGCCCAGCAAATCCAGCCCTGCTCTTCCAAAAATTGGATTGCTTTTTTTCTAATTTCAGTTTCTTTTGGCATAGTAGCTATTACGCTTTCAGAGTTTGACGTTGGAGTAAATCTCTTGGACGGCGTCGTTTTCGTCTAAGGACTCAAAAAGTTTTTGACAGGACTCTTTTGCTTTTTCGTCAACAGAAATTTCTTCTTTTGCCACCCAATCCAAAGAAGCCCCTTCAATTTTAATTCCTTTTTCTTCCAGGTTTTTCTTTACTCTTTCCAATTCCTCTATTTTTGTATAAACATCCAAAAGACTGTTATGCCAGTATATATCTTCCGCTCCTGCTTCAATCGCTAACAACTCTAAATCTTCTTTTTTCCGTTTATCTTCTTTTTTATCGCTTGGCACTTCAA
>Ga0209609_10001256_pt1 | contig 14767 bp, 14 predicted proteins | sample LakKivw325mmetaG_FD_184136 | JGI IMG/M metagenome (GOLD analysis project Ga0209609, IMG submission 184136) | Anoxic lake water microbial communities from Lake Kivu, Rwanda to study Microbial Dark Matter (Phase II) - Lake Kivu water 325m metaG... | ecosystem: Environmental > Aquatic > Freshwater... | reverse complement strand
GCAATAGAACAATAATTCAATAATTCAATAAAAATTAGCTAAAAATTAAAAAATAAAAATTAAAAATTTATTTAAAATATTTCTTCAAAAATTGTCCTGTATAACTCTTTTTCACTCTTGCTACCTGGCGGGGGTTACCACAAGCAATAAGGTGACCCCCTGCTTCCCCTCCATCTGGTCCTAAATCAACAATCCAATCTGCAGATTTAATTACATCCAGATTATGCTCAATTACCAAAACTGTATTCCCTTTATCCACAAGTTGATTCAAAACCTTCAAAAGCCTCCGAACATCATCAAAATGCAAACCCGTGGTTGGCTCATCTAAAATATATAAAGTTTTTCCTGTGGCGCGACGCGCAAGTTCGCTCGCAAGCTTCACTCTTTGCGCTTCGCCGCCAGAAAGAGTAGGTGCTGGCTGACCTAACTGGATATAGCCCAATCCCACATCACCTAAAACCCCCAATTTCTGGTGCACCGCTGGAATGTTGCGAAAAAACTGCAAAGCCTCTGTCACGGTCATTTTTAAAACATCAGCAATATTTTTATTCTTGTAATAGATTTCCAATGCTTCCTTGTTATAACGGGTGCCATTACACTCTTCACATTCTACATAGACATCTGGTAAAAATTGCATTTCAATTCGTACCAAACCCTCACCCCGACAAGCTTCACACCGCCCCCCTTTTACATTAAAGCTAAAACGACCTGCTCGATAGCCCCGGATTTTAGCCTCTTGGGTTTCTGCATAAAGATCACGGATGTGGGTAAATACGCCGGTATAAGTTGCCGGATTAGAACGGGGAGTACGACCAATTGGTGACTGATCAATACTAATCACTTTATCTAAATATGAAAAGCCAGTAATCTTTTTATGTTGGGCTGGTAAAGAGCGACTGTGATAAAAGTATTGGGCAAGAGACCGGGCAAGGATATCTCCTATTAAAGTGGATTTGCCCGAACCCGAAACACCAGTCACGCAAACGAGCTTCCCCAAAGGGATCTCCACATCAATCTCTTTTAAGTTATGAGCCGAAGCGCCATAAATAGTAAGTTTTTTATGACTTCCAGGGCGATATTTATCGGGCAAAGGAATCTCTAAACGATGACTCAAATATTGACCGGTTAAAGAATGTTTATTCTTCTTAATCTCTGCCGGTGTACCGCAAGCCACAATTTCCCCTCCTTCTTTTCCCGCCCCTGGTCCGATATCCACAATAACATCAGCATTTAAAATCATTTCCTCATCGTGCTCCACGACAATCACAGTATTACCCTGCTCCTTTAATTTTTTTAAGGTTTCAATCAAACGCACATTATCTTTTTGATGCAATCCAATAGAAGGCTCATCTAAAATATAAAGTACGCCGACGAGGGCAGAACCGATCTGGGTCGCAAGCCTAATCCTTTGGGATTCACCACCTGCTAGCGATGCGGCTGCGCGATCCAGGGTCAAATAAGAAAGTCCAACATTTTTTAAAAAAGAAAGCCGGCTGCGGATTTCTTTTAAAATCTGCTTGGCAATAGTTTTTTCACGAGAACTGAAATGATTCTCCAAATCTTGAAAAAAAATGAGAGCCTGATCGATATCCTTTTGTACGACATCAACAATAGATTGCCCTACAATTTTTACCCCTAAAATTTCTTTTTTAAGACGCATACCCTTACAAGTCGGACAAGGATAGGTGCGCATATATTTTTCAATCTCACGGCGCACATAATCAGATTCTGTTTCCTGATATCGTCGTGCTAAATTAGGAATTACACCTTCAAAAGGAATTTCTGCCTGCAGATAACGATAATCTCTTTTAAACGCTGTAGGAATACGAGTATCAGCAGTCCCATAAAGAATAATCTCTAAATCTTTTTTGGAAAGCTTAGCCACTGGTGTATTCAAAGAAAAACCATAATAAGAAGCCACTGCTTCCAACATTTGAATATACCAACCATTACGCGAAGCGCTCCTTGCCCACGGCCGAATTGCTCCCTCATAAATAGAAAGTTTTTTATTGGGGATCACCAAAGTAGGATCAACCTCTAATTTTGTGCCAAGGCCAGTACATTCTGGGCAAGCGCCATGCGGTGAGTTAAAAGAAAAATCGCGTGGCTCCAAAACAGGCAGGCTTACACCGCACTCGGGGCAGGCAAAATGTTCTGAAAAAAATAAATCCTCACCCGTATCGAGATTATGCACAATAATTAAACCATTGCCTAAATCCAAGGCTGTTTCCAGAGAATCAGCAAGGCGCTCTCTATTTCCTTTATTCTTACTAATCTCTAGCCGATCCACTACAATTTCTAGGGTGTGTTTCTTTTTCGAGTTAATATTACTCGCTAATGCTTCTTCTAATTCTAACACTGTACCATCTAAACGTACCCGCACAAATCCGGCTCTCTGAATCTCTAACATCTCTCGTTTGTGTTCGCCTTTGCGATCCCGCACAATGGGAGCTAAAATAATCACCCGCGAATTATGTGGCAGGTTTAAGATTTTATCTGTAATCTGGCTTACTGTTTGAGCAGCGATTGGTTTGCCACAAGAAAGGCAATGGGGTTTACCAAGACGGCTAAAAAGCAAACGTAAATAATCATAAATTTCTGTAATCGTGCCCACTGTAGACCGCGGATTAGAGGAAGCAGATCTCTGATCAATAGAAATTGCTGGTGATAACCCTTCAATCTGGTCCACATCCGGCTTATCCATTAAACCCAAAAACTGCCGCGCATAAGCGGATAAACTTTCCACATAGCGACGCTGACCTTCGGCATAGATCGTATCAAAAGCGAGCGAAGATTTTCCCGAGCCAGACAAACCTGTAAAAACCACTAACTTGTCCCGCGGAATTTCCAGATTGATATTTTTGAGATTATGTACCCGCGCCCCGCGGATTACAATTTTTTTAGGCATTTTTATTTTAATAATCTTTAGGACTTTCGCGATTCATGCTGTTTTATGTCATTCCCGACCTGATCGGGAATCTAGGTTTTGTTTAGATAAGCCAATTTCTGGATTCCCGCTTTCGCGGGAATGACAAACGCGAAAGTCCTAAATCTTGAAAATTAAACTTTATAATTATACACCAAAAAAACACCCAGGTCAAAAATTCCCCCCCCCTGACAAGGGGGTAGGGGGGTTCTACGCCTCCTTGCCTGCCCACCGAAGCTTGCGAAGGAGGGGGGCGGTCTCAAAATAAAAAAACTGCATTTTTATTCTGCAGTTTGTTCTTCTTATAAATAATCCTTTATAGTTTCTTCAATTGAATCATAAAAAGCTTGTGCCCTGCCACCTTCCCTCCATTGAATATTTATTTCACCCTCTGGGCGAACCCCAACAGTTTCCATAAACTTAATGAGAAAATCCGCCACTACTTTATTAACCTTTACTCCCACTTCTTTCAAAAGACCTAACTCAAAAGCTTCGTTTATTTCTGTTTTTATAGTAATTTCCCCGCGCAGAAAAGATGCAATTTCATTAGCGAAATTGCCCCAAAAACTCGTCCCTTCCCCTCTGAAGAAACGAGAGATTCCTAAAATAGAACTCAATTCCTCTGTAATTTCATCTTCAAACCCAAGAATTTGTGAGATTACACTTTCAATCATAGCCTCTCTTCTTTCTTTTTTCATTATTGACCTCCTTAATAAACGCCCGTACTTCCCCTAAAACCCTAAAAAAATTATAATACAAATAAAGAGCCACTTCAATTTATCCTCGTTTTATACCATAATGTTTAAGCTAAGTCAAAAAAATTTACCCCAGAAACCTGGCGTCTATCTCTTCCGCGACCGCAAGGATCACGTGCTTTATGTTGGCAAAGCGAAAAATCTCAAAAAACGTGTCGCCTCTTATTTTCAGCCTCAAAAAAATCTGACCCCGGACAAATATTTAATGATGCATCATGCAACAAATTTAGAACATATGATCGTGGATAATGAAACCGAAGCACTTCTACTAGAACATACCTTAATTCAAAAATACCGTCCACCTTACAATGTAGTTTTAAAAGATGATAAATCCTATGTTTATATTCAAATTATAGATGAAAAATTTCCACGCATCTTTCTAACGCGTGCCAACCAAAGGAAGAATTACCAAAAAGGCAAACTTTTTGGGCCTTACACTTCGTCAGAGGATGCGCGCGAAACCTTGAAAACCCTGCGCCAGATTTTCCCTTTTCGCTCTTGCAAGACTCTAGCGCGCCACACCTGTCTCTTTTACCATTTAAAACTTTGTCCCGGCCCTTGCGAACAAAAAATCTCTCCTACCGAATACCAGGAAGTAATTCATGAAATCATCCGCTTTTTACGTGGCCAACATCGTGAAATTACCCAAAGAATTACTAAAGAAATGCAGGCAGCGAGCAAGCATCAAAATTTTGAACGTGCCGCCATCCTACGCGACCGCCTCCTTGCCCTCCAAAAAATTCAGGAAAAACAAAAGGTTATTACTCGCGACCAAAAAAGCCAAGATGTAATCAGTTTCGCCCGCCGCAAAAAAATTGCTGCCATCAATCTCTTTATCATTCGTAATGGCCGACTCCTTGGTAAAGAAAATTTTATCCTGCTCCATACCCAAGGCAAAAAGGATAATGAAATTCTGCAAAGCTTTGTGGAAGAATATTATCTAAAAAAAGAACCGCTGCCCCAAGAAATTATTTTGCCCGCGGATATTTCCAAACCGCATTTCTTAAAAAGTGATATTCTCATTCCCCAAAAGGGACTAAAGAAAAAGCTGATAGAAATGGGTGAAAAAAATGCCGAGGAACACCTTGCTCGCCATCTAACAAGCATTAAAGAGTCAAAGGTAAAAAATCAAAAAATCCTTGGTGAATTGGCTAGTTATCTTAAATTAAAAAAAATTCCGGCCAGAATTGAAGCCTATGATATCTCTAATATCCAAGGCCAAGAAGCAACCGGCAGTATGATTGTTTTTAAAAACGGTGTAAAAGAAACATCATCCTACCGCCGCTTTAAAATTAAAACCTTAAAAACCCCCAATGATGTGGCTATGTTGCGCGAAGTCTTCTCACGCCGTTTTGCCCGCGCTAAAAATAAAACCTCCTGGCCTCTCCCTGACTTAATCCTGGTTGATGGCGGCAAAGGCCAGCTGAATGCTACCCTTTCTATCTTGCAAGAAAAAAATATTCCAATTCCCATTCGTGCCTTAGCAAAAAAGTTAGAACAAATCTATATCCCTCATCAAAAAGGACCTCTTAATATCCCTCCGGCTTCTGCTAGTTTAATGCTCTTAAAACGTATTCGCGATGAAGCGCACCGCTTTGCAGTCAGCTATCATCATAAACTACGTAGCAAAAAATTACTAAATAAAAAAGCCAACTGAATGTTGGCAAAGCTTAATTTTCCCCCTTGGTCACTTCATTAGCGCCAAACCCGAGTAGCTCTTTAAGTTCATTTATCTCTAATTTTAAAGCTCTGATCTCCAGTTTCATTGCCTCTACTTCCTTCTCTAGCCCCGACTTGGCATTTATATTAGTCTTGATCCGACAAGACCTAGGCCATTCATCTTCAGTACTTTTTCTTGCCGCAATAGCATCCATAGAACATGCCTCCTTAACAATAACAAATATGCATCCACTCAGAAAATTACAACAAAAAGTGAAAAACCGAAACAAAAAAATCCTACCCAAAAGGATGAAAATTTCCGGTAGAAGTGTTTTTGTTCTTAAAAGAACGTTGGATAGAAAGAACCAAAAATGAATTAGGAATCATGAATTAAGGAATAAGGAATTTTATTCCTGATTCCTGCCTGCCCACCGAAGCCCGAAGGGCGTAGGTGGGATTCCCTATTCCTGATTCCCCTTTATTGACTTCTGCACCCAGGAATGGTATCCTAAAATCACCTGTTAAAAACGAGACTTTATTTTAATATGTCACAAATATTAAAAATCGTCCAGATTATCCTTGCTATCTTACTTACAGCAGCGATTTTAGTTCAAGCCCGTGGTACAGGTTTGAGTAGTGCTTTTGGCGGTGAAGGAGGATTCTATCGAACCAAAAGAGGTATAGAAAAAACTATCTTTCGCGCCACTATATTTTTAGCTATTGCCTTGGGCGCAATAGCGTTAGTGAATGTCTTAATCTAAAAACAATGTCCAAAATCGGGGAAAAAGAGAAAGAAGCATCTCCCAATCTTTCTTCCTCCTCTCTCTTCAAAAAATCCCTGGATGGCTTAAAACAAATCCGCCCCCTGCGGACTTCCTTTTTTTCTAAAGAAGAATCAAAAAAAATTCGCATCCCTCGCTTAAAACAGATTGCTAACATTCCTCGCACTTTGAAATCTTGGGAACGAATTTTGATCTTTATACTAATTGGTATTATTCTTTTAAGTCTTGGCTTGTGGATTGATATTTATTATCTCAAACATTCGCGCCTCGTGCCTGCGAAAGGTGGGCAATATACCGAAGGGCTAGTCGGTCAACCTAAATATGTGAACCCTATTTTAGCCCAAACCAATGACATTGATATGGATCTTAGCTATCTTGTCTTCTCTGGCCTAATGACTTATAACGAAAAACAAGAATTGGTACCTGACTTAGCCGAAAATTATCAAATTTCAGAGGATAAAAAGACCTATATCTTTACTCTAAAACCTAATCTCTTCTGGCAGGATGGGGAACCATTAACTTGTGATGATATAATTTTTACCATTCACAGAATTCAGGATCCTGATTTCAAAAGTCCTCTACGTTCAAGCTTTCTTAACATAGATATAGAAAAAATTGATGCCTCGAATCTCAAATTTATTCTCAAAGAACCCTATGCTCCTTTTCTTTCTAGCCTTACCTTTGGCATTCTACCGATGCATATCTGGGAAGCCATTCCAGCAGCTAATGCTTCTCTATCTGAATACAATTTAAAACCAATCGGTTCAGGGCCATGGCAATTCTACAAACTCCAAAAAAATAAAGAAGGTAATATTGAGCTCTATTCCTTAAAACCAAATCCTCGTTATTATGGTTCTAAACCTTACCTCGATAGAATCAATTTCCAATTTTATTCCCAATTTGATGCCTTACTTTCGGATCTCCAGAGCCGCCAGATTGATGGGGTAGGCTATATACCTAAGGAATATAAAAATAAACTGACGGATCAAGATTTCCTGAATCTCTATTCTTTAGAACTACCTCATATCTATTCTATCTTTCTAAATCCCAACCGCAGTAAATTATTTAAAGAAAAATATATCCGCGAAGCCTTAGAATATGCAACTCCTAAAGAAAAAATTATTAAAGAAGCAATCGCAGAGGCAGGTCAAATAACTTATTCTCCCCTCCTCTTATCCAATACAGATAATCTCACTAAACGAGAATTTGATCCCCAAAAAGCAGAACAAATTCTAGAACAAGAAGGTTGGACAAAAGGGGCAGATGGGATATATACTAAAGGTAAGGATCGTTTTAGTTTTACTCTTACGACTACAGATTGGCCCGAATATGTTCAAACCGCAGAAATTTTGAAAGCTGCCTATAAGCAAATAGGTATCGAACTAATTACTGAATCCTATAACACGGCTAAAATTCAACAAGAATATATCCGACCGCGTAATTTCGATGCCCTTCTTTATGGAGAGGTATTAGTTCACAACCCCGATCTCTATATCTTTTGGCATTCTTCACAAATCCCTGACCCTGGTCTAAATTTAGCCTCTTTTACTAACAAAGAAGCCGATAAAATCTTAGAAGAAGCCAGAACCATTGATGACCCGGCCCTGCAACAAGAGAATTACAATAAATTAGAACAAATATTAAACCAGGAAATACCAGTTATCCCTCTCTACAGATCCATTTATCTTTGCAGCATAAGTAAACAAATTAAAGGCATTGAAAATGAAAAGATTGTTTTTCCTTATGAGCGTTTTACAGGGCTCTCACACTGGTATATACAGCAGAAGAGACAACTCTTAAAACAAGAGGAGTAAAAAAAATTATTGTCTTCCTTCTATTTAAATAAAAAACAAAAAATTATCAGTCAAAAATTACAAGGGTTTATTTCATAAAACCCCCTTTCTTAGATTGGCCGGGATGGTGAAATTGGCAAACACGCAGCGTTCAGGGCGCTGTGGAGATAACTCTTTGTGGGTTCAAATCCCACTCCCGGCACAGATTAAATGCAAAATGCAAAAATCAAAATGTAAAATGACAATGCAAAATTTTAAAAATTCTTTTCATTTTAACATTTTAAACTGTCATTTTGATTTTTGATATTTACATTTTTAACTATCATTATGTCTCACCATAAAAAACCAAAATTTACTACCAAACCTCTACCAACACCTCCACCTGCTGTTAAATCTATTCCTCCTCCTCCCCCAAAGCTCCAAGATTCTAACCTGAAAATTATTCCTCTAGGAGGCCTAGAAGAAGTGGGTAAGAATATGACAGTTTTTGAATATGGTAATGATATTCTTATTATTGATATGGGATTAATGTTCCCAAATGAGGAAATGCTTGGTATTGATTATGTTATTCCTGATGTCTCCTATCTCATTAAGAATAAACATAAGATTCGCGGCGTGGTCTTTACCCATGGCCATTTGGATCATATCGGAGCTATTCCCTACCTTTTGGAAAAATTAGGCAATCCCTATCTCTATGGCACACCACTTACGATTGAACTCATCCGCGATCGCCTGGCAGAATTTAGAATGGACAAAAAAGCACGTCTCAATACCTTTACGGTCAATGATAATATTCGGGTCGGTAATTTTGAATTGGAATTCTTTCGCGTCAATCATAATATTCCGGATGGCGTAGGTATTGCTATTTATACCCCTGTTGGGGTATGTGTCACCACTGGTGATTTTAAATTTGATTATACGCCCGTAGATGAAAAACCCAGTGATTTTTCACGCATTGCACTTCTAGGAGGACGGGGAGTTCTCGTTGCAATGTGCGATTCTACCAGTGCTGAAAAAGAAGGCCATTCTATCTCTGAAAAAAAGATTGGCCGCACATTACGTCGTATCTTTGAAACCGCTAAAGGACGCGTGATAATGGCAACTTTTTCTACCCTCGTGAGCCGCATTCAGCAAGCAGTAAACTCTGCTTATCAAACTGGCCGCAAGGTTGCCTTCTCAGGAATGTCGTTAGAAAAAGCAGTAGAGATTGCTGTGCGTCTTAATTATTTAAAAATTCCTCCTGATACTGTGATTAGTTTAAAACAAGCCAAAAACCTGGACGATCAAAAGGTGGCCATTGTGGCCACAGGAAGTCAAGGTCAGGAATCATCTGCTCTTGCTAGGATGAGCCGCCAAGAACATCGGGAAATCAAGATTCGTCAAGGAGATACTATTATTCTTTCCTCTTCTCCTATCCCCGGTAATGAACGTTCCATTTATAATATGATGGACAATCTCTTTCGCCTTGGGGCACGTGTTTTTTATGAAAAAATTATGGATATTCACACTGGCGGACATGCTCATAAAGAAGATATGAAGCTAATGCTTTCACTTCTGAAGCCTAAATATTTTATTCCCATTCACGGAGAACATCATATGCTCGTGAATAATGCTTGGATTGCCCATGAACTCGGTATCCCAAATGAAAATATTTTTATTATGGAGAATGGTCAAATTCTTAAAATAGATCAGGAACAAAAAGCGCAAATTTTAAAAGATAAAGTACCCGCGGGCTATGTTTTAGTAGATGGCCTCGGTGTTGGTGATGTCGGTCATGTGGTCCTGCGTGACCGTCAACAAATGGCTAAAGATGGAATGTTTGTGGTAATCATTACTGTTGGCAAAGATAATGGCGCTTTAATTGGCGAACCCGACATTGTCTCTCGCGGCTTTATCTATATGAAAGAATCTGATAAACTACTCAAAGAAGTTAAAAATCAAATTAGAAAGATTGTAGATATTAAAGGTAAAGAAAACTTAAGCGCGAATGAAGTTTATATCAAATCACGGATTCGAGAGGAAATTGGAGAATATCTATTTAAACGTACAGAACGCCGGCCAATGATTTTACCAGTCATTATTGAAGCATAAATAAAAGCCCTCTCAAATCTCTGATTTGATGGGGACCCCAAAGAAAAAGCCTCACAAAATAAAAATTATGGGCATTATCAGCATTGTTATTCTTTTAGCTGCAGTTTGCAACTTTTTACTAGGTTTTCTAATTTTAATTAGAGAAAAAAACAAAACCAGGCTTAATTTGATTTTCGGTATTTTCTGCTTTGCTTTTTCTGTCTGGGTTCTTTCCAATTTTCTCCTCATTATTTCACCCAATGTGTTTTTGCTGCAAAGCACCTATGCGCTAGGAGCTCTGGCTTCTTGTATTTCATCTTTTTGGGCCTTAGAAATAGCCGGTAAAAAAATCACTCGGCCAAAATTTATCATTCTTTCAGCTCTAGGATTATTTTTTACAATTACATCCTATTTCAAATTTCAAATACCTAATTTAACCACTCAAGAAATTAGCCAACTTTATGCCATTGCCCCTGAAATTCAGGCCAACACTTTATTCTTCACCCTATACACCCTCTATTTTGCCGGCATAATATTATATATAATCTCCACCTTAATTAGCGGATATTTAAAAGCTCAGGACATCCAAAAAAAACAAATCTGGTATGTCTTAATTGGAATTATCATTAATGCTAGTTTTATCCTAGTGGCATCTTTTATTCTTCCTCTTTTAGGACACCCCCGATATTCCTCTTTACTAGACAGCCCTAGTTCACTTTTTTTTGTGTTCTTCTCTGCTATAGCTATCGGCTATTATCGCCTTTTTGAACTAAAATTAATTTTAACAGAAATTCTGGTAGTAGCGATGGGCATTATTTTATTTCTCTTGCCTTTTGCAGTGCATGAATGGCAACTCACTATTCTCACCAGTATCCTCTTTATACTTTTTTGTTTTTTTTGGCTATCTTTTGATCAAAAGCAGTCAAAAAGAATTAAAACAAAAAGAAATTTTAGAACAAACTGTCAAAGAACGAACAAAAAGTTTGGAAACATCCAGGCAAACTTTGATCCAAACTCTAGAAGATGTAGACCAAGCCAAAGCCAAAGCCGAGTTAGAAAGGGATAAAACAATGGCGATTATTAATAATCTCGCCGATGGCTTAATTTTAGTTGAAGAAGATCAATTTACCTTAATAAATCCCCAAGCACAAAGATTACTCAATATAACCGAGAATAATATTGTAGGTAAAAAAGTCAATGATATCTCCACTAATGAAAATATGAAGTTATTAATCAAGATGATTCAAGAAACCCCGGGTTTGCTTTATAGAAAAAACTTGTTATGAGAAAATTAGTCTTGGAAGTATCTTCAGTGCCTATTCTCGGAATTAGGAAAGAACCGATTGAAATGATTATCTTGCGCGATATTAGTTTAAAAAAAGAATAATTATTTCATTCTTCATAAAATTTATTCAAAAAATATTATGGACAAAAGATTATTTTCAGGCATCAGACCTTCAGGCACTCTGCATTTAGGCAACTATTTTGGCGCCATTAAAAATTGGGTAGAATTGCAGGATCAATACCAATGCATTTTTGAAATTGTAGATTATCATGGCTTAACCACCCCTTTTGAACCAGAAACTTTACATAAAGAGACTTTAGAAATGGCAACTGGGCTCCTCGCTTGTGGCATTGATCCCCAAAAATCTATTCTGACTGTTCAGTCTTATGTCTCAGAGCAGACCGAACTTGCCTGGATTCTGGGGGCGCTTACTCCTTTAGGTATGTTGGAAAGAATGCCTACTTACAAAGAAAAAAAAGAACAGTTTCCTGATAATCTAAATTTAGCCCTGCTCTCTTACCCAGTTTTAATGGCAGCAGATATTTTAGCTTACAAAAGCGATGCTGTGCCCGTAGGCGAAGACCAGGATCCTCATTTAGAATTTTCGCGCTTTATTGCCGACCGCTTTAATAAACGTTTTGGTAATACCTTTCCCCTGCCCCAAACCCTAAAAACCGAAGCACCACGAATTCTGGGCCTTGATGGTAAAAACAAGATGAGTAAAAGTATGCATAATTATATTGGCCTATTTGAAACCCCAGAAATGATTGAAGAAAAGTTAAAAGGTGCCTTCACTGATCCTAAAAAAATTAAAAAAGGTTCTAAAGGACATCCGGAAAAATGCAATATCTTTGCCTTGCACAAATTATTTTCCCTTCCCGATTTAGTAAAAACTATTGAGAAGGATTGCGAGAGGGGAAATTTAGGCTGTGTGGAATGCAAAAAAATTCTCGCTCAAAACATCGCCGCCTATTTTGGTGAAATCCGTACAAAATACGAAGAATTAAAACGAAAACCCGAAGAGGTGAAAAATATTTTATTAGATGGAGCGGAAAAAGCGCGCGAGATCGCAGGAGTAAATTTAGAAGAAATAAGAAAAAAAATTGGAGTGCGCTAATTTTCTTTCCTTTTAAAGTAAAATTTCCTCCCCTTCTCTAAGGGGAGGTTAGGAGGGGTTCTGAAAAAATAGACCGTGAAAAATTATTTTACACGGTCTTTATAAGATTTACTCACAGAAACCACCCACAAACTTTTGTAAGTAAGATTCATGATCAAAGATGGCTATTTTATCCGCCTGTTCTTTTCCCACTGCACCCTCAAGTATTTGTCTGGCTTCTGAAAGTTTTTCATAAGCTGCTTCTACATTCTCTTGTGGAGAAGGGCCCCACTGTAAGTATAAAGTCGCTTCCTCAAGAGACATTCTCTTCCCCATTCTCTTCTCCTATTACAGCCAACAAGGCCTCTATGTTATACCCCATATATGTTTTTATTCCGGCATTTAACATTTCCATCAATGCCATCTTAACCTCCTCGAAACTAAAATCTTTAAGTAAAACTTCGAAAATTTCCTCCTCCACTCTCAATCCTCCTCAAAAAGTTAAGTTAAGTAAAGAACCATTTAGTTCATTGAAACTAATCTAATCTAAGATCAAGGAACTTTTTAATTCAATTTCGCAAGCAACTTTTAATCTTCTAATGGTTTAAAAATTAAAACATTAAAAATTGTCTGAAAATTGAAAATTAGTAAATTGAAAATTTACTTTATTCCCTTCCACTCCTTAATCACCCTGGCATAAATTTCAGGTGTACCAATATCAAACCATTGACCTTCAAAGGGATAACCATAAAGCTCGTCGCTCTGCGCAAGCTTAGGGAAAATATCTTCTTCTAAACGGAAGATATTTTTGCGCGGGAAATAATCAAAAATCTTCGGCTCCACAACATAGATGCCAGCGTTAATCAACCTAGATAATCTCTGGCTCGCTTTGGGCTTTTCTACAAAATCCCGGATTTGGGTACCATGAAGCTGCACTACTCCCCAAATAGAAGAATCTTCCACGCTCGTTAAAGCCATTGTCATCGCTTTGCCATGGCTCTTATGAAAATCAATCAAATCATTAAGATTAATATCTGCCAAAACATCCCCATATAAAAGCAAAAAAGGATGTCCTGCTAAACTTCTCGCTACCTTTAAGGCACCACCAGTCCCTCGAAAGGTTTCCCCTTGATCCGCATAAGTAATTTTCACTCCAAAGCGCGAGCCATCACCAAAATGATCCCGCACCTTCGTACCAAGATGTCCGATTGTAATAATAATGTCACGGATATCGTATCTTTTTAATAAATCTAAAGTGTGCTCTAAAAGCGGTTTGCCACGCACTGGGATCAAACATTTCGGCATTTCATAAGTAAAAGGCCGCATTTTTAAGCCTTGGCCACCAGCTAAAATAATTGCACGCGAAACCTTAGGCACTAAAACTTTACCTAAAAGATATTCAATTGCATGCGAACGATTACGAATGCGGGCGCCATCAATTACCTCATCTAAAAGCTCTATTAATCTTTTACTAATTGTAATAGTAAGACGTTCACGGGACATAATTTTACTTCTACGCTGGTTTACCAGCGGTTTTTCCAATTACTTCTTCAAAAAGATATTGGGAAAACAAAAAGAGGAACCCCTATTATAATTGACAAAGCTTTTCTTGATTGTGATTTCAGAATTCTTACCGGGCTTATAGAACCACATTTTATGGCAGGATTTTCCGGAGGAAGGAAAGCAATTTGTCCCGGAATCAGCTATATGGACATGTTCAAATACTTTCATGGCCCTGAAATTCTTGAGTCGCCTTATACTTCAAATGCAAATCTTGAAAATAATCCTTTTCATCTGGAGTCAACAGAAATAGCAAAAAAAGCAGGGGTTGATTTTATTGTTAATGTTACCATAAACAAGCAAAAAGAAGTGACGGGAATTTTCAGTGGCGATCTTGAAGAAGCGTTTTACAAGGGTGCCTCGTCCTGTATGGAAGCTTCAAGCAGTAAAATAAGCGGAGAAGCCGATATGGTTATCACTACAGGAGGCGGGCTTCCTCTTGACGCCACATTTTATCAGACTGTAAAGGGAATGGTTGCTGCGATGCCTGCTGTAAAAAAAGGCGGAATGATTATTGTTGCTTCAGAATGCAGTGAAGAAATCGGAAGCCAGGAATTTATTGAGCTGTCTACTCTTGAAGAAGACCTTGATGCTTTTATGGAAAAGATTAAAAGACCTGATTATTTTAAAATAGACCAGTGGGAACTTGAAGAGCTTATTAAAGCCAGAAGAAAGGCAGAAATTTTTCTTTACAGCTCATGTATGCTTTCAAGCCGCCATAAGATTCCTGACTCAACCGTTAAAATTGTGGCTTCGGTTGAAGAAGCCATAAAAACAGGTTTTAAAAAATTCGGCAGCAACGCGACCATCAGTGTCATTCCTGAAGGACCTTACACTGTAC
>Ga0209609_10001252_pt1 | contig 14777 bp, 15 predicted proteins | sample LakKivw325mmetaG_FD_184136 | JGI IMG/M metagenome (GOLD analysis project Ga0209609, IMG submission 184136) | Anoxic lake water microbial communities from Lake Kivu, Rwanda to study Microbial Dark Matter (Phase II) - Lake Kivu water 325m metaG... | ecosystem: Environmental > Aquatic > Freshwater... | reverse complement strand
CAGGTTTATCAAAATCAAGACCACTGCAGGATTCTGGCCTCTTTTGGCCAAGGTCCCCGACCTCGAAGCAGCTCGCATCATGATCGATCATCTGAAAGATGCCGGTGAATTCGACCGTCATCACCGCTTTCCTTCCCTGGCGGCGAAGGAGGGTGAATTTAGCCCAACCGGCGCCTACTGGCGGGGCGGTGTGTGGGGTAATGAAAATTTCATGCTGGTGCAGGGCTTGAAGAATTATGGTGAATACGAATTCGCCGCTGAAGTAGCCTGGAATCATATCATTAACATGGAAAAAGTCTTTACTAAGTTCCAACCGGATACGGGCCGGCTGGATGCCGAACAACCACAAGCGAGTGGTGGACATCTCTGGGAGCTGTATGCACCCGAAAGCGATGAGCCTGGAACCCGCTGGGATACCTACCATTACGGACGTCCCGATTATGTTCCTACCTCCGGGTTTGGACCGGTAGCCATGTTAATTGAGGATGTCATGGGATTTGATTTCGACGCTCCCTCCGATTGTCTGACCTGGCGACTCTGGCTCCTGAATGAACATGGCATTCGGAACCTTAAATTCGGCGATAATTTGATCACCCTCTGGTGTGAGAAACGCGAATCCCCTGAGGCCCCGCTCCGCATATTTGGCACGACCAGCTCTCCGATGCAGTTGAAACTTTTTGCCTATGGTGATTCATTGAGTATGAATTTGCCCCGCGGCAGAATAAAACTTTTTCTGCAATCAGCCGATTTTCACGACTCACAGGACGAAAAATAAAGGATTCTATGCTAATCAAGGAGATTTCACCAGCACGATTGACAGTAAAAAGCATCGCGGCCTGGGCGGACGACTGGTTTCTTTTGACGAGCGGTGATTTTAATTCCGGACAATATAACTGCATGACCGTCGCCTGGGGAAGCGTCGGGGTAATGTGGTCGAAACCATTCGTGCAGGTTGTAGTCCGTCCGGGGCGGTACACTTACCAGTTCATGGAGACATTCGAGTCGTTTTCTCTTTGTGCATTTACGCGGAAATATCGTTCCGTTCTGAATTATCTAGGATCTGTCTCCGGGCGGCAGGTTGCCAAGTTGGCGCAAGCCGGTTTGACACCCATCGCGGCTACCCGCATCAATGCTCCGATATACCGGGAAGCGAGTCTGCGCATTGAGTGTCAGAAAATTTACTATGATGATTTCAAGCCCGGTAATTTTCTCACGCCGGACATCGCGTCCAATTATCCCAAACAGGATTATCACCGGATCTATTTCGGGGCAATTGTCGCCATCACCGGGACGTCTAAGTACTGCAATCAAGATTAAAAGAGTATCCTGATTAATGAAACCTGGTTTGCCGGTCGTATTTCAGACAGCATTTATGCTAATTCTATCCAACCTGTTCATGACCTTTGCCTGGTATGGACATTTACGCAACCTGTCCCATAAAACCTGGTATGTTGCGGCGCTGGTCAGCTGGGCCATCGCCCTGTTTGAGTACCTGATTCAGGTTCCCGCGAATCGCATTGGTTACACTCAATTGTCTTTAGCGCAGTTGAAAATATTGCAGGAAGTAGTGACGCTGACGGTCTTTATTCCTTTTGCGGTGATTTATATGAAACAACCTCTCAAGACCGACTATTTTTATGCAGGATTATGCATAATGGGTGCCGTGTTCTTTATTTTTCGCTTATAGCTCGTAATTATCTCCTATTTTTCGCCCCTACAAATTTATTTTACATAATAGTATTAAACCACTTTGCGGGATTAAACATAATCCATAAGGATTTTTTCTGAAATAGTCATTTTAGTTGGCAGGATAGGGCTTTCTAGATAAAATGGTAATTGTTGCACCGTTCCCGATTTTGTCCTTGAAATTTTAAGAAATATTAGTTACTATTGGAATGGTTGAAATTGTTAAGTAATAACAGTCAGGCATGCTGATAGATACTATCAAGCAAATGGGGAAAACCGTGCAAAGGAACAGGAATTTTCGAGTTTCGAAATCCTGCATCAGGACTGGTGGACGCGGCACACAATGAAGATCCACGAATACCAGGCAAAGGAAATTTTTAGTCGTTTCGGGGTAGCGATTCCCAAGGGGATGCCAGCCTTCAGCGCTGAGGAAGCGCTAACTGCCTGCGACTATATCGGTTTTCCCTGTGTGATCAAAGCCCAGATCCATGCGGGAGGACGCGGTAAAGGCGGCGGTATCCGTCTGGTGCATAATCAGGATGAAGCGCGGCAGAATATCGAAGAATTGCTGACCCGCCCTTTGGTGACGGTGCAGACCGGCGCGGCAGGCAAAAAAGTTACCCGTTTGCTTATCGAGCAAAGCGTGCAAATCAGCCGCGAATTCTACGTCGGAATCACTATTGATCGTTCTCGGGCGCGGCAGGTATTGATGGTTGCTCAGGAAGGGGGCGTTGAGATTGAAAACGTTGCCCGCACTCACCCGGCAGCGATCGCCAAGATGTATGCTCTGCCGGGATTTGGCCTGCAAAATTTCCAGTTCCGGCAGGCGGCGAGCATTTTAGGACTGACCGGAGAAGCCTATAAAAAAGCCCTCAAACTGTTCGGCTCGCTATACAATGTATTTCGTCGTACGGATGCCGCATTGGTGGAAGTCAATCCACTGGTTCTGACCGCTGATGGTAATTTGGTTGCGCTGGATGCGAAGCTTAATTTCGACGACAATGCCCTTTATCGCCATGCCGATTACCAGAATTTGCGCGATATCAGTGAGGAAGACCCGGACGAAGTCGAAGCCGCCAAGCAGGGCCTGAATTATATTCGCTTGACCGGTAATGTCGGATGCATGGTCAATGGCGCTGGTTTAGCGATGGCAACGATGGATATTATCAAACATTTCGGCGGGGAGCCTGCAAACTTTTTAGATGTCGGCGGAGTCGCTTCGGCCAGCACCATTGCAAGCGGCTTCCGGATCTTACTTGCCGATCCGCATGTCAAAGCCGTACTGGTGAATATCTTCGGGGGGATCGTCCGCTGTGACCGGGTCGCCACCGGGATAGTCGAAGCGCTGAAAACGATCGAACTGAAGGTTCCCTTGGTTATCCGTCTGGAAGGCACCAACGCGATCATCGCCCGCCAGTATCTGGCCCAGACCGGATTGCCTTTTGCTGTCGCAACGGATTTTGCGGATGCCGCCCGTAAAGTGGTCAAGGCAGTCCAAGGTTGCTGAGGAACAAATGAGTATCTTACTCGAAAAAAATACACGCGTCTTAGTGCAGGGCATAACCGGCAAGGAAGGCGCCTTTCATACTGATCAGATGCTCACTTACGGCACTCAGGTGGTTGGAGGCATTTCACCCGGAAAGGGCGGCACCCAAACGCCGAAAGGATTGCCGGTTTTCGATACGGTCAACCAGGGAGTAAAAGCCACCGGAGCCACAGCTTCGATTATTTTCGTCCCGCCGCAGATGGCCGCCGATACCATCCTGGAAGCTATCGATGCCGGTCTGGATTTGGTCGTTTGTATCAGTGAGGGTATTCCAACGTTCGACATGCTTAAGGTTAGCAGTGTGCTCGAACACAGTGGCACCCGCCTGATTGGTCCGAATTGCCCGGGATTGATTTCACCGGGGAAGTCCAAACTCGGGATCATGCCGGGATTCATATTTAAAGAGGGCTGTGTTGGAATCATTTCCCGCAGCGGGACGCTGACCTATGAAGCCGCTTACCAGATTACCAATCTTAATTTGGGACAATCGACCTGTATTGGTATCGGCGGGGATCCGATAGTTGGCACAAATTTTATCGACCTACTGCGGCTGTTTGAAAAAGATGAACAGACTAAGGCCGTAGTACTGATTGGCGAGATCGGCGGTACGGCGGAAGAAGAAGCGGCAGATCATGTCAGTCAGGGATATAGCAAACCGGTAGTGGCTTTTGTGGCGGGTCATACTGCGCCACCAGGACGGCGCATGGGTCATGCGGGAGCGATCATTGCCGGGGGACGGGGTACAGCGCAGGAAAAAATCACCGCGCTACAGAAAGCCGGGATTATTGTGACTCTTAATCCGGCTGAAATCGGTGCGACCGTCGCTACCGTTCTAAAATAAATCAACCGATTACGAGTCGTTTTTTCACATTCAACTCAATAAAAGCAGGGATGGGTTATGAAAGAAATCAATGTCCAGCAGGTGATTCCCGTCGTTAAAAAATTATGTATCGACGCGAATTACTACGCCGCCCATGACGTAGTTGCCAAAGTACAGGAATTTCGCAACCGGGAGGAGTCACCGACCGGTCGGGAAATCATCGATTTGATGATGGAAAATTATCGTCTCGCGGCTCAGGAACAGATGCCGCTATGTCAGGATACGGGTGTCGCTATCGTATTTGTCGAATTGGGCCAGGACGTGCATTTAGTAGGTGGTGATTTTTATGCAGCTATTAACGAAGGCGTGCGTCAGGGCTACGTCGAAGGTTATTTGCGCAAATCCATGGTGACCGATCCGGTCATCGAGCGTAAAAACACCAAGGACAATACACCGGCTCTGATTTATACCGACATCGTGCCAGGTGATGCGATAAAGATTACGGTGGCGCCCAAGGGAGGCGGCGCCGAAAACATGAGCGAAGTAAAGATGATGAGCGCCGCCGACGGCTTGGAAGGCGTCAAGGATTTTGTCGTGGATCGCATCCGACGTTCGGGCGGTAATCCCTGTCCGCCGGTAGTTGTCGGAGTAGGAATAGGCGGTAGTTTTGAACAGTGTGCCCTGTTGGCTAAAAAAGCCCTTTTACGACCGCTGACCGAACCGAATCCCGATCCTCAGTGGGCCAAGGTTGAGGCTGAACTATTGGAACGCATCAATCGGTTAGGAATCGGGCCGCAGGGTTTGGGGGGCACGACGACCGCGCTGGCGGTCAATATTCTCTATAAACCGTGTCATATTGCTTCAATGCCGGTTGCGGTTAACGTGAATTGTCATTGCCACCGCCACGAATCGGCGGTCATTAATTAGGATGGGGGAGTTCTCTATGTCGAAAACTTTCAATTTAACTACGCCTTTGACAACCGCTGACCTCGAACCCCTGCATGTCGGCGATAAAGTCATGCTAAACGGAATCATCTATACTGCCCGGGATGCCGCGCATAAACGGCTGGTGGCGCTTCTGCAGGAAAACCAGCCTCTTCCTTTCGATATTCGCGGGGCGGTAATTTACTATGTCGGCCCTTCTCCGGCTCGTCCGGGTAAACCAATCGGTTCGGCGGGCCCGACAACATCCTACCGGATGGATAAATACTCACCACTACTGATGGATGCCGGACTGAAAGGCATGATCGGAAAAGGGGAACGCAATCGGGCGGTAGTTGATGCAATCATTAAGAATAAAGCTGTCTACTTTGCCTCGATCGGTGGCACCGCAGTGGTCGCCGCCCAGGCGGTAAAATCCGCCCGAGTAATCGCCTATGAAGACCTCGGCGCTGAAGCCTTGACCGAATTGGTGGTCGAGAATTTTCCGGTCTTCGTCGCCAATGATATCTACGGCAATGACATTTTCGAGCAAGGTGTCGCCCAATATCGTAAAGAATGAGAATCCAAGTCTGAACCTTTAGCCTACAGAAAGGTGGCTGCAATGAATGCATTAGAGACAGTCAGACAACAGGCGATCGAATTTGAGATGCGGGGGAAAATTCTGAAGGCAATTACACTCTATCGCCAGGTGCTGGAACTTAATCCAGCCCTTATCGTGGAGCGGGTCAAGTTGGGAGAACTTTATTACGTATCCGGCGATATCCACAAGTCTATCGAGGAATTCGAGAAAGTCATCCAGCAGAAACCGGACTATACCATTGCTCTCTATCGTCTGGGAATTGCCTATTACCGGGCGACCAAATTCGAGAAAGCCATCCGGGTCTTCATCCATATCAACGAAGTTGAACCGGAACTCTACATGGCCTATTACTGGTTGGGACTCTGCTATTACCATCACGGTCAGATGCAGAAATCCATCGAATCTTACCAGAGGCTAAGTGAAAAAAGTCCGGATAGTACACTCGGCTACTACCAGCTTTCCATCACTTACAAGTCCGTCGGCAACTACGACAAGGCGATTGAATATTTGCAGGCAATTCTGAAAGAAGATCGCGAGATTGTCACCGTCTGGTATCACTTGGGCTTATCTTATTTGGGCAAGGGAGATCTGCACGAAGCCGAAAGCTACTTCCGCAAGGTGCTGGAGCTGGATCCGGAACACCTGGACGCCGCCCGCAAACTGAAGGATATCATCGAACCGGAAGAACAGTACACTTTCGAAGTTCCCGGTCTCTAAAAAACGCAACAAATGGCAGCTCTGGTCAATTGTTAAGGGGATTTTTACATGGCTAAACCCAAAATTGCTTTTTATTGGTGCGCTTCATGTGGTGGATGTGAAGAAGCGGTCGTTGACTTAGCGGAGAAAATCTTGCCAGTCGTGCAGGCGGTGGACATCGTCCTCTGGCCAGTCGCCCTGGATTTTAAACGTCAGGACATCGAACAACTGGCAGATCAGGAAATCGCCGTGGCTTTCATCAATGGAGCGATACGCACCTCTGAACAGAAGGAAATGGTCGAGTTACTTCGCCGGAAAGCGCAACTGGTGGTAGCTTTCGGAGCCTGTGCGCATTTGGGTGGTATCCCGGGTTTGGCTAACCTGTCCAATCGCGAGGCCCTCCTCAAAACCGTTTATCAGGATACGCCTTCGGTAATCAATCCCGCTGGCATACTGCCGCAAGAGCTGACCGAACAGGATGGTTGTCGTCTGGAATTGCCTGCAATCCATAACGAAGTGCGGGCGCTCGACCAGGTGATCACAGTGGATTACTACCTCCCGGGTTGTGCGCCACCGCCGGACCTGATTCAGAAAGCGGTTGAGGCCATTTTGACCGGTAACCTGCCGCCCCGCGGGGCGATATTAGCGCCTGCTAAAGCACTTTGCGATACCTGTCCGCGCCGCGATACCAAACCGGATAAACTGAATCTGAAAACCATCAGGCGGGTGGCGACTACCGACCTGCCGCCCGAGAAATGTTTTCTGGCCGAAGGCCTCATCTGTCTTGGACCGGCGACTCGCAGTGGCTGTGGCGAGCGTTGTATCAACGCCCATATGCCCTGTGAAGGCTGTTTCGGACCGACGGAGGGCATCCGCGATCAGGGAGCCCGGTTCCTAACCGCCCTGGCCTCCATCATCGAAACTGAAGACGAAGTCGAGATTAACCGGATCATGGATTCCGTGCAGGACCCCACCGGGAAGTTTTACATGTTCAGCTTAGCCGGCGGCCTGCGTACGCGCTTTCTGGATTAATTAGAGGAATACCAATGGAAAGGCATATTAAAATTGACCCTATCACCCGCCTCGAAGGGCATGGTCGGGTAGAAATATTCCTGGATGCAAACGGCGACGTTGACAAAGCCTTCTTCCAGGTTCCTGAACTGCGGGGCTTCGAAGAATTCTGCAAAGGACGCCTGGCGGAAGATTTAGCGCGCATTACGCCGCGCATCTGCGGAGTCTGTCCCACCACGCACCACATGGCTTCGGGGAAAGCCCTCGACGACCTGTATCATGTCGAGCCGCCGCCCGCCGCCCGGAAAATCCGGGAGCTGCTCAATTCCGCCTTCATGTTTGAAGACCATACCCTCCATTTTTTCTATCTGGGTGGTCCCGATTTCATCGTTGGTCCGCAGGCGGCTAAAGCCGAACGCAATATTCTCGGGGTTCTTTCCAAAGTCGGGTTGGAGATCGGACAAAAGGTGATTGACATTCGCCGCAAAGTGCGGCTGGTCATCGAAAAACAGGGCGGACGAGTCATTCATCCGGTTTGCAATGTTCCCGGCGGTGTTTCCAAGGGCGTGACGCCGGAAGACCGGGCTCAGTATCAGGAGTTGGCCGGAGAAATGCTCGCTTTTGCACAATTCGTTTTGGCGACCTTTGAAAAAATCGTCCTGAAAAATTCAGAGTATCTGGAACTGATCACCGGCGATATTTACCAGCATCGCACCTATTACATGGGTACCGTGGACGCCCAAAATAAAGTCAATCTGTACGATGGAGACCTCCGGGTGGTGACCCCGGATGGCGCTGAATTTGCCCGCTTCAAGGCTCGGGATTACCTGCAACATATTGGTGAACATGTCGAACCCTGGAGCTATGTAAAATTTGCCTACCTGAAGAATGTCGGCTGGCAGGGTTTTGTGGATGGTAAAACGAGCGGCATCTACCGGGTGGCGCCATTGGCGCGCCTGAATGCGGCGGACGGAATGGCGACGCCTTTGGCGCAGGAACAGTACACGAAAATGTTCGCGAGACTGGGGGGCAAGCCGGCACATAACACACTGGCTTATCACTGGGCGCGCCTGATTGAGGTGCTGTACGCCGCCGAACGTTTTCAGGAATTAGCGAATGATGCAGAAATTTGTTCCCCTCACATTCGCACGATTCCGACCGAAATTCCGACGGAAGGAATCGGCTCCGTTGAAGCACCGCGCGGTACGCTGATCCACCATTATCGCACTGATCCGCAGGGTAAAATCACGGCGGTCAATCTGATCGTAGCGACCACCAATAATGCCGCGGCCATCTGCATGTCCATCGAAAAAGCCGCCCGTAAACTGATTCGAAGCGGCAAAGTCACCGACGGCATCCTGAATATGGTGGAGATGGCATTCCGGGCTTACGACCCCTGTTTTGCCTGTGCCACGCATTCTCTGCCGGGGCAGATGCCATTGGTGGTGGCAATTTATAATGACCGCCATGACCTTATTAACGAAGTCAGAAGAGATTAATACCATGAAGCCGAAAATTGCGCTGAATAAAAAAATTCTGCAAAGTGCCGGTGCGACACAGGTGAGTGAAATCAGCGGCGTCAATGTCTTTGCCTGCTACCAGTGCGGTAATTGTTCCGCCGCCTGTCCGGCAGTCGAATTTATGGATTTGCCGCCCCATCAGGTCATCCGGCTGGTACAAATGGGTTTAACCGCAGAGTTGCTGAAAACGAATACACCCTGGATCTGTCTGGCGTGCATCAACTGTACCGTCAAATGTCCACGCGGCGTGGACATTGCCCGCGTGATGGAGGGACTGCGCAGTATCTTTTTACGCGACAAGTTCGAGCATATCAATCTGAATGAGATAGAACGGCGTCTGCGAGAAGACCTGCCGCAGATTGCGCTCATCGCCAACTTCCGCAAGAATCTTCAGTAAAGGGGAACATTTATGGAATTGTCCTATTATCCCGGCTGTACCCTGAAAACCACGGCGCGTAATTTTGAAACCACGGCGCTCGCGGTTTTGGAACTGTTTGATATGCAGGCGCGCGAGTTGCCGGAATGGTACTGTTGCGGGGTGAATTTTTCTCAGGTGCAGGATAACCTGATGCTCCAGCTGGCGCCTCTACGGACGCTGATGCGCGCCAAACAGACCGGCTCGCGGCAATTGCTGACGCTCTGCGCCATGTGTTACAATACCCTGCGCCGCGCTCAGCAGTTTATTGGTGAAGATGAGGCTCGCCGGGCGACAATCAACGATTTTATGGATCACGAGGGCGGCGATTTCACCGGCGACGAAGTGGAAATCATCGATATTCTGACCCTGCTGAAACAAATCGGCCCAGACAAACTGCAAGCCCGGATTACCCGGCCGGTTTCTCTGCAGGTCGCCCCTTATTACGGTTGTCTTTTGCTCCGCCCGCGGACTGTCGCGATTGACGACCCAAATAATCCGCAGATTATGGAGAATTTGCTCAGCGCGGTCGGGTGTCAGCCGGTTGCATATCCATTCCGGACGGACTGCTGTGCCTCCTATCAGATTGTCAACGAGCCCCAGATCGTACACTCCCAGACTAAAAAGATCGTGACCTCTGCAGTTCAGCACGGCGCCGAGCTGTTGGTGGTGCTCTGCCCGCTCTGCCATTATAATCTGGATGCCGTCCAGGCGGAAATCGCCCGAGCGGAGCGCACTTTCAAGACCGTACCGGTGTTGTATTTTACCCAATTATTGGCGCTGATTTTCGGGTTGCCAGCCGCATTGAACGACTTCGGGACACATCGCATTGATCCGGTTCCGACGCTGAAAGCGAAAGGATTGCTATGAAGAAAATCGGGGTTTTTATCTGCCATTGTGGAATTAACATTGCCGGAACGGTGGATGTCAAAGGCATTGCCGAAAAACTGAAAAATTATCCCGGCGTGGTATTCATTCAGGATTACAAATATATGTGTTCCGACCCCGGTCAGAATTTAATCCGGGAGCAGATCCGCGAGTTGGGACTGGAAGCGGTGGTCGTGGCCGCCTGTTCACCAACCCTGCATGAAGCCACTTTCCGTCGGGCAGTGGAATCGGTGGGGATGAATCCCTATGAGTGCGAAATAGCGAATATCCGCGAACAATGCAGTTGGGTGCATCATGATAAGACCGCGGCGACCGCCAAGGCCGAAATCATCATCAAATCCGTGATTGAAAAAGCCCGCCTGGATGAAGACCTCGCACCTGTCCAGGTGCCGATTACGCGACGGGCGCTGGTCATCGGCGGAGGCGTAGCTGGTATGCAGGCGGCACTCAACATCGCCAATAGCGGATTCGAGGTCTTGTTGGTCGAGAAGAATCCTTCCATCGGCGGGCGCATGGCGCAGCTTTCGGAGACCTTTCCCACACTCGACTGCTCCCAGTGCATTCTGACGCCCAAAATGGTAGAAGTCGCCCAGCATCCCCGGATCAAACTGCTGACCTACTCCGAGCTGACCGACGTCAGCGGTTTTGTGGGTAACTTCCGGGTCACCATCCGGCAAAAAGCCCGGTATGTGGATTGGCAGAAATGCACAGGTTGCGGTGTCTGTATGGAAAAATGTCCGGTCAAAGTGGCCTCTGAATTCGATTCGCAACTGGCCAACCGGCGCGCCATTTACACACCTTTTCCACAAGCGGTGCCGAATAAACCCGTCCTGGACCGCCCGCATTGTACGTATTTTAAGACCGGCAAGTGCCAGATCTGTAAAAAGCTCTGTCCCTTTGATGCCATTGACTATGATCAGCAGGATGTTGTTCTGACCGAGGAAGTCGGGGCGATTGTGGTCGCTACCGGCTATGATCTCTATGGACTGGAGCACCTGCCTGAATATGGAGCAGGTAATATTCCCGATGTCATTGATGGTCTGACTTTTGAGCGGATTCTTTCGGCTTCGGGGCCTTTCAGCGGAGAAGTGCGCCGGCCTTCCGATGGCAAAGTACCGCAGGAAGTTGTTTTTATCAAATGCGTCGGCTCGCGTGACCCGGAAAATCATTATCCGTACTGTTCCAAGGTCTGCTGTATGTACACGACCAAACACGCCATGCTGTATAAGCACCGCGTCCCTGATGGTCAGGCCTATGTCTTTTATATGGATGTTCGCGCGGACGGCAAGGGCTACGAAGAGTTTTATCAGCGTGCCGCGGAAGAAGACAAAGTGCTATACCTGCGCGGTAAAGTCGCCAAGATGTACCGGGATAATGGGAAAATCATCGTCTGTGGATACGATACGCTCAGCGGAAAAAACGTCGAAATCGGCGCTGATCTGGTCGTTCTGGCTACAGCCATCCGTCCGGCGCAAGGCGCTGTGGAACTTGCGAAACTGCTGAAAATCCAGGTTGACCAGCATGGATTCCTGACCGAAGCGCATCCCAAACTGCGGCCGGTAGAGTCCCTGACTGCAGGTATTTTCTTAGCCGGTTGCGCTCAGTCGCCACGCGATATACCGGATACAGTGGCGCAGGCGGCTGGTGCGGCTTCCATGGTTACGACGCTTTTTGCCCGCGAATGTCTCTACCATGAACCAATCACTACCGGAGTAAATGAAGAGCTCTGCTCCGGGTGCGGAATTTGCGTTGCAGTTTGTCCTTATGACGCCCGCCAGCTGCACCGCGAAAAGCATGTCGTAGAGGTTAATGAAGTTTTATGTGAAGGGTGCGGAGCATGTGCCGCCGCCTGTCCGTCCGGTGCGGCGCAGCAGCGTAATTTCAAAGATGCCCAGTTAATCAATATGATCAAGGCAATCCTCACCTGAAAATGCGAAGGAATGGCTATGTACGAACCTAAAATCGTGGCGTTTTTCTGTAAATGGTGTACTTCCGCCGGGGCCGATTTAGCGGGGACTTCCCGCCTGACCTACCAGCCCAATGTAATCAATATCCGCGTTATGTGTTCCAGCCGGGTTGATCCCGAACATGTCCTGGACGCCTTCCGCGAAGGAGCTGACGGGGTCCTGATCGGTGGTTGTCATCCCGGAGACTGCCACTACAAATCGGGTAATTATCAGACACTCAAACGCATGGTTCTACTGAAAAAAATCCTCCGTGATATCGGCATCAATGAACGACGACTGCGCTTGGAGTGGATCTCTGCGGCAGAGGGCAAGCGCCTGGCGCAGGTAATCAATCAGTTCAGCGACGAAATCCGCCGCCTTGGTCAACTGAAGGCAGTCCGCCTGTGAAAGATGTTATTCTCGGAGTAGGTAATCCAATTTTATCCGACGACCGGTTGGGATTATATTTGGTCAACCGGATGCGGCAGGAAATCGGTACTCGGCAGTTAACTTTTGTCTGTTCAGCGGATGCGGGTTTCAACCTGATCGAGCATCTGTACGATCACGACCGGGCGATTATCATTGATTCAATGCACACCGGTCAACTGCAACCCGGTGAATATGCCGTTTATTCGACCAGTGATTTCAAGGCGCCCCTGCCGTTCAGTATTCATTCCACCGATTTGGTAGCGGCCTTGCGGTACGCGCGAAAATGCGCTTTGAGCGTGCCCGCCCAGATTCATCTGATCGGGGTCGAGGTCGCCGACAATCAGACCTTTGCCGAAGAATTTTCGCCGGCTATTGAAACGAACAAAGATACGATTTATCAGAAAATCAAACAGGAAATTATCAACCTATTAAAGCTTGAGGGAGGTCAACCTGATGAGTGATCCACGCGAAATGGTGACCGTTTTGATCATGGGCGAAGCCTATGAAGTACCTGCCGGTTCGACCATAATAATGGCCATGGAATACGCCGGTTTTCAATTGAAAAAGGGAGTAGGGTGCCGCGAAGGTTTTTGCGGGGCTTGCGCAACGGTCTATCGCCTGAAAGGTGATTATAAACTGCGCGGCGGTTTAGCCTGCCAGACAGTCGTCAGTGACGGTATGACGTTGGCGCAGATACCTTTCGTACCTGCCGAAAAACCGCTGTATGACATCCAGAATCTGACACCGGACATCAATGCCATCAAGGTCCTTTTTCCGACGGTTTTCCGTTGTGTCGCGTGCAATACCTGCACGAAAGCCTGTCCGCAGGAAATCAAGGTGATGGACTATATTCAGGCTCTCAAACGCGGCGACATCGCTAAAGCGGCCGATCTCTCGTTTGACTGCATTCGGTGCGGTTTATGCGCCCTGCGCTGTCCGGCGGAAATCGTGCAGTACAACGCCGCTACCCTTGCTCAGCGACTTTACGGTCGCTACCTGGCCAAGCGCAGTCCCGAGCTGGAAGACCGGATTGCAGAGATCAAAGCCGGAAAATACCAGGCTGAACTGGACGAACTGTCCAGTTTAAAGAAAGAGGACCTTTCCCAACGATATTACAAGCGGGAAATCAAACTCTGACCGGCCGGTGCTAAGTGTTGAACCATTCATGAAAAATATAGCATGAGGAGTCGTTATGTACCCTGATTATATGCTGGAATCCATCCATAAAGTCGAGCAGACGCGTCCGGAGCGCCTCGAGATCGCCCGCCGGCTGGGTAAACAGATTTACCCGGCGATGACCGGACCGGAACGGGAAGCTATCCTTTCCCGGTTTCATCCCGACTATAAACCGGACTCACGCCGCGCCGTGAGGGTCGGTGTCAATAAGGGTGAAAACCTGACCTCGGAGATCGCCGACCTGCTCGAATCTTATTCGCGGATCAAACCGGAGCAGTTCGATTTGAAAAAGTGGGACCTGGAAACCGACGTGTTGATTATCGGGGCCGGCTCCGCCGGTATGTCCGCCGCTCTGACAGCGGCTCAGCAGGGGGTGCAGGTCTCGTTGGTGACCAAGCATCGGTTGGGTGATTCCAATTCCATGATGGCGCAGGGCGGCATCCAGGCGGCTACCCAGCGGGATGATTCACCGGTAATCCATTTTCTGGATGTGGTTGGTGGCGGGCATTTTGATAACCTACCGGCTTTGGTCCGGGCCCTGGTCAATGACGCTCCGGAATCCATCAAATGGTTGGAAGAGCTCGGGGTTATGTTCGATAAAAAGGCAGACGGTACCCTGCTGACTGTCGCCGGTGGCGGAACCAGCCGCAATAGGATGCATTCCGCGCGCGACTATACCGGTGCAGCCATCTGCCGCGTCCTGCGTGATGAAGTATATAATCAACCGGACAGGATCAAATATCTCGAATATACGGCAATTGTCGAGTTAATTCTGGATAGTCACAAGCAGGTCATTGGCGCCATCGCCTATCATCTCGAAACGAAAAAATATTCGCTGATCAAAGCTCGCAGCATTATCATCGCCACCGGCGGATTTGGGCGTCTGCATATTCAGGGTTTTGAAACTACCAACCATTACGGGGCGACTGCCGACGGCCTCGTGCTCGCCTACCGGGCCGGCGTCAAATTGCTCTACATGGATTCTGTGCAATACCACCCAACGGGGGCTCTTTTTCCTGAGCAGATCGTGGGTTTTCTCTGCACCGAGAAGATTCGTTCGATTGGAGCGCAACCGGTCAATAAAGATGGCGAGCTTTTCGTTTGGCCGCTGGAACCGCGCGA
>Ga0209609_10001251_pt1 | contig 14782 bp, 18 predicted proteins | sample LakKivw325mmetaG_FD_184136 | JGI IMG/M metagenome (GOLD analysis project Ga0209609, IMG submission 184136) | Anoxic lake water microbial communities from Lake Kivu, Rwanda to study Microbial Dark Matter (Phase II) - Lake Kivu water 325m metaG... | ecosystem: Environmental > Aquatic > Freshwater... | reverse complement strand
CTCTGGGCCAGGAGGGGTATCTTCTGGACCTGTCACCCTTCATGCATGAGGTGGGGGACCTTATCCCTCAAGCCTTCTTTCCAGAGCTCATCGAGCCCCTGCGCATCGGCGATCAGGTGTTTGTCCTACCGGTAACCGTGGATCCGGTGATGCTCTACTACAACACCGATATGTTCGCCCAGAGAGGCATCGCGCCACCCACCGCTGAATGGACCTGGGATGACCTGCTGCAGGCCGCCGTCCAGCTCGCCGAGCCCAATGCCGTCCCGCCTATTTATGGTCTCCTCGTGCTCGATGCTTTTCCCTTCATCTATCAGAATGGCGGCAGTTTGGTGGATGATCCCCTTGTCCCCACTCGCTTCACCCTGGACTCGCCCGATACGGTGGAGGCCATCGAGTGGCTGGTTGATCTGGAGACGTTCTACAACGTCAGTCCCTCCTTCGAGGAGGCCATGCGCCATCCGGCGAAGGCCTTCACCATAGTGCTCGAGGGGCGCGTGGCCATGTGGGTGTCCAGCATGAGTTTCCGCAACTATGTCAGTGCGGAGACGGTATGGCCCTTCCAATGGGGAGTCGCCCCCCTGCCCCAGGGCCGCACCAGAGCCACAACGGGCAGTGCGGAAGGGGTGGCCATCCTGAAGAACACGACCCACCCCCGGGCGTGCTGGGAGCTGGTGCGCTACCTGGTCACCCACCTGCCGCCGGGTGCCGGCCCCCTGTCTCAACTTCCGGCCCTGCGCTCACTGGCCGAATCGCAGGAGTTCCTGAACCGAATGCCCGAGAAGGGTGTGGAATCCTACGAGCAATCCCTGCCCTTCCTCATGCCGACCTTGAAACTGCCGGCGGGCGTGGAATGGCAGCTCTATCAGGTCCTACAGCGCAATCTGTCCCCGGTCTTCAGCGGCGACATGACCCCCCGCGATGCCCTGGAGAAAGCCCAGCAGGAGGCGGACAGGACGCTCACCCCTCAGTTGATGCGATAGAAAGGATTTCGAGCCATGAAACTAAGTTGTTGCTGGCTGTACGCCATCAGCAAGTACGGCTATCCGGTCGCTGTCCCGGATATGTTCAAAGCCCTGGAGGAAATGGCCGCCCTCGGCTTCCGCTACGTGGAGCTGGAGGGCATGCAGGGGAGCAATCTCCGGGAGGTGTGGGAGAGCAGGGAGGCGCTCCAGGCCCGGTGTGACGAGCTGAGCCTGAAAGTGATCAACTTCTGCCCTGTGATCCCTGACCTGGTCAGCCTGGACCCGCAGAAGCGCGAGCGGGCTATCGAGAGGGAGTTCGCGCTGGCCATCCGCATCGCGGACTACTTCGGCTGCGAGACCATTCAGGCCGACTCTTACACCCCGCCTTTCGAGTTCATCGGCGACCAGCCCTACAAGGATATGATCAGCTTCGGCCTCCAGTACCGGGTGGTGATCCCACCGGAGTTCAACTGGCAGCAGCAGTGGGATGTGTTGGTGGAGTCTATGACCCGCTGTTCGCTCATGGCTCGAGAGGCGGGTCTCCCCTTCTGCCTGGAGCCCCGGGTGGGGGAGATGGTCTCCAACACCGATGGGATGCTGCGGCTGATGGACGGTGTGGATGCGGCCGATCCCCTGGCGGGGGAGAACTTCGGGGCGGTGCTCGACACCGGACACCAGCACGCTCAGAAAGAGATCCTGCCCCTGAGCGTGGAGAAGCTGGGGCGGCGCATCTTCTACCTGCACGTCTCGGATAACGATGGGCGGGTGAATGAGCATCGAGCGCTGGGCGAGGGCACCATGGATTGGGAGGGCCTCTTCCGAGCCCTGCAGAAGTTTCACTTTGAGGGCTACGTGGCGCTGGACATCGGCCGCGTGCCCGATCTGGAGGACAGCATGATCCGCTCGCAGCGCTACCTGAAGGCCCTCCTGGACCGGATGGGGATCCAAATGACCTGAGCGCTTTGACCATGCCTTTGCGGGCTGCTATAATTAGAGTGGGCTCTGGCCATGGATGAGCGAGGGTTGGTCCAGATCATGATAGATCGCCTCCTTCAACGGCTGGTGGAGGAGTTCGGGGAGAACCTGGTCTCCGCCGTGCTCTACGGCTCAGTGGCGCGGGGGGACTTTCGGCCGGATTCGGATATTGACCTGCTGCTGGTGTTCGAGGAGCTGCCACTGCGTCGGTTCACCCGTTACCAGTTGATCCATCCCCTCCTGCAAGAGGCGGAGCGCTCGACGGTGCAGGATTGGAAGAGGGGACAAGGCCATCGTTTCTCCATTATTCTCAAGACCCGAGAGGAGGCTTGCCATACCTCGCGCTACTACGTAGATATGACCACCGACGCGGTACTCCTCTATGACCGGGATGGGTTCTTTGGCAGCGTGCTGGATCAACTCCGAGCGCGGATGAAGGAGCTGGGTTCGCGCAAAATCACCATCGGTGACAGGTGGTACTGGGACTGGAAGCCGGATTATCGCTTTGGGGAGATCATCGAGTTGTGACCAATCAAGGTCAGGGAGGTGAGTGAGATGGCTGAAGAGAGGGAATTTCTGTTTGAGGATTGGCTGGCGGAGGGGATCAAAGGCCTGGGGCAACGCATCAGGGCAGAGAAGCCGCGCTTTCTGCCGGAGGAGTTCTGCACCCACATTCGCGCCGCCCGCAGGGAGTGGCTCCTGGCCATGCGCAGCCTGATAGACGCCGCCATTGAGCGACTGGAGGAGCAGCCCAAACCACAGGCCACCCGCATCAAGGTGGAGTAGCCGCCATCATCGCATCCGCCGCCGAAAAGGGGGAGCTATTGCGCTCCCCTTTTGCCTGCCAGGATTCGTCCATTCGCGATAGCGCAGGTCGTAACTCTCTTGGCTGCTGCGGGTTTCTATTGAGCAGGAGAACTAACCACGAAGACACAAGTCACGAGGTTTCCTTAAACTGATCTTCTTTGTGCCTTGGTGTCTTGGTGGTATAGGATAGAGGATCCGAAAGCGAGGGAGGATGGCTGAGTGGGAGAGGATTGTGGTCACCGGGGTGGGTGCAGTGAGCCCTCTGGGGCTTACTGCCGAAGCCCTGTGGGAGGGATTGAAGGCCGGGCATTCCGGCGTGGGCCCGATCACCAGTTTCGACGCCGAAGATCTGCCGGTCAAGATTGCGGCCGAGGTCAAGGGATTTGACCCCCGAAACTACATGGGCCACAAGCTGGCCCGGCGGGTGGGACGGCCTGGCCAGTTCGCTATCGCCGCGGCAGGGGAGGCGCTGACCATGGCGGATCTGAAGGTCAGCACAGAGCACGCCCCTCGTATGGGCGTGGTGCTGGCCACGACTGGGGGGTTCTTCAACACCGCCGATCAGGCCATTCGGCTGCGGGAGCAGGGCCCTCGCAAGCTCGATCCCCTCTTCATCACCCGCAATGGGCCTCACATGCCCGCCTGCCAGGTAGGAAGCTTCTTCGGTCTCCAGGGGCCTAATTCGACCCTGAACAGCGCCTGTGCCAGCGGCAGCGACGCCCTTGGCGTGGCCCTGATGCACCTTCGTCAGGCTCACGCCGATGTTATGCTTGCGGGAGGGACAGAGGCCCTCATCGTCCCTTTGAGCATCGCCCTCATGGGCCACCTCGGCGCCCTATCCCGACGGAATGACGAACCGGCCCGAGCTTCACGCCCCTTTGATAGGGAGCGGGATGGCTTCGTGCTGGGAGAGGGTGCGGCAGTGCTGGTCCTTGAGGCGGAGAGGCATGCCCTCCGCCGGGGGGCTCCCATCCTGGCCGAGGTCGTGGGGGCAGGCTGGTCCTTCGATGCCTACGATGACACCGCTCCCTCTGTGGAGGGGCAGGCGCTGGCTATCCGCAGCGGACTGCGGGACGCTGGCCTGTCCCCCCAGGAGGTGGACTACATCAATGCCCATGGCACCAGCACCCCACTGAATGACAAGGCGGAGACGGAGGCCATCAAGCAGGCCTTCGGAGAGCGGGCCTACCAGATCCCTGTCAGCTCCACCAAATCCATGACCGGCCACCTGGCCTGCGCAGCGGGTGCACTGGAGGCTGTGACCTGCGTCTTCGTCCTCCGCGAAGGGATTCTCCCCCCCACCATCAACTACGAGTTCCCCGATCCAGACTGCGACCTGGACTATGTGCCTAACGAGCCACGGGAGCAGGAGGTGGATGTGTGTCTTTCCAACTCCTTCGGACTGGGAGGGCAGAACGCCTGTCTGGTCCTCCGGAGATGGTAAGTTAGCTTGAGAGGAGATCACACGCCATGCAGGAAGTGGCCATCGTCACAGACAGCGCCACCGACATCACCGGCGACCTGGCCGAGGAGCTGGGTGTCCTGATCGCCCCGGTGCATGTCATCATCGAGGATGAGGACTGCCGGGATCGGATAGATATTTCTCCGGAGGAATTCTACGCTCGGCTGTCCACCCTACCCACCATCCCCACCACATCAGGGGCGAATGTGGCGGACTTCCTGGAGTGCTACTATCGGGGGGTAGAGATGGCTAAAAGCCTCATCTGCGTTACCCTCCCCACCATCCTCAGCGTCTCCCTCAACTCGGCCAGGTCGGCCCGCGAGCTGCTGTTGCAGGATATCCCCGAGGTGGACATCACAGTGGTGAACTCCCACACGGCGGTCACTCCCCAGGCCCTCCTGGTCATTGCCGCGGCCAGGGCCGCGCAGGAGGGCAAGAGGAAGGAGGAGGTCCTGTCGTTGATCGAGAGCCTGATCCCCCGGGTGGACATGTTCTTTGCCTCTCAGACCATCGAATATCTGGACAAGGGAGGGCGACTTACCGCCACTGAGAGGGTAGTGGGATCCCTTCGGGGCTTCAAACCCATCATCCGCATCAAGGACGATCGCATCGTGCCAGTGGACAAGGCTGAGACGCGCGAGGCTTCCATCGCCCAGGTTTTGGAACTGATGGAGGGGGAAGTGGGCGCGGGAGCCGAGGTGGTGGCAGGAGTGGTCCACGCCCTGGTCCCTGAGGAGGCCTCATCCCTGAGGGAAACACTCCAGGCTCGCTTCACCTGTCGCGAGATGTACACCTTTGTGCTGGGGCCCACGGCTGGCGCCCACTTTGGGCCCGGCACAATTGGCGTGGGGTTCTATCCCCTGAGCTAGCTTGCGTCGAGGAGATGTATGGTGACGAACCAGGAGTACGATGGCCAGTTCTTCAAGGCCTCCCTTCAGGCAAGCCAGGCTTTGCTGGAGCAGCACCGGGAGGAGATCAACGAACTCAATGTCTTCCCTGTGCCCGATGGGGACACGGGCACCAACATGCTGCTCACCGTCCGAGGGGCTGTAAAGGGAGTGATCAATTCCCTGGAGAACTCGGCGGGCAAGGTGGCCGCCGTCGCGGCCCGCTCGGCTCTACTCGCCGCCCGAGGCAACTCCGGGGTGCTCTTCTCCCAGATCCTGATGGGCATCGCCCGGGGATTGGAGGGGAAGGTGCACTTCTCCCCCGCCGATTTCGCCCAGGCGCTGACCCTGGGGGCGGAGAAGGCCTACAACACGTTGGTCAACCCGGTGGAGGGGACCATCCTGACGGTGATTAATGAGGCGGCCAAGGCGGCCCGCCAGGCCGCTCAACAGGGGGCCAATCTGGCGCGGATGATGGATGAGGTGGTTCTCTATGCCCAGGCCGCCATTGAGCGCACCCCCGAACTGCTCCCCGTCCTGAAGGAGGCCGGTGTGGTGGACGCTGGCGGGCAGGGGCTCTACTACATCCTGGAGGCCATGCGCTCCTGTGCCTGGGAGATAGGAGGGCTGAGTCCCGTGTCAGCCAGGACACAGTCGGTGAGCCCTCTTCTGGGAACGGAGCAGAGCTATGGTTACGAGATTCAACTGCTCATCCGAGGCCAGGACCTGCCTCTGGAGGAGACACGGCAGAGGATAGCTGAGATGGGGGAATCGGTGCTGGTAGTGGGCGACGAGAACCTGATCAGGGTGCATGTCCACACCCCTCGTCCGGACCGGGTGCTGGCCTATGCTCTGGACCTCGGCCGGGTGGAAGATATCTCGGTAGAGAATCTCGATCAACAGGTTCGATCTGTGGCTTCGGAGAGAAACCGATAGACCAATTGAACCACCAGGGCACGAAGGCACAAAGCAAACTTGATGCCTTGGTGGTGAACTATTTCCTGCGTCGTGCGGCCTACCGAAGGGTAGGTCGTTTTACGCTCTTAGCGAGGCATTGGGGATTTCCTCAGGCGACGGCAGCTCGAAGATGCGAGGCTGCTCGCACATTTTCTGAATGTAGACCTGTTCGTTTCCGAAACGAGCGATCACTCGTTGAGCTAACGCCAGGTTGTCCGCATCTGAGCCTACCACCTGTCCGTTGTGGATAGCTACAAACTGATCTCGGTGGGATCTCAGCAACTCCGGCAATAGTCGTTGGAAAGCCTCGCGTCCGGGCCGCAGCTTGTCCAGTTCGGCTCGCCGCCAGGCATCGGCGTCTCGCCACTCACGGTATGCCTGGTACTCCTCTGGCGCGATGACTACAGCCACAGGCTTGCCCTGGTGCTCCAAGACCACAGGATGATCGGCTAACTGATTCTCGTCAAAAGGCAACGCATAGATTGCGTGGGTCTCTTTGATGATCTTCGACGTAGCCATGTTGATCACCTCCACAGAGAGCTTGAGAGCCAAACCCGTGCCTTCCATGAACCTGGTGTGGCATTTTACCTTGTTTGGTAGCTCTAGTCAAGCTCAACCGAAGTAGCGGCTGGTGCGCCCTATTGACCTCTACCCCGAACACCGGGCCGAGGGCCCTTGGGATGACCCCGTCCCCATCGCTGAGGGGCGCTACCGGGTGCAATCCATCTTCCTGGAGGTCGAAACGGATGAGGGAGTGACTGGCCTATCCGGCCCCATCTCGGAAATCCCCGCCTTTTTGATTAACCGCGCCCTGAAACCCGCGCTGATGGGCCAGGACCCCCTGGCAGTGGAACTCATCTGGGACCAGCTCTACCGGCACGCCGTCCACGGGCGCAAGGGGGAGATGATGATGGCCATCAGCGGTGTGGACTGCGCGCTGTGGGACCTGCGCGGAAAGTGGGCCGGAGCGCCGGTGTACCGGTTGCTGGGCGGGCCCACCCGCGACCGCATCCCGGCCTATGCCAGCGCACTGGGCTACTCCCTGGAGCCGGAGAGGGTCCATCAGCGAGCCCAGGAGTTCGTCCAGCAGGGCTACCGGGCCACCAAATGGTTTTTCCGCCACGGCCCGGCCAGCGGACGCGAGGGAGTGGAGAGCAATGTGGAACTGGCGCGGACACTGCGGGAGGCTGTGGGCGACGGGGTGGAGATCATGCTTGATGCCTGGATGAGCTGGGACGTGTCCTACACCCTCCACATGGCCGAGCGGCTGGCCGAGTACCGGCCCTGCTGGATCGAGGAGCCGGTACTGCCGGATAAGCTCGACTCCTACGCCCAGATTCGGGCCGCCTCGCCCATCCCCATCGCTGGTGGAGAGCATGAGTACACCCGTTGGGGCATCCACGCCCTGCTCGAAGCGGGAGCCGTCGACATCCTCCAGCCCGACATTTATTGGGCGGGTGGGATCACCGAGATGGTCAAAATCTGCGCCCTGGCCTCGGCCTATGATATCCCGGTCATCCCCCACGGCCATTCCGTGCCCGCCACCGCCCACCTCCTCGCCGCCCAACCGCCGTCCCTGTGCCCCATCCTAGAGTACCTGATCCAGTGGAATCAGGTTCACCAGTTCTTCCTCAAGTACCCCGTCCAGCCTGAGGTTGGTTTCGTCCCCCTGCCGGAGGGGCCGGGGTTGGGGCTAGAACTGGATGAGGACCAGATCGAGGAGCGGCGGGAGATGAGTTGGAGTTGAGGGCGTGGGGGGAGAACACATGAGGAAAACAAAATCCCTGATGATCTCTCATCGGGGATGGTAGCCCGTAGGGGAATCGAACCCCTGTCTCCACCTTGAGAGGGTGGTGTCCTGGGCCGCTAGACGAACGGGCCGTGCAGCGACTCATATTGTAGCAGGGATAGCCCGCCATGTCAAATCAGCTCAGGTGGAAGTGATGCCCTATGATGATGCCTTTCAGCCGCCCGCTGCATTCCTGGCAGAAGGTCACTCCTGCCTGCTCTTCCTCCATAGCTAGACGCACGAGCTCTCGTGCATCCTGGGCATCGCGCATGACACAGAGGTTGGGGCAGTGATGGGGCGCGTCATGGCTGGCGTAGCGGCCCGCCGGCAGGTGAATCACATGGCCGAAGAAGTGGAGCACCAGACGCCGCATGGCCAACTGCCATTCGTGAATGCCCAGAATCGTGCGCAGCCGATGGATGGAAATCACAGCCGCCATGCCGGGGACCGTAGCCCCCAGCACGAAGCTGTCGGGAGCACTGGCCAGTGCATCGTCGCTGGCAATGAGGTCCCGATCTACGAGCGCTAGATCGTAGTGGGGGTCGGCCTGCTGCCAGGGCTCAGCTTGCACCAGGCTCAAGAAACGGCTGCCGACGATCTTGTCCACGGAGGGCTCGTAACTCTGCTCCATGTACCACTGAGCGCTCCAATAGGGCGATCCCTCCGGCGCGCCCTCAAGCACCCAGGTGCCGAAGGCTCGCAGGCCGACGGGTGGAGAGATCAGGCCCAGGGACCAATGGCGGCGATAGAGGCCCAAGATCAGCTCCTGAACGGCGTGCACTGCCACGCCGGCCTCGATGTCGCGCACATCCTCGCTCCACATCATGGACACGAATTTGGTCACGCAATCCTCCCCTAGCGGGTCTCTTCCTGCACCACAAGTCTCACTCCACCTCAGAGAACACCTTATCCAGTGCGGCCTTGGCCCGGCGCGCGGCCTCCAAGGGCCCCAGCGCCACCAGGGATGGGTCAAAGGTCTCGACCGAGACGGTGTCATCGTAGCCGGTGGACTTGACCGCTCGGAGGAAGCCGGCCAGGTCAATGCACCCTTCGCCCGGCAGGAGCCGCTCCAGGTCCTTCAACTCCTCGCGGGGCAGGGTCGGGTCGGCGTCGTTGATGTGCACCTGGGCGATGCGCTCCGCGGGAAGCCCCGCCAGATCCGCTGGATCGGATTGGCCGACGTACCAGTGGTAGCTGTCCAGCAGCACGCCCGCGTTGGGCCGGTCAATGGCCTCCAGCAGGTTCCACAGCTCGCCCATGGTGGTGATGAACTTGTGGGCCGCGGGGAAGCCTCCCTGGGGCGCGACGTACTCCAGCCCCAAGAGGATGCCATACTCGGCGCAGATGTCCACGGCGGGGCGCAGCCGCCCAGCAGCCCACTCCACAGCCTCCCAGTAGGGCAGGTCCAGCCGGGCAGGCATCCAGGTGACGGCTCGGGTGAGGCCCAGTTGAGCGGCGAAGGTACAGACAGTGGGCAACTTTTCCAGGTCGGCTCTCCAGGTGGCCTCATCCCTGCGCCACTCCGTGGGCAGGAAGAAAGAAGCGGGTCGCAGCCCCTTCCCATCCAGCAGCTTCTTGAGGGCATTCATGGAATGCGCCTCCGCGTACTCCTGGGCCCAATCAACAGGGAGCTCCACCGCCGCGAAGCCCGCCTGGCTCGCGGCATCGAGGAAGGTCTCAAGGCTGGGGGCTCTGATTGTGGCGTTGTTCAGGCAGGGGATCATCGAGTCCTCCTTCAATTGGGTAGCCATGTCAGTCCAGGTAAGTATAGTTGATTTCGCGCGCATTGGCAAGGAGGGGCAACAAGTAACGGGTAACGAGTGGATGAGACAACGAGGGGCCTGAGCCCTCGTTGCCTCGGTGCCCTGTCAACTTGTGACTCATCCCTTGATGTTCCTCCTCCCCCTTGCTATAATCTATCCCACCATCCAGCTAGGAGGAAGGAAATCCCATGACCGAACTTCAGATCCGAAGCCGAGAGAAGAGACAACTGATTGATATAACCACCGAAGTGCAGCACGTGGTGGCCGAGAGCGGGGTGCAGGAGGGGCTCTGCCACCTCTTCGTGCCCCACACCACTGCCGGGCTCACCCTGAATGAGAACTGGGACCCGACGGTGGGACACGACATCCTCAGCGCCCTGGAGCGCATCGTGCCTCCGGGGCCCTACAGCCATCGGGAGGGCAACTCACCCGCTCACATCATGGCCAGCCTGGTGGGCTCTGGAGCGACCCTTTTCATCGAAAATGGCCGACTCCTGCTGGGCACCTGGCAGGGGGTGTTCCTGGCCGAGTTCGATGGGCCGCGCAGCCGGCGAGTGTTGGTCAGGATCGAGGTTACAGGTTGAAAGTTGCAAGTTGAAAGTTGTGGCAGCTATTGATGGCCGGGTACTGGATCGCCTTCTGGCCGGGGTGCAGAAACCTGCCCGCTACACAGGCGGGGAATGGAATAGCGTAATCAAGGATTGGAAGGCTACCGAGGTCAAGGTGGCCCTGGCCTACCCCGACATCTACGAGGTGGGGATGTCCAACCTGGGGTTGGCTATCCTGTATGACGTGCTCAACTCCCAATCCAACCTGCTGGCGGAGCGCGCCTATGCCCCCTGGCCCGACATGGAGGCCCAGATGCGCTCGGCGGGGATGCCCCTCTTCAGCCTGGAGACCCGCCATCCCCTGCGAGAGTTCGACATCCTGGGCTTCAGCCTGCAGTACGAGCTGAACTATACCACCGCGCTCAACATGCTCGACCTGGCGGGCATCCCCCTCCACGCTGCAGAACGCGGCCCGGAGTGGCCACTGGTCATCGCCGGGGGAAGCTGCGCCTACAACCCTGAGCCCCTGGCTCCCTTCTTCGACGCCTTCGTGATCGGCGAGGGGGAGGAGGTGGTGCTGGAACTGGCGGAGGTGGCGAGAAAGTGGAAAGAGGAACGAAAGGGAAGCAAAGAGGGGCTGCTCCGACGGCTGGCGACGGTGGCGGGGGTGTATGTCCCCAGCCTGTACCAGGCCCTCTACCAAGCGGATGGCACCGTCGCCGAGGTGCAGCCGAGGGTTCCAGAAGCGCCACAGGTCGTGGTCAAGCGGGTCCTGCCCCGCCTGGGCCCCATCCCCGCCTGTCCCATCGTCCCCTTCCTCCAGGCCATCCACGACCGGGGCATGGTCGAGATCCAGCGGGGGTGCACCCAGGGCTGCCGCTTCTGCCAGGCGGGCTGTGTCTACCGGCCCGTGCGCGAGCGGCCACTGCAGGAGATCCTGGCCGGAGTGGAGGACCTGCTGGCCCACACCGGCTACGAAGAGGTGGCGCTGCTGTCGCTCAGTTCCAGCGACTACTCCCGCATCGAGGAATTGGTGCGGGCACTGGTGGAACGCTACCGTGACCCACCGCTGGCGATCTCGCTTCCCTCCCTGCGCACCGACGCCTTCTCCACGGAGTTGGCCGAGCTCTTTCAGGGACGACGGCGCACCGGTCTGACCTTCGCCCCTGAAGCGGGCAGCCAGCGATTGCGCGACGTGATCAACAAGAAGGTCACGGAGGAGGACCTGTTGACCACCGCTGAGGCGGCCTTCTCCCGCGGCTGGCACCGCATCAAGCTGTACTTTATGATCGGCCTGCCCACCGAAACCCGCGAGGATGTGGCCGCCATCGTCAACCTGGTGCGGGAGGTGCGGGACCTAGGCCGCCACTATCCCGGTCGGCGGACGCAGCTCAACGTGAGTGTGGCCACCTTCGTGCCCAAACCCCATACGCCCTTCCAGTGGTGCTCCCTGATCGGCCGGGAGGAACTGGAGGCGCGCCAGGCCCTTCTGCGCCAGGGGCTCCGTCAGCGGGGGATCAGCCTGAGCTGGCACGAGCCGGAGATGACCCTGCTGGAGGCGGCCCTCTCGCGAGGGGATCGGCGGATGGCCCTGGTGGTCGAAAGGGCTTGGCGAAGTGGGGCCCGGCTGGACGGGTGGAATGAGCATTTCGACGCCGACCGCTGGTGGCGGGCCTTCCGCGCCGAGGGGCTGGATCCCGATTTCTACGCCCGACGCGAACGCCCCCCTGAGGAGAACCTGCCCTGGGATCACCTCAGCGCCGGGGTGGATAAAGCGTTCCTTCGGGCCGAGCTCCGCCGGGCGATGGAGGGACAGACCACGCCCGATTGTCGAGCCCGCTGCCTGGGCTGCGGGGTGAATGTGGCCCTCCCGATGGAGGGGCCGGTGCTGGCAGGGGGAAAGGATGGCTGAACAGCGCCAACGGCTATGGCTCACCTTCGGAGTGGAGGGGAGCCTGAAGTGGCTGGGGCATCTGGACCTCTTCCGCGCCTGGGAGCGGGTGCTGCGGCGCGCAGGGTTGCCCCTTCTCTACTCCCAGGGCTTTAACCCCCGGCCTCGCATGGCCATCGCCCTCCCTTTGCCCGTGGGCTTCACGGGAGAAGGGGAGCTATTGGACCTGCTCCTCACTCGCCCTGTGCCCCCGTTGGAAGTCATTCACCGCCTGCGCCCTCAACTCCCGGCGGGGCTGGTGCTCCGCAGCGTGGAGGAGGTGGACCTGCGGGCTCCTTCGCTTCAATCTCAGCTCCAGGCTGCGGAGTATGTGGTGCGGCTGCGGGACAGGCCCGCGGATCTGGATGAGCGGGTGCAGGAACTGCTGGCTGCTGAGAGTTGCCCGCGGGAGCGGCGGGGCCGGCGGTACGACCTACGGCCGCTCATCCAATCGCTGTCTGTGGAAGGGAGCCAGGAGTTGAAGATGGTGCTCCAGGCGGGCGATCGGGGCACAGGGCGGCCCGATGAAGTGCTGCTGGCCCTGGGATTGGATCCTCAAGCGGCGGCCATCCATCGCCGGAAGCTGCTTTTCGCCTGTCCTGGCCAGGACATTTGACAAATAGGGGAGCTACTGGTATAATATTGGCTTCGGGAGATAGGAGCAACTGCACCCAAACGACTGACAAATTCTGGTTTTGGCCCTATAATACCTGGTGAGCCAGGCGCTCCCGGGCATTCCGCAAAAGAGCACGGCTGGGGGTGTTATACGGAAAAAATTCGTAAATGCAACTCTGGGGGCGAGTTAGCCTGTCCTGGCCAGGGAAGGATTCCATCTAAGATACCAAAATGGTAGGGAAAGATGGATTCCGTATAGTCACTGGTTAGCCGGGCATAGATTGACAGGAGGAGCAATTGGTCAGGTTCACAATAGAATACGAGCAAGAAGAAGATGGCCGCTGGCTGGCTGAAGTGCTTGAGCTCCCCGGTGTGTTGGCCTATGGGCACACACCAGAGGATGCTATGGCCAAAGCTCAGGCACTCGGGTTGCGCGTACTGGCAGACCGCATTGAACACGGCGAAGAGGCTTCTACGCTGATGAGCCTGTCTTTTGTCACCGCATGAGTCAATGGCGTTCTACAAAGGCCAGGCGTGTGTTGGCCGCCCTTTTGCGCATTGGCTGGAGCATCAAGCGCCAGTCTGGATCGCATCGAGTCCTTTGTCGACCTGGCTGGCCGGATGTCGTCTTTGCCTTTCACAATAAGGAAGAACTCGGTCCGCGTATGTTGGCGCGGATTGCCAAAGTGACAGGTCTCCAGCCTGAAGACCTATAGCGAGTGCAGCATTTTGCGTGGCAGGTGAGGGTGTGGTCAGTGCCCGGCTAGTTATGGTCGGCGGGGCGGTTGCCCACCCCGCCGCCACTCCCGAACCGGACGTTGACGCCCTTCGACAGGCTCAGGGCATGCTTTCGCGTCATCCAGCTCTTCAGTAGATGGGCGATTGTCATTCGCACCATTGGCCGTGAGCGGCATCGTGGCAGTGGGCGTGCAGTGACACCAGGTTAGCCGGACGGTTGTTGTTGTGATTACCATCCTGATGGTGAACTTCCAGCACGTCCTCTGCCGTGAAGCGTAGTCTGCAGCCAGTGCAACGACCTTGTTGCTGCCTTAACAACCGAATCACCCGTCTCGGCTTGGTCGGGGCTACGCCATCCACGCTGGGCGTGCGTTTGCCACGTCACCTGTCGAACTGCCAGACAGCGGGCTGACCACGGCGACCTTTGCCGCTCATCCCCCGTTCTCAACGCACGGTTTCGAGCGAACGGGTCGCACACACGCGCTTGCACCCGACGCCGCTCCGCTGCGCTTCGCGGCGCGGGTGAAGCGCACCGTTAGCACGCCACCACCCGGCAGTTCTAGCTCTTGTGTGCTTCTACATACCCTACCACTGGTTCAGTTGAAAAAGGTATCCGGCTGTGGTACACTACACGCGACAGTGTAGTGGATCAGGACGTACAGGCGTATGGATTTGCAGTTTGAATGGGACGAAGCGAAGGCTGCTGCGAACGTGCGCAAGCACAGTGTCAGCTTCGAAGAAGCCATCACCGTCTTCGGCGACCCCAACGCCATCACGATCTTCGACGTTGAGCATTCGGAGGCGGAAGACCGCTTCATCAATGTTGGACTATCTGCAAGCGGGCGGATTCTTGTGGTTGTCTACACAGAACGAGGCCCGCGTATTCGTATCATCAGTTGCCGGAGAGCAACCCTGGCCGAGCGGAGACAGTATGAACGAGGAGTTATCCAAACAACAGTCTGCTGATAACGACGAGATGTTACCTGAATACGACTTTTCTGGTGGCGTGCGTGGCAAACACTATCAGGCGTACCGGCGTGGTTATCAGGTTGTCGTTCACAAGATGGATGGGACAACTGAAGTGCGGGATTTTGCACTGCCGGAAGGAGCCGTCATCCTCGACCCTGATGTTCGTGCGTATTTCCCGGACTCGGAGGCCGTCAATCGCACATTGCGGGGACTAATCGGTCTCATGCCACAACAGCACGTGCCCAGTGAAGCAACCTCGTAGGGGTGGCATTTGAGTCAAGGCGGCGTGCTAACCCCTTGCACCCGACCTCGCTTCGCTCGTGCCAATTGCGCGCCTTGAGCCAGCCTTGATTCTGGTTTGCGCGGGGGGTCTTGCC
>Ga0209609_10001248_pt1 | contig 14802 bp, 8 predicted proteins | sample LakKivw325mmetaG_FD_184136 | JGI IMG/M metagenome (GOLD analysis project Ga0209609, IMG submission 184136) | Anoxic lake water microbial communities from Lake Kivu, Rwanda to study Microbial Dark Matter (Phase II) - Lake Kivu water 325m metaG... | ecosystem: Environmental > Aquatic > Freshwater... | reverse complement strand
TAGATTATCTAGGCAAGAAAAAGCCAGCCTCATTAAAGCTCTGTGTTCTGACTGATAAGCCGTCCCGGCGGCAGACTCCGGTCAAAATTGATTACCGGGGGTTAACTGTTCCCAATAAGTTTATCGTTGGCTATGGCTTGGACTGGGATGAGAGGTTCCGCAATCTTCCCGATGTATACGTCGTGGAGTGATAAAGCCAGAGTAGATTGAAGGGGCGAAGCCCCTTCAAAATTTATACCTCCCCCTCTCCAAGAGTGGAGAGGGGGATAAAGGGGGTGAGGTTGACAAATAACCTCCTAATCTCAGTAGCTAAGGGAGAGCTTCCCGCCGACCTGCTTCTGGCTAACGCCAAGGTGGTCAACGCCTTTAGCGGTGAGATTGAACCTGGCAACGTAGCTATTTGTGGGGATAGGATAGCCGGGGTGGGGGACTACCACCAAGCGAAACAGGTGCTGGATTTGGGGGGTAAATATATTGCCCCTAGTCTTATCAATGGACATATTCACCCTGAGAGCTCTATGCTTGATATTGGTCAATACGCCCGGGCGGTAGTGCCCCATGGCACCACTGCCCTAGTTACCGACCTCCACGAGATAGCCAACGTCTGTGGTCTGGAGGGCATAAGGTATGTGTTGAACTACAGCCGCCGTCTGCCTTTTGACCTGTTCCTGATGGCTCCCTCCTGTGTGCCAGCAACCAACTTGGAAACCTCGGGAGCCAGCCTCGGTCCTGAAGATATTCGTCAGGTTCTAGGCTGGAAGAACTGTATCGGGCTGGGTGAGATGATGAATTTCCCCGGCGTTCTCAGTGGTGATAAGACAGTGCTGAGAAAAATCAGCTTGGCGAGAGGAAAGATTATTGATGGTCATGCCCCCGACATCACTGGCAAAGACCTCAGCGCCTATATTGCCACCGGTATTTATTCTGACCATGAGTCTGTTTCTATTGAGGAAGCAACGGAGAAGCTGAGGCAGGGCATGTTTATCATGATTCGGGAAGGTTCTTCAGAGAAAAACCTGGATGCCCTGCTGCCTCTGGTCACCGATAAAACTTACAAAAGGTGTCTTTTAGTGGTTGATGACCGCAGTTGCGTTGACCTGCTGAGGGATGGCGATATTGATGCTGTGGTGCGAAAGGCAATTCGCCACGGGCTTGACCCGGTGCGGGCAATTCAGCTAGCTAGCATTAATCCAGCAGAGTATTTCAGGCTGGACCGGCTTGGGGCAGTAGCCCCCGGCTATATGGCTAATTTAATTGTGGTCAGTAATTTATCCCGGTTACAAATAGAAATGGTTTTCTACCGAGGTCGCCTGGTAGCCAAAAAGGGGGAGCCGCTATTCCCCCTGCCTCAAGCCACCGGCAAAGGACTGACCAATACTGTGAAGATTAAGCCCTTCAATATAGAGGCGCTTAGGCTCCCAGCTTCTGAGGAAGCTGAGCCGATTATTGAGGTTGTCCCCGGTCAGATAATCACCCATAAGAGGAGGGAGAAAATCAAGGCTATCCATGGGGCGATTATGCCTGATATTGGGAGGGATATCCTGAAGCTGGTGGTCGTGGAGAGGCACAAAGCTACTGGCAACATAGGCGTAAGTTTGGTTACCGGCTTTGGCTTAAAGAGGGGGGCGCTGGCTTCATCCATTGCCCATGATTCTCATAACCTCATTGCTGTCGGCACCAATGATGAGGATATATTCACCGCCATTAAGGAGATTGAACGGCTACAGGGTGGTCTGGTGGCTGCTGCCGGGGGCAAGGTATTAGCCAGCCTACCTCTACCCGTTGCTGGGCTATTATCCGACGAGCCACTAGAGGTAGTAGTGAGTAAACTGGAGACACTGGAGCAGATAGCCACCGAACTGGGAACGACACTAGCGTCACCATTTGCCACCCTCTCCTTCCTGGCATTGCCGGTAATCCCTGAAATCAGGCTCACCGACCGAGGGGTGGTAGAACTTTAGCCAAATAGGATATAATGAGCTAGATGGGGAAGTGCCGGAACTGGCAGACGGGCATGACTTAGGATCATGTGCCGAAAGGCGTCGGGGTTCGAGTCCCCGCTTCCCCACCACCAATTTAGCCTATTCTAAACCCCCATTTATAAAATAGTGCCAAAGGGTATTGACAAAAATCAGAAATCGTGGTATTATATAAGTTTGTAATTATGCCACTTCAACTTTCACCTTATTATACCTCTCCATTAACCACGGGTTTAATCTTGGGTTAGTGCTATTTTGGTGCAAATTTTGCCCACTTATTTTTAGGAGTAGAGCAAGAGATGGTTTTTATGTTGCCAACAAACATTGAGCACAAGTCGCCTCCTGTCCCCAGAAAATCTTACGCCAGGTTGCCCCAGATATTGGAGGTGCCAAATCTACTTAGGATTCAAACAGACTCATTCCACTGGTTTCAGGAACAGGGGCTAAGGCAGTTGCTGGAGGAGATATCCCCTATTGAGGACTTCACTGGCAACAGGCTGGCACTTAGCTTCACAGACTATGAATTCCGCGAGCCCCATCACAGTGAGCTGGAATGCCGCCAGAGAGACCTGACGTACTCAGCCCCCCTCTATGTCAGGACGCAACTACTGGTTAAGGAAACGGGGGAAATCAAGGAACAAGACCTATTCTTCGGTGACATTCCACTGATGACAGCCAAAGGCACCTTTATTACCACTGGTGCTGAGCGGGTAGCCGTAAGCCAGTTACTCCGTTCTCCGGGCGTCCATTTCTCCATCGAAGAAGATGCCACCAGCGGTCGTGAATTGTGCCATGCCAAACTAATCCCTGCCCGTGGGGCTTGGCTGGAGTTTGAGACCAGCAATCGGGATGTAATCTCAGCTAAGATAGATGGCAAACGCAAGATTCCTATTACCACACTGCTGCGGGCTATCGGATATGGCAGTGAAAAGCAACTGCAGACGCTGTTCTCCACGGAGGATAACTCCCCGGAGCACCAATATATCCGCTCAACCATAGAGCGTGAACCTTTGGTCAAGGATGAGCCTGAGGCTCTGCTCGATATTTATAGAAAGTTGCGTCCCGGAGACCCACCTAATATTGAAAATGCCAGAAAACTGCTAAAGAACCTGTTCTTTGATCCCGTGCGTTATGACCTGGGCGAGGTAGGTCGCTATAAGCTTAACAAGCGACTAGGAGTTGATATTCCGGAAAGCCAACGGGCTCTAACTAAGGAAGATATTGTCGAGATAGTAAGACACATCATTATGATTAATAACGGGAACGATACCCCGGATGATGTTGACCACCTGGGAAATCGGCGAGTGCGCACCGTTGGTGAGCTAATTCAAAACCAATTTCGCATTGGGTTACTGCGCCTAGAGCGAGTGGTTAGGGAGCGAATGAGTATTATCGATGCTGAGGCGGTTACCCCCAGTGCCTTGGTCAATATTCGCCCGGTAATGGCAGCAGTCAGGGAGTTCTTCGGTGGTTCACAGCTATCACAGTTTATGGATCAAACCAACCCATTGGCTGAGCTAACTCACAAGCGCCGACTATCGGCAATGGGACCAGGAGGCCTATCACGAGAGCGGGCTGGGTTTGAGGTCAGGGATGTCCACTTCTCCCACTATGGCAGGATCTGCCCCATTGAGACGCCAGAGGGGCCTAACATTGGCCTCATCGGCTCTCTAGCTACCTATGGGCAGGTTAACCGATATGGCTTCATTGAGACACCATACCGCAAGGTTATTGCCGAGGTGAACAATACCCATGATGAGCTGGTGGGCAGGACAACTGGGGAGGCAGTGCTCAACGACAAGGACAATACCATAGTAGAAGCCAAGACTATCATTACCCCCAAACTTGCCACCAAGCTATCCCGGCTACCGCCCAGAAGGATAAAGGTAGTGCCCTTTGTCTCTAATGAGGTGGTCTACCTATCGGCTGACAAAGAGGACGAGTATATCATTGCTCAGGCTAATGCTCAGCTTGATCAAAATAGCCAATTTGCCGACGAGAAGGTCGAAGCCAGATACGCTGACCGCTACGTGCTGGTGGCACCCGATGAGATTCAATTTATGGATGTTTCACCCAAGCAGATAGTTAGCGTTGCCACATCATTAATACCCTTCCTTGAGCATAACGATGCTAATCGTGCCCTGATGGGGTCTAATATGCAGCGGCAAGCGGTACCCCTGCTCCGCCCTGAGGCACCGGTGGTAGCCACAGGTATGGAGGCGGAAGTTGCCAAGCACAGTGGGCAGGTCATCTTTGCCCAAAATGCCGGGGTAGTCACCTCGGTTACCGGCTCACAGATTGTGGTTACCAGGGATAACGGCGATAAGGACATATACCCGTTAATGAAATTTGTCCGCACCAATCAGGGGACGTGCATCAGCCAGCAGCCAATAGTAAGCAAGGGCAACCGGGTGGAGGTGGGGCAGGTTCTAGCCGATAGCTCATCTACTGAATATGGGGAGTTGGCTCTGGGGCAGAATGTAATTTGTGCCTTTATGAGCTGGGAAGGCTACAACTTTGAGGATGCTATTATCATTAGTAATCGCCTGGTGGAGCAGGACAAGTTTACCTCCATTCACATTGAGAAGCATGAGATAGAAGCCCGGGATACTAAGTTGGGACCGGAAGAGATAACCAGGGATATACCCAATGTAGGTGAGGAAAGCCTACGCGAGCTTGACGAAAAAGGCATCGTTCGGATTGGTGCTGAGGTGGGGCCAGACGACATACTGGTGGGCAAGATTACCCCCAAGGGGGAGACCGAGCTATCGGCTGAGGAAAAACTGCTTAGGGCTATCTTTGGTGAGAAAGCCAGGGAGGTGAAGGACACCTCCCTGCGAGTGCCTCACGGCGAGTGGGGCAAGGTGATTAATGTACGGCGTTTCTCCCGGCCAAATGATGAACTGCCGGCTGGAGTCAATGAGTGGGTACAGGTCTGGATTGCCCAGAAGCGAAAGGTCTCTGTAGGTGATAAGCTAGCTGGGCGGCACGGCAACAAGGGGGTCATCTCCCTGATAGCGCCAGTTGAGGATATGCCCTTCCTTCCCGATGGTACACCAGTAGATATTATCATCAACCCCATAGGTGTGCCATCACGGATGAATCTGGGGCAAGTTCTGGAAACCCACCTAGGATGGGCTGCCCAGATGCTGGGGGTCAAGGTACTTACCCCGGTTTTTGATGGTGCCAGTGATACTGACATTGAGGATGCCCTAGCCAGAGCCTGGATAGCTCAAAGAGCTGGAGCAGTTGACCTCAGCCCCAGTAATGACCGCCCCAGCCTGCAACTGGAGAAGGCTAAGCAGTGGCTAGAAAGCCAGGGCTACAATGCTGACAGGGTATTCAGTGATAACTACCCTGGGGAGGCAAAGGAGGTTTGCCTACATCTATGGCTTGAAGACCTGGGCACCACCAGCCGAGACCTTGACCAACAGCAACTAGAGCAGGTAGTGGAGAAGGTAAAGACGGAACGTAACCTCCCGCCTCCTATCATGGGCAAGGTTATACTCCGCGACGGAAGGACTGGTCAGCCTTTTGACCAGCCGGTAACGGTGGGAAGCATCTACATGATGAAGCTAATCCACCTGGTCGAGGATAAGGTTCACGCCCGCTCCACCGGCCCATACTCCTTGATTACCCAACAGCCCTTGGGCGGTAAGGCTCAATTTGGTGGTCAGCGCTTTGGTGAGATGGAGGTATGGGCACTAGAAGCCTATGGCGCTGCCCACAACCTTCAAGAAATCCTGACCATCAAGTCAGACGATGTCACCGGTAGAGCCAAAACCTATGAGGCGATAGTTAAGAATGAGGATATCCTCCAACCCGGGGTGCCAGAATCATTCAAGGTTTTGATTATGGAGCTACGAAGCCTGGGACTGGCTATTGAAGTGCTTAACGAAGAGGAAAGGGCAACACCTGCCGAGGAAACTAGTGAGACCGCCGAACTTGAGGCAGGGCTTGAAACCGTGGAGAATATAACTCAACAAGAGGTGAAAGAGGAAGATGCTTGAAGTCAACGATTTTGATGCTATCCGCATCTCACTGGCTTCACCAGAACAGATTAGGAGCTGGTCATACGGAGAGGTAACCAAGCCAGAGACTATCAACTACCGCACCCTGAAGCCAGAAAGGGATGGACTTTTCTGTGAGCGAATCTTTGGTCCAACCAAGGACTTTGAATGCTATTGCGGCAAGTATAAAAGGATACGCTACAAGGGGATTATCTGCGATAAGTGTGGCGTCGAGGTCGCCCGGGCTAAGGTGCGCCGGGAGCGCATGGGACACATTGAGCTGGCTTGCCCGGTGAGTCATATCTGGTTTGCCAAGGGGATACCCAGCCGAATGGGGCTACTACTTGATTTGTCACCGCGGAGCTTGGAGCGTGTCCTATACTTCTCTCATTATATCATTACCTCTATAGATGAGGAGGCACGCCAGAAAGCAATCGAGCAACTCAAGGAGAATAGCCTACAGCACATAGCTGAGCGCCAGAGTGCCGTGGAGGCTAAAATTGCCCAGATGGAGCAGCAGGGGGCAACAATAGATGAGATAGACCAATTGCGGCGCCGCTTTGCCGAGGAAAAAGCCCAGATTGAGGACAGGCTTTCTACTGATGTGGAACAGCTAAAGGACCTGTGGAAATGCGCCCTACTCACCGAGAATCAATATCATGAGCTGAAACAAAAATACGGTCAAGTTTTTACCGCCGGGATGGGGGCTGAGGCTATCCTGCAGTTACTTAAGGACTTCAACCTGGATGAAATGCGCAACGAGCTAATCCAGGAAACCCGTTCTGCTTCCGGTCAACGCCGCCGACGGGCGGCTAAGCAGCTACAGGTAGTGGAGGCTTTCCGCCGCAGTGGCAATAAGCCAGAGTGGATGATTTCGACCGTATTGCCTGTCCTACCACCCGACCTCCGACCTATGGTTCAGTTAGACGGAGGTAGATTTGCCACCAGCGACCTTAATGATCTCTACCGGCGAGTCATAAACCGCAATAACCGGCTACGCCACCTGCTGGAAATAGGGGCACCGGAGATTATCGTCCGCAACGAGAAAAGAATGCTTCAGGAGGCGGTTGATTCCCTTGTTGATAACGGAAGGAGAGGGCGAGCCGTCTCGATTAGCGGTAATCATAAGTTGAAGTCGCTATCAGATATGCTCCGGGGCAAACAAGGACGCTTTCGCCAGAATTTACTGGGCAAGCGGGTTGACTATAGCGGGCGCTCGGTTATTGTTGTCGGTCCCGAGCTTAACCTTAACCAGTGCGGGCTACCAAGACGAATGGCAGTGGAGCTATTTAAGCCCTTCATTATGCGTCGGCTGGTGGAGCAGGGGTTAGCCCACAACATCAAGAGTGCCCGCCGGCTGGTGGAGAGAAAAAAGCCAGAGGTATATGACATACTTGAGGAGGTGGTTAAGGAGCGACCGGTGTTGCTTAACCGGGCTCCCACCCTGCACCGGCTTAGCATTCAAGCCTTTGAGCCGGTGCTCATCGATGGTAGTGCCATCCAGATTCATCCCCTAGTCTGCGCTGCCTTCAATGCTGATTTTGATGGTGACCAGATGGCAACCCACATTCCCCTGTCCAGGGCTGCGGTTAAGGAAGCTAGAGAGGTCATGCTCAGCATCCACAATATGCTGCTGCCAAGCTCTGGCGAGCCAATAGTAACCCCAACCCTGGACATGGTCCTTGGCTGCTATTACCTGACTACTGTCATACCCAGAGCCAAAGGTGAGGGCTCAATCTTCGGCAGTTTTGACGAGGCAAAGCTGGCCTATGAACTGGGACATATTGACCTTAGAGCCGAGATTGAGGTCAGAAAGCAGCAGGAGGACGGGCAGAGGATTAAAACTAGCGTCGGTCGCATCATCTTTAACGATGTTTTGCCCCCTGAGTTAGGCTTCTACAATAAAGACATTGATAAGTCAAGCCTGAAGCAAATAGTAACCGATTGCTATAAGCTGATAAGTAATGAAGATACTGCTAAAGTGGTGGACAATATTAAACAGCTAGGCTTCCACTATGCCACTAAATCGGGGACCACCATTGCTATGGGTGATATTCAGGTTCCTCGGAGCAAGCCCAAGCTACTAGAAGAGGCCGGGGAGAGGATTGCCATTATTGAAAACCAGTATAACCGGGGCTTAATCACTGAGGACGAAAAGTATGATAGCACCATAGGGGTATGGATGGAAACCACCGACAAGATTACCGATATCATCTCCCAGACTCTTGACCGCTATGGTGGCATTTACATGATGGCAACATCGGGGGCAAAGGGGAATATCTCCCAGATAAGGCAGATGGCAGGTATGCGGGGGTTAATGACTGACCCCTCGGGTAAGATAATAGACTTCCCTATCAAGTCAGGTCTCCGTGAAGGGCTCAGTGTTCTGGAGTACTTTATCTCTACCCACGGTGCCAGAAAGGGGTTAGCCGATACTGCCCTGAGGACATCAGACAGCGGCTATCTCACCAGACGCCTCATTGATGTTGCCCAGGATGTTATCACTCGCGAAGAGGACTGCGGCACTACCGATGGCGTATTGATATCAGAGCCACAAGAAAAGGAACTACTGCCAACACTTGCTGAGCGAATAATCGGTCGGCTGGCGGCCAGTAAAGTGGTCAAACCCAAAACTAGGAAAACCATTGTTGACCGAAATGAGGGGATTGACGAGCAAAAGGCAAGTGAGATTATTGCTGCCGGGATAACCAAGGTTCATGTCCGGTCTCCCCTTAGCTGCCGCTCCAGGCACGGTGCCTGCCAGCGGTGCTATGGCAGAGACCTTGCTCGGGGGCATCTGGTTGACCTCAATACGGCAGTAGGGATAATTGCCGCCCAGAGCATTGGTGAGCCAGGTACCCAGCTAACCCTACGTACCTTCCACACCGGCGGCGTGGTAGGACTTGATATCACCAGCGGTCTACCCAGAGTGGAAGAACTCTTTGAGGCGAGACCACCTAAGGGACAAGCCATTATCTCAGAAATAGACGGGGTGGTTGAGGTGGTTGAGAATGAGGAAGGCAAGGTGATAAGGGTCACCAGCTCTAAGGTGTACCGTGATGAATATTCATTGCCACCCGGCTGGCAGGTTATGGTGAACCAGGGGCAGTGGGTAGATATAGGAGCAGAGTTAGCCTGCCCGCCGTCTAAGGCTGAAGCTCCACCACAGTCAGTAGCCCTAGCCACTGAAGTTAAATCCCTCGTTGCCGCTGTTGCCGGGGAGGTAACTATTGAAGATAACCAGATAGTCATCAGCTACATGGAGGAGGAGCAACGGGAGTATGCTGTTCCAGCTAGCGCCCATATTCGTGTTCAAACTAGAGAGCACATAAAGGCAGGACAGCAACTAACCGAGGGCTCTATCAACCCCCAGGATATCCTGCATATTCTGGGTAAGGAGGCAACCCAGCAATACCTGGTAGATGAGGTGCAAAAGGTATATCGCTCCCAGGGGGTGAACATCAACGACAAGCATATTGAGGTTATCGTCAACCGCATGCTGTCCAAGGTTCGCATTGACTCCTCAGGTGACACCGAGCTAGTGCCGGGGGAGCTGATAGACATATTCCGTTACGAGGATATTAACGCCAAGGTGCTGGCTGAAGGCGGTGAGCCAGCTACCGCCCACACTGTATTGATGGGTATAACCAGAGCTTCGCTGAATACTGATAGCTGGTTGGCAGCCGCCTCATTCCAGGAGACGACCAGAGTGCTGACTGAAGCCGCGGTCAAAGGCGAGATTGATAGGCTGGTTGGGCTTAAGGAAAATGTAATTATTGGCAAGCTGATCCCGGCTTGCTGCTCAGTTTCTGAGGACGTGCCAAGTTTGCCAGCCGAGGAAGCGGTGGCCGGAGAATTGGTAGCCGGGGAGAAGTCTACTAGCTAAGGCTCCCGCAGCCGAGCGATGACTTAAGTGACAGAGTCGCCCTAATTGGGGCGACTCTTTATTTTAGCCTAGCCCAGATAAAGATGTGGTATAATAAAGTGGCATTGCAAGGGGGTGAGGTTATAGACCGCATTGTATCAGGTAAGCCCAGGGCTGAGGATGTAACCCTTGATACTAGCCTCCGACCCCGACGTTTTGATGATTTCATCGGGCAGGATAAGATTAAGGACAACCTGAAGATAGCTATCGCTGCAGCTAAGGGCAGGGGTGAGGCGCTGGACCACATTCTACTTTATGGTCCACCTGGGCTGGGGAAAACCACCCTGGCTTATATCATTGGCGCTGAGATGGAGGTTAACATCAGGATTACCTCCGGCCCGGCGATAGAGCGAACCGGCGACCTAGCCGCTATCCTGACCAACCTCCGCAACCACGATATACTGTTTATCGATGAAATCCACCGCTTAAGTCGAGTAGTAGAAGAAGTATTATACCCGGCTATGGAGGACTTCGCCCTGGACATCATTATTGGCAAGGGTCCCGGTGCCAGAAGCCTGCGACTAAACCTCCCTGCCTTTACCCTGATTGGTGCTACTACCCGCTTTGCCCTACTCAGCCCACCCCTGAGAGACCGCTTTGGCGCTATTTACCGCCTCGATTTCTATGACCAGGCAGCTATAGAAATTATCCTCCATCGCTCGGCACGCATTCTCCAGGTAAAAGCCGAAGCCGGGGGATTGAAGGAAATAGCCCGCCGGGCAAGAGGCACACCCCGTGTGGCTAACCGACTGCTCAAGCGGGTCAGGGACTATGCTCAGGTGATGGCGGGTGGAGTAGCCACTCAAGCGTTAGCCGTTGAGGCACTATCCAAGCTTGAAGTCGACCACATCGGTCTGGACGAGATAGACCATAAGGTGCTGCATACCATCATTGACAAGTTCAACGGTGGACCGGTGGGACTGGATACCATCGCTGCCTCTATCAGCGAGGAGGCAGATACTATCATGGATGTCTATGAGCCCTACCTGCTTCAACTTGGCTTTCTGGAGCGGACCCCACGGGGAAGATTAGCCACCCAGCTAGCCTACGAGCACCTCGGCCTACCCTACAATAAAGAAAAACCACCTCAGCCAACCCTGTGGGAGGGATAATTCATTTACCTCACCCCCTGTATCCCCCTCTCCTTCAAAGTCAAAGGAGAGGGGGAAGAAGTTTTAAAGAGGGGCTTCGCCCCTCTTAGACTGCCCTCAAATTAATACAGGTTATTGACTACTGTGATAACAAGGGGGTATGCTAAATGCATCCTGATGCTATTCAAGTATCGTCTGAAGATGCAAAACAATGGGAAAAACTAGCGAGTTACATAAGCTACTAAATAGAGAGCGAACCAAGCGTGGGTTAACACATGCTCGGTGGAATCAAGAACTGTGGCATGGTTGCAAAAGGCATTCCAACCATATGTTAAGAATAAGGCGACTTGTTCATGCTCCTAGTAGTGATATTCCTAGTGGCGGTGAATGTATTTGTGGCGGTAAGGGTACTCATTCACCAAAAATGTTAGCCAAAACTTGGATGAATAGTCCAAGACATAGGGCATTAATATTAAACCCTAACATCAAAAGTCAAGCAGTCGCAATATCTGATGGTAAATATGGGACGTACGCTACTTGGCGTGGCTCATATGAAACAGTCCATGCCCCTTCAAGACCTATTAAATTACCAAACCCTTTCAGAATATTAATGGGGAAGAAACTAACGCCAACAAATCCTTTCAAAGCAGGACTATCTTTAGTATTAGGGGTCATAGGTCTTTTAGGAATGGCTTTGGGTGTGCATGGTGTCTACGTCTACTTCAATAGACTTGACCTAATTCTAGGTGGCGAGGGGGCAAAATTATTTCTTGCAATTGATGTTCCAGTAAGATTAAGAGATTTGGTAATGTGGGCATCTGCTAGAGGACTACAATCTTGGTTTATCCCTACATTAATATTTCTGGCTGGATTATGGATATTTAACTATAGTCGGTTATGGGATATGTTGTCACGATTTCTTGATAGAATAAGACCTTAGATTAGCGAGGAACTTTTTGGTGCCACCTATATTCAGGTTTAAATGGTGTGAGATTGTAGAGGGGCGCTAGCCCCTCTCAAAAATTCACCCCCTTCCCTTAACAAATAACAAGGGAAGGGGATCAGGGGGATAGGTTTCAAACAATCCCTTGATAAATGACCGGTGATAAAGCTAAGATTATAAAGTGAAAAAGCTTCTGGTTCATAGCTGCTGTGCCCACTGCGCTGCCTATACCGTTGACCACTGGCGGCAGCAAGGATATGAGGTCAGCGCCCTGTGGTATAACCCCAATATCCACCCCTATATGGAGCACCAGCATCGCTTGCAGGCAATGCAGTCTCTGGCTCAAGAAATGAGACTGCCCCTGATAGTGGTTGAGGGCTATGACATTATTGATTACTTCCGCCAGGTGGTGGGGTATGAATCCCAGCGCTGCCAGTACTGCTTCAGGCTTCGCCTGTCAAAAACGGCGGAAACCGCTCAACAAAAAGGCTTTGACGCTTTTACCACCACCCTGCTCATCAGCCCCCACCAGAAGCATGAATTAATCCAAGAGATTGGCGATGAACTGGCTAGGGAAAGGGGAATAGATTTCCTCTATGCCGACCTCAGGAAGCGCTACTCAGATAGCCGGCGTATGACCAAGCCGCTAAATCTCTACCACCAGCAATACTGTGGCTGCGTTTATAGTGAGTGGGAACGCTATGCCAACCGATGAGAGGTTGGCAGGGGGATATGGGCAAAATAAAGGGAGCCTCTGAAAGAGGCTCCCCATCGATTAGACATACTTACTAGTTCAGTCGGTTGGTTCAACCACCTCTTGATGCACCACCACCCTCTTGGCTATCATATTATCGCTATCATAGATGGCTTGGGCATATTGCTCTTTCTCTTTCTCCACCTGGATAAGTCCCTTAAGGATAAATAACGTGCCCTCATTATAGTCAAGGATAACTGGCTGGCTACCATCTTCGGGAGCTATGGTGATGGTCTTGTCCGCCGAGGAGACATCAGTAATACTGCCGCCGACACTAGCATAGGTTGTCGGCTTTACAATCAGCACTCTCTCTGCCAACAAGTTGCCATTCTCTTCTTCGGCTAACCACACCACCACCCTATCGCCAACAGCAATATCGCTGAATTCAGCCTCCTCGCCAAAGGGGCGGAACCACTTCAGCTTTGGCGACTTAGGCTCAGGCATGCCCATATCGTCTGGTTGAGATATCAGGTTTTGATGCCTAAATTCCATCCAGTGCCGAGCCAGGGATACAATCCGCCCAGGCACACTCAGCTTGAAGTACTTGGTATCATCTACTGTTATGGTAAGCTCCTCCTCCCCAGACTGGATAACAAACTGCTGGTCACCAACACTGAGTACCTTGCCCCTTACCACTTCAATTTGAGAATCGTCAGCCCAAGGATGGGCTGCCAGAGCGGGAAGGGTTAGCCCTAAAACTAGACCGAGGGCTAGTACCGAGACTCCAGCTATTTTTAGAACCTTCGGCATTCTACCCTCACCTCCTGTAATTTAGGCTCTCTTCTGGTGGTTAAAATCAGCCAAAGAATGGTCAACAACTTCTTCATCTCAAACCTCCGGCTAAAGATTTCTTGTCTAGTCCAGGATGGCATAGGCTACCTGAACGGTAAGGGTAAGTTCAAGCTCCCCAGGGCTGATTGGTGTCGGCGCTGGTGCCGGTACCGCTGCCTCATACATGGCGCGTGGATAAACAGGATATATAATGCCCTCAGAGATATAGGTTGGTTTGCCCAACTTGACTTCACTTAGCTCGGCTAGCTGTTCGGCTTTGGCCAAGGCATCAGCCACTGCCTTCTGCCGTGCTTCCTCATAGTAGGGTGTGGGGTCATCTACAGAGAAGCTTAAGTTATTGATGCGGGTGTAATCGCCACCAGCAGCAGCGACGGCATCAATAATAGAGCCGACTCTATCTATCTCCCTTATCTTGGCATTTACCATATTGGTTACGCGATAGCCGACCACAACCTCCTGCTGCTTTTCCTCATCCCATCTGGTTACTTGTTCAATGCTGAAATGCTGGGTTTGAATATCCTTTTTAGCTACACCGTTGTCGGTCAAGGCGGTCATTACCCTGTTCATGGCTTCAGCTGCCTGGGACTGAGCCTCGGCGACACTAGCTGCCTGAGCGGTAATGCCTAAGTTCAGGGTAGCAATGTCAGGGGTAACGGTAACCTTTCCCTCACCGCTGACCCAAACCCCCTCCTGCTGGCTATTTAAGTCTATCGTTCCTAGGGTTGTATTGCCGGCAGTGCAGCCGCACAGCCCAACCATTGCCAGCACCAGTGCCAGAGTTACAACTATTAACCAACTCCGTTTCATTATCTACCTCCTGTCAAAGATTTCGTTTCACTAGTATATAACGTAAAAACCACCAATTGGTTAGTGACGACTTGAGGAAATTTTAGACAAAAGCTTTGGCTAATCTAAAGCCTCAAGGGCTCTCTGATAGCCGGTTTCTGAGACAGCGATTGCCCGGCGCAGGGCAGGCTTTGCTTGCTCTGGCACCTTCTCCAAAACGGCACGTAGTGCCGCCTGATGTTTGTCAGCATAATGGGCTACAGCCATCCTGAGTTTAGCCCGACTATCAGCATAGACATCCGGGGCACCGACAGTCTCCTCAGACGGCGCAGGTGGTGCCATCATTCTAGGTGCCTCAGCCGCCTTCTGGGCTGAGGCCAGAGTGGCTAGCATTACCAGACGCTTGTCTAAGCGCTGGGTGATTAACTCTACCTGCTGGGCGTCGCCCTTATTTGCCATATAGATTATCTCTGCCACCCTCCTGTCTGCCAACTCGGCACAAAGACCTGCCTTACCTATCTG
>Ga0209609_10001246_pt1 | contig 14831 bp, 13 predicted proteins | sample LakKivw325mmetaG_FD_184136 | JGI IMG/M metagenome (GOLD analysis project Ga0209609, IMG submission 184136) | Anoxic lake water microbial communities from Lake Kivu, Rwanda to study Microbial Dark Matter (Phase II) - Lake Kivu water 325m metaG... | ecosystem: Environmental > Aquatic > Freshwater... | reverse complement strand
CAGCGCCTCGACAACACGCAATTTGTGAGCCGGTGAAACCCTGGCGTAGACCTCGATTTTCTCTACCAGGTTTTCAAATTGCTTATCGCTTATCTTATCGACTTCACCGCCGGTATAAGCCAGTCCTTTCTTGAGTATGCCTAATTCTCTGGCAATTGCTACGGCAGTCAGCTTATGGTCACCAGTTATCATCACCGATTTGATCCCCGCCCGGTCACAAGTCTTTACCGCCTCTTTTACTTCTTCACGCGGCGGATCAATCATGCCGGTCAGACCAACAAATACCATATCCCTCTCGGCACCCTCGCCTTTCATTTCATTGTTAAGAGGTCTATATGCCAGGCCGAGCACACGCAGAGCATCCTCAGCCATTTGATGAGCCACGGCCATGATTCCTTTTTTATCCTGGTCGGTTAGCGGTGCTTCCTTTCCATCATGGAAAATTCGGTTACAGGAATCCAGTACAACCTCGGGTGCTCCCTTCGTGTAGGCAACTTTACCCTTGTCCGCCTTGTTTATAGTCGTCATTCTTTTTGTCTCGGAGGAAAAAGGAATTTCGCTAATACGAGGATACTGCGCCTGAAGTCTGTCCTGCCATAAGCCTGCTTTAGCCGCCGCTACTACTAAAGCTCCTTCAGTAGGGTCGCCCTTAACAGTCCAAACACCGCCGGCTGAATCCAAGGTCGTATCATTGCACAGGCTTCCGATCCTGAGTAACATAAGCAATGCTGCTTCATTTATCGGATTCAGGACTTTATTACCTATACGAAATTCGCCTTTTGGCTCATAGCCGGTGCCAGTAACCTCAATAAGCTTGCTGTTTGCGTAAATCCGTCTTATCGTCATCTGGTCCTGTGTTAACGTGCCTGTCTTGTCCGAGCAGATAAATGTGGTAGAACCCAGTGTCTCCACTGCTGGCAATTTTCTGACGAGCGCATGTCTTTTTACCATTTGCTGGACGCCCAGGGCTAGCGAGATAGTGACCACCGCCGGCAAGGCTTCCGGTACAGCCGCTACGGCAAGGCTTACACCCCAAATCAACATCTCCAGAATGGCGTGACCTCTCAGAACACCGATTCCAGCCAGTATGAAGCACAGGGCTAAGGCACCGATGGCTATCCATTTCCCCAATTGATCCAGATTAACCTGTAAAGGTGTCCGCTCTTTCTCAACTTCCTGCAGCATGGTAGCTATCTTGCCGAACTCAGTAGACATACCTGTAGCTGTAACCATGGCCGAACCCCGGCCATAAACGGCTGCCGTTCCCATAAAAACCATATTGTTTCTATCGCCTATGCCGAGGTCACCAGTCAGAGCTCTTTCTGTTTTTTCCAAGGGCTCTGATTCACCGGTCAGAGACGCCTCATCCGTTTTCAGGTTTATGGCTTCCACTAGTCTGGCATCAACCGGTATTTTGTCACCCGTCCTCAACAGAATTACGTCCCCGGGAACAAGCTCCCTGGCTGAAATCTCAATCTCCCTTTTATCTCTGAGGACCGACGCTGTAGGCGCCGCCATCTTTTTCAGTGCTTCCATTGCACGCTCTGCCCTGTATTCCTGAATAAAGCTCAAACCGGCAGCGAAAATAACGATGGCGAAAATGGTGATGGCATCGGCGACCTCACCCATAACAGCCGATAAAGCTACGGCGACGAGCAGTATGATGATCAGAAAATTTTCAAACTGCTCCAGAAAGATAAGCCAGGGGGATATCTTTTTACGCTCGGCCAGCTCGTTAAACCCAAACTCAGCCAATCGTCGTTCAGCTTCTACCCTACTCAGGCCTCCGGGATTTGAATTCAGGGACGTGAAGACTTCGGCTATCTCCAGATTGTGCCAGCTCTTGTTAGTTTCTATTAACTGATTCATTCTGACTAGCTAAAAAGTGGTACCAGCATCAGCATGGCTCCCCCTGCCACTACCGAAGCAATTTGACCGGCGGTGTTAGCACCCACGGCATGCATTAGCAGATGGTTTTGGGGGTTTTCTTGAAGGCCCATTTTCTGGACTACCCTGGCTGACATAGGAAAAGCTGATATGCCGGCGGCACCGATTAAAGGATTAACTTTTCTGCCGGATGCCAGGTACATTATTTTCCCAAATACTATTCCCGCAGCAGTATCCAGCGCGAAGGCAATTATTCCCATGACAAAAATGATGATGGTCTCAGATTTAAGAAATTCGGAGGCCACCATCATGCCACCTACCGTGAGACCTAACAGAATGGTAACGATATCAGCTAATTCTTCCTGAGCTGTTGCTGAAAGTCTCTGAACCACACCACATTCTCGAAGCAAATTCCCAAACATGAGAAATCCGATAAGCGGAGTGGCCTTGGGGGCTACTAAACCAACTACAAGTATAGTCGCTATTGGAAATATAATTTTTGTCTTTTGCGATACTGCTTTGACTTCGATTGGCATTTCCACGCGTCTTTCCTCTTTAGTGGTAAGCCACCTCATAATCGGCGGCTGAATAATGGGAACTAGAGCCATATACGAGTAGGCTGCCACCACTATGGCTGCCGCGTATTTAGAGCCCAGTACCGAGGAAACGTAGATTGAAGTCGGACCGTCTGCTGAGCCTATAATACCTATAGAAGCCGCGTCCTTCAGACTAAAGTTCATTAAATGAAGCCAGCCGTCACCGAGTGCATAAACCAGGAAAAAGGTGCCGAAGATACCAAACTGGGCTGCAGCCCCAAGAAGAACGGTATAGGGTCGTTCCAAAAAAGGCCCGAAGTCTATCATCGCCCCTATGCCGATAAAAATAAGTAACGGGAAGAGTTCGGTATCAATGCCGGCCTTTTTTAGAACTGCGAAAATGCCTCCTTCATCAACGAGCCCGCTAAGGGGTATGTTGGCCAGCAATATTCCGATACCGATCGGTATTAGCAAAACAGGCTCTACGTTTCTGGCAGTGCCCAGATAAATGAGCAGCCCTCCTATAAGCAACATAACAATTATCTGCCAGTTGAGGTTGAGCAGCCCAAGGAATTCACTTACAGGTATATGCATCTTTTAATCGGTTTTTTTGGGTTTCATGAATCTGTTAAGCAATATCATCATAGCGAGCAGTAATCCCAGCACAGCAAAAATAATTGCCATTCCCAAGAGGACGATCCACAAAGCAGTTAACATTTAACTACACCAGAAGTTCTAAGTTGGTAGCTCGTAAAGGTAAATCATATCATAGCCAGTTTTATATTTAAATACCCTCTCCCGGCAAAATAGACCTTTGCCTCCCGGTTCAGGCATTGTATAATGTTAGCGCGCGGAGAGGTGTCCGAGTGGTTGATGGAGCCGCTCTCGAAAAGCGGTGGGCGATAAGCCTCGTGGGTTCGAATCCCACCCTCTCCGCCAGACCCCGGAGAGGTGCTGGAGTGGACGATCAGGCGCGCCTGGAGAGCGCGTGTCGCCTTTGGCGATCGTGGGTTCGAATCCCACCCTCTCCGCCACTTTTAATCCATTGAATTTCACTATCACTTTTTGTTTGACCTTCCTGCCTATGTTAAAATGTTTTAACTCTAATGACGAATGATAACGATTTAAAATACTGGATTAGTTTTTCCAAGATGCCGGGCATCGGCCGGGTTAAGATATCTCAATTACTGGAGCATTTCGGTAAATTGGGTAAGGCCTGGTCAGCCACAGCAGGCGACCTCAAAAAATCCGGACTGGATTCCAAAACAATTGAAAATATCGTCAATCTCAGGACAAGAATCGATCCGGAAGAGGAACTAAAAGGCCTCAAGAAGTATAAAGTGAAGGCGCTAACCTGCGATTCCACAGGTTATCCCGCCAGGCTCAAGGAAATATACGACTATCCGCCCGTCATTTATATACGAGGCGATTTACTGCCCGAGGATGAATGCTGTCTGGCAGTTGTCGGCACGCGCCGGGCCACCGTTTACGGGCGTCAGGTGACCGAGGAGATTGTAAGTGACCTCGCTAGAAACGGAATTACCATCGTCAGCGGCCTTGCCAGAGGAATCGACTCCATAGCTCATAGAGCCGCTCTCGAAGCCGGGGCTCGAACTATGGCTGTTTTCGCCTGCGGGCTGGATATTGTCTATCCGGCGGAGAATGCTAAGCTAGCGCGGGAGATTATGGAGCACGGAGCCCTTATAAGCGAGTACCCCCTGGGCACGAAACCCAAGGCTGACAATTTTCCAAGGCGTAACAGGATAATGAGCGGCCTGAGCCTGGGTGTTCTGGTTATCGAGGCCGGAGAAAGCAGCGGTGCGTTAATAACAGCTAATCAGGCACTGGAACAAAACCGGGAGGTATTTGCAGTCCCTGGCAGCATCCTGTCGCCAAGCAGCCGAGGTACGAACCACCTTATACAGGAGGGCGCCAAGCTGGTCAGGAACTATTTAGATGTACTGGAAGAGCTAAATCTATCCATTATGGCACAGCAGTTGGAAATGAAAGAGCTGCTTCCTGTCGACAAGACAGAATCACTGTTATTAAAGCAATTAAGCCGGGAGCCTGTCCATATAGACGATATATGCCATAATAGTGGCCTGGCAGCGGCTTTAGTAGGCAGCACTCTGACCATGATGGAACTTAAAGGAGTGGTCAAACAGGTTGGCGGAATGAACTACGTCCTAGCAAGAGAAATGAAAGAGGAATACCAAACGGCAGGCTAAACATGGCAGTAAAACTCGTTGTAGTAGAATCACCGGCTAAAGCCAGGACAATCGGCCGCATACTGGGCAAAGGCTATGAGATTATGGCCACACTGGGCCATGTGCGTGACTTGCCTAAGAGTGAACTGGGCATCGACATAGATAAGGATTTTACTCCCAGGTACATCATCATCAAACAAAGAAGGCCGGTCATCACCGAGTTAAAAAAATCGGCCGCCCGTGCATCAGAGGTCTATCTGGCAACCGACCCCGACCGCGAAGGAGAAGCTATCTCCTGGCATTTAATCGAAGCCGCTAAATTGGATAGCGATAAAATCCCTCTTCATCGGGTTTACTTTCACGAAATTACCAAGGATGCTGTGGAAAAGGCTTTTCACCATTCACGTTCCATCGATATGAACCTGGTTGACGCACAGCAAGCACGCCGTCTGTTAGATAGACTAGTTGGTTACAAGCTGAGCCCTCTGCTCTGGCGCAAAGTTCAGCGCGGTTTGTCTGCCGGTCGAGTACAATCAGCAGCCTTAAGAATGATTGTAGATCGGGAGCGGGAGATACAGAATTTTGTAGCTGTAGAATTCTGGACGATTGAAGCGGAACTAGCCAAGAGTTTGTCTGCAACTCCAGGTGACCGCTTCAGGGCAATACTCGTCAGTCTGGCCGATAGCACAAAAATTTCGATAGCCAGCCAGCAGGAATCCCAGTTAGTCCAGGACGAATTAAAACAGGCTAACTATATAGTAAAGAAAGTGACTATAAAGGAAGTGGCCCGCCAGCCAGCGCCGCCTTTTACTACCAGTACATTACAGCAAGAGGCCTGGCGCAAGCTTCGGTTCTCGGCGCAACGCACTATGCTAATAGCTCAGCAACTTTACGAGGGCGTGCCACTGGGTGAAGAAGGCTCGGTAGGATTGATAACTTATATGCGTACTGACTCTACCCATGTGGCGGCCAGCGCCATCACTGAGGCCAGAGAATTTATCGCTGAAAAATACGGCGAGCGCTTCCTGCCGGCGAACCCACGTCACTTCGTTAAAAAAGGTAAATGGGCACAAGAAGCGCACGAAGCCATAAGACCGACGAAAGTTCATCGCGAACCTGACCAGGTTCGGCCTTTCCTAAAATCCGAGCAAATCAGGCTCTATGACTTAATCTGGAAACGAATGGTGGCCAGCCAGATGGCAGCAGCTCTAATGGACGCTACTACCGTAGAAGTGGAAGCTAGCCGTCCGGAGCCGGAAAATAGCTACCTGTTCAGAGCCAGCAGCTCGGTAACGAAGTTTCCGGGCTTCATAACCGTTTACACTGAAGGCAGGGATGAGGAGGCGGAAGAGGAAAAGCCTGTTATTTTGCCGTTGCTCAGGGAGGGCGACAGCCTGGTCTTGTTAAACCTCTTCCCCGAGCAACGATTTACACAGCCGCCACTCCGCTACAATGAGGCCACTTTAATAAAAGCGCTGGAACAAAAGGGAATCGGCCGCCCCAGCACTTATGCGCCTATTCTGTCAACCATTCAGGGGCGGGGCTACGTACTCAAGGAAAGTGGCAGGCTTTGCCCCGATGAGATAGGCGTTATCGTCAGCGACCTGTTAACGGAGCATTTCCCGGAAATTGTAGACCTCGATTTCACTGCTCAGCTTGAGGAAGAATTAGACGAAATCGCTCGCGGCGAAAGAAACTGGGTTTCCGTTTTGAAAGATTTTTATAAACCCTTTGAGGAAACGCTGAATAAAGCGTCCACTAAAATTGAAAAAATAAGCGTCGCCAAGCCGACAGAGGAAACTTGCCCGGAATGCGGGCGACCTATGGTATTGAAAACCGGCCGATTCGGTAAATTCCTGGCTTGCAGCGGATATCCGGAATGCAAGAAGACCATGGCCTACGTCATCAAAACAGGTGTACACTGCCCGCAGTGCGGTAAGGAGCTTGTAGAAAGAACAACCAAGAAAAAACGTATTTTTTATGGTTGCAGCGGCTATCCACAGTGCAAATTTGCCATTAACCGCCGCCCGGTACGGCAACCGTGCCCTCAGTGCGGCAAAATGCTTATCATATATCGCAACGGCTGGGTGAAATGCACGGCATGTGAGTACAAAAATAAGTTGGAGGAAGTAGAAAAAATGGGAGCGGCAGTATGAAGATAATGGTTATCAACGGACCGAACCTCAATACCCTGGGCAAACGGGATAAAAATTACTACGGTGACACGACGTTGCCTCAAATCGAAGCGCTTTTGAAAGCCGAAGCTAAAAACCTGGGTGTCGATATTATCAGCTTTCAGTCAAACAACGAAGGAACTATAGTTGATTTTATACAGAAGAACTCACAGCAGGCGGCCGGAATAATAATAAATCCGGGCGCATTAACTCATTATGGCCTGTCTCTAAGAGACGCACTGGCCGATAGCGGGCTTCCTGTTGTTGAAGTCCATCTATCAAACATATACGCCCGCGAAGATTGGCGCGCAAAGTCGGTAGTAGCTCCTATTGCCAAAGGTCAGATAACAGGATTCGGCTGGCGAGCCTACATAGCTGCACTGCAGATTTTAGTCGGCGAGTTGAAGGTAAAAAAATAACGGTGAGCCGGCTCGAGAAACTGCGTGACCACCTGGATCAAAAACAACTGGATGCCTTTGTAGTATTTCACCCCGAGAACCGCCGCTATCTCTCAGGTTTTACAGGTTCAGCAGGCTGTCTGATTATTGCGAATAAAACTGCTTACCTGGCTGTCGACTTCCGCTACGTTGAGCAGGCAAAAAAGGAATCGCCTGAATTCGATGTTGTTCAAATAAAGGGTGATTTATTGGATTGGCTGCCTGAGTTCCTTTCGGAACTGGGAGCCAAAAAAGCGGGATTCGAGGCCGACCAGATTTCCTTCAACATGCATCAGAAACTGTCAAAGACACTTAGCAATAAAGGACTGCATATTAAGCTTATTCCTGCTGTTGGTCTGGTAGAGTCAATTCGCGTGGTAAAAGAATCTGAAGAACTGAAGTTCATAGCGGAAGCAGCTCAACTGGCAGACGCCGCCTATGACCAGGCTAAATCGCTACTGCGGCCAGGTATAACCGAGAAGGAACTGGCCTGGGTGCTGGAGAAATTTCTTCGTGAGAAAGGTAGTCAGGCCGTGCCTTTCGATATCATTGTGGCTTCCGGCACCAACGCGGCGCTGCCCCATGCAAAGCCGACTGAAAAAGCACTGGGAAGAAACGAACCGGTAGTAATCGATTTAGGTGCCGCGGTAAACGGCTATTGCTGCGACCTGACACGAACTTATATTATCGATAATGGAGACAAGACATTTTCTAAAATTTATGATATTGTTTTGGGTGCGCAACTAACAGCCATCTCAAACATAGTGACAGGAATGAATGGCGACCAGGCGGACCGACTGGCCAGAACAGTTATTGAACAAACCAAGTACGGGGATGCCTTCGGTCACAGTCTGGGACACGGGGTTGGTTTGGAGACACATGAATTGCCCAGGCTCGGACCAAAATCTTTGGACGTGCTGGCCGATGGTATGGTTTTTACAATAGAGCCTGGAATATACGTCACCGGCTGGGGCGGAGTGAGAATCGAAGATACAGTTGTCATGGAGAATGGTAAAGTAAAAAGCTTGACCCGGGCCGATAAAAAGGCAAACATTTAATAGGAGGTCGTTCACTATATGATTGACGCCGGAGAATTAAAAAGAGGTATAACCATTGAGCTCGACGGACAGCTATATCAGGTGCTCGATTATCAGCATATTAAGATGGGACGGGGTTCAGCACAGGTTCGGTTGAAGCTGCGCGACGTGCGTGCCGGACATACCACCGAGCGCTCCTTTCAAGCCAGTGAAACATTTACCAGAGCCTTCCTGGAGCGCCGCCCGGTGCAATACCTGTACAATGAGCACGACCTTTACTACTTTATGGATACCAAGACATTTGAGCAGATTCCTTTAGACAAGCCTATGCTCGGTGATACTTTGAACTATTTGAAAGACGAAGCAAACCTGGAAATGCTTACGCACAAGGGAAAACCGGTAGGCATACAGTTACCCGTTTCAGTGGAGCTTAAGGTCGTTGAAACCGGCCCCGGCTTTAAGGGCGATACTGCCTCCGCTGGCAGCAAACCGGCCAAGCTGGAAACTGGAATTACGATTAAAGTCCCCTTCTTCATTAACACCGGAGATACTATTAAGGTTGATACCCGCACGGGTGAATATCTGGAAAGGGTACAAAGCTAAACCTTTGATTAGAGCTGACCTCCACATCCATACCGAGTATTCTATGGATTGCACTATGTCGCTCGAAGATATAATTGCCCGCTGCCTCAAGGTAGGCATCAACTGCCTTGGAATCGCCGACCATAACACCTTTGCCGGCGCACTGAAGATGAAGGAAATTGCCCCGTTTACCATTATTCCCGGCGAGGAAATACTGACTTTAAATGGCGAAGTCATCGGATTTTTTTTAAGCCAAGAAATACCCGGCAAATTATCTATGAAAGATACCATAGCCCTAATAAAGGCACAGGGCGGCCTGGTCTGTGTTCCTCATCCTTACGACAGGTTACGCTATTCGCTTTTCAAAGACCAGGTGGTCGACGATATCATGTCTCAAGTAGATATTATCGAGGGCTTCAATGCCCGCAGTCTTTCACCGGGCAGTTCAACTAAAGCCATGGAGCTGGCGCGCAAATACGGCAAACCGGCCAGCGCCGGTAGCGACGCTCATACGCTCCCGGAAATCGGTAACGCCTATATTGAAATGCAGGATTTTAAAAACAAAGACGAATTCCTGGTTTCTCTTTCCAAGGGTAGGATTTGCGGTAGTAGGTCAAATCCTACTGCCCATTTGGCCAGCACCTGGAATAGATTAAAGAAACACTGGGATTAAGAGAGGTTCACTTGTTGACCATCGGTTGGTTTTCCACCGGTAGAGACGAGGCAGCAAGACAGCTATTACAAGTCGTGTATCAGAAAATTCTGGAAGGTGATATCAAAGGCAAGATTGCCTTTACCTTCAGTAACCGAGAGCCCGGAGAGGACAGGGAAAGCGACCTATTCTTTGACCTGGTTCGAAGCTACAACATCCCTCTCGTTTGCTTTTCCTCCCAAAAGTTCAAGGAATCATATGGGCTGGCAACTGCGACGGATAGTGAGAAACTACTCCGGTGGCGTCTGGAATACGACCGTCAGGTTATGAAAAGGCTGGAAGGCCTTCAACCTGACCTATGCGTACTTGCCGGTTATATGCTTATAGTCGGAGAAGAAATGTGTCGCCGATACAATATGATTAATTTACATCCGGCAGTTCCCGGAGGGCCTAAAGGCACCTGGCAAGATGTAATCTGGACCTTGATCGAGAATAAGGCTGTGGAGTCGGGCATAATGATGCACCTCGTAACGCCAGAATTAGACAGCGGACCGGTAATAACTTACTGTACCTATCCTATCAGGGGGAAGCCCTTTGATACCTACTGGCGAGAAGTAGACGGCCTCTCAGTGCCGGAAATTAAGAAAAAACAGGGTGAAGAAAATCCTTTGTTTCAACTAATCCGTCACCACGGTCTGGCCAGAGAATTTCCGCTGATTGTCTCAACTCTAAAAGCATTCAGCAATTGTGATATCAGGATAGAAGCCCGTAAGTTGTTGGACCGTGCAGGAAAGCCAATATCAGGATACAATCTTAGCCGCGAAGTAGACCGAGCAATTTAGCTATCATGAGCGAAATCTGTTTCGACCTGGAAGGCCCCTTAGCTACTCAGGATAATGCCTACGAGCTTATGAAGCTGTTTCCGGACGGCGGCCGCATTTTTGAGGTCATCAGCCGCTACGATGACTTGCTTACTATAGAAGCCAGGGTCGACTACGAACCAGGCGACACTCTGGCACTTATTGCCCCATTTCTGGTTTGTCATGGCATAAAGGAAGACGATATTTCCGAGCTTGCCAGAAAAGCAACTTTGACGCCCGGAGCTATTAGCTTAATCTCACGTTTAAGCGCCCAGGGCTGGAAGATATTCTGTATCAGCACCAGCTACGAACAGTATGCCAGACGCGTCGCCAGTCGTCTGGGGATTTTCTCGCAGTATATAGCCTCCACTTCTTTCCCCATTGATAAGTTCTCCAGCGAATCAGGCACAGATGACTTTCGCATTTTAGAGGCTCTGGAGAAAGACATACTGGACAAACAGTCTCCCGATGATACCTGGATAAAGAAACGGCTTGACCGCTTTTATTGGAAGGAACTGCCCAAGACCAGTCTGGGTCGACTAACACAGCAGGTAAAACCCGTTGGCGGTCAGCGAAAGGTGGAAGCACTCAAGCGATTCGCCGAAATTCAAAAACAGCCATTATCAAGCTGGGTGGTGGTTGGCGACAGCATTACCGACTTCAAAATGCTGCAGGCTGTTGACCGGGCCGGAGGATTGGCAGTCGCCTTCAACGCTAACGAATATGCCCTGCCCCATGCTACTATTGGTCTGGCATCCACGCATCTCGATGACCTCATGTCCGTCCTGGAAGCGTGGAATAAAGGCAAACGATTTGCAGTTGAAAAAATGGTCAGGGAAAAAGAAAAGTTTGGCGGCAAAGACAATAGAGGCTACTTCCACTGGCTGTCCGGGATTCAAAATATAGCCGGCCCCCTCGAGGTACATAAACGAATTCGTCGCATCGTCAGGGAAGAGGCTGCCAAACTAGGTTGAGTTTATATGGCTAAAATTGACGTAATCGGATTCGGTGCTATGAATATCGACCACATGTGTCGGGTGGAAAAGCTTGTCGTCGATGGCGAACAGTCGGTGAAAGGTTTTGTATCAATACCCGGCGGCTCAGCGGCCAATACTATCTATGGATTGGCCAGGCTAGGGCTTAACGCAGGCTTTATCGGCGCCGTGGGGTCGGACAAATTTGGCAGAGTACTGATTGACGACCTCAAGTCAGCCGGCGTCGATACCAGCCATATTATTGTTAAGAACGCAGAAACAGGGGCTACCACCTGCATTAGCGATAAACTGGGCAGGCGTGCCATATATGTCTCGCCTGGTGCCAACAATTTATTGAATGATAAGGACGTGGACTTTTCTTATCTTAATCAGGCCAGGATAGTCCATATGTCGTCGTTTGCCGATGACAGGCAGCTCAAGCTACAAATAGCCTCGGCAAAAAAGCTGAAGAACTCGGTCAAACTCAGCCTGGCCCCCGGCATGATATACGTCACCAAGGGATTAAAAGCGTTAGACCATTTGCTGAGAAAAGCGCTCGTGGTCTTCATGAACCGCGAGGAAATTGAGAGGCTTACAGGTCAAGACCTGCAAACCGGAGCCAGGCAACTTGTACAAATTGGCTGCCGGATTGTAGTGGTTACTTTGGGCAAAGGGATCTATATGGGAAAATCTGGAACGATTACCGCCTATATACTCGACAATAAAAAAGGGCATGAGGTCATTTCAAAACACGTGACCCGAAAATCCGGTATCGAGACCACCGGTGCCGGAGACGCGTTTGCTGCCGGCTTTCTCTTCGGGTTACTTAAGGATAAGGCAATCGAGGAATGCGGACAGCTAGGTAATATCGTGGCCGGATTTACCATAGAAAAAGTCGGCGCCCGAACCGGGCTGCCGACCTTATCTCAGTTGTCTAAAGAATATCTCAAGCGCTCGGGTAATCGCCTCTAACCGTTTACTTCTTCGTTTCTTTAACCTGCGGCCCGCTTAAAATCTGGTCTACGATGCCGTATTCCACCGCCTGGTCAGCGTTAAGGTAGAAATCACGGTCGGTATCGTGCGCGATCTTATCCATTGGCTGGCCGGTATGCTTGGCCAATATATTACGAATCAGGTCCTGAAGCCTCATAATCTCACGCGCCGCGATCTCAATATCGGCCGCCTGCCCTTGTGCACCACCAACCGCCTGATGCATATGAATCGTGGAGTGCGGCAAGGCATAGCGTTTGCCTTTAGTACCGGCAGCCAGTATCACGGTGGCCATGCTGGCAGTCAACCCAACACAAATTGTGGATACTTCGGGCCTCACCAGCTGCATCGTATCATAGATCGCCAGACCGGCTGCTATAATGCCGCCCGGCGAGTGTATGTACAGGTTTATGTCCTTGTCCGGGTCCTCATGTTCCAGATAAAGAAGCTGAGCAATTATCAAGCTGGCAATCTGGTCATTGATTGGCATACCCAAAAAGATAATGCGCTCCTTTAACAGAAGTGAGTAGATATCAAAGGCTCGCTCTCCCCGCGCACCGCTCTCGATCACTATTGGAATTATGTTTCGAGGTAAATCTTTCATCTTACGTTTTCCTCCCTGATAAAAATACTATAACATTTGCTGATGCGATTGTCATTTTGTTCTTTTAGCTATCTCAACCAGCCGGTCCAAAGCTTTCCTGCCAATCAGGAACTGCTTTACTGACTCACGGGCCTGTGGCAGGCTGAACAACTTTCTTATATCTTCAGCTTGTTTATCCGCATCCTGTGCCATCTTTTCGACTTCGGCATCAATATCTGATTCGACAACTTCGATTTTCTCATCTTCGGCCAGTTTACCCAGAACGAGAGACCTGATGACACGCTTACTGGCCATGGGACGCAGTTCCTCACGATGGTCGTTCATCGTCTTGTTAAGCGTCTTTAAATAATTTTCCAGCCCGGCAACACCTTCGGCAAAATGCCTGGCTTCTTCATTGAGCAGTCTATCTATTTCCCGTTCCGCCAGCACCGGCGGATATTCTACTTCGCTGACCTCAATCAGTTTATCTATTGCCTCCTGTTCCAGTTCAGCCTTGGCCCTTTCCTCTGTCCTGCTTTTCAAATTCGATTCTATCTGGTCCCGCAGCGAAGCTACATCATCCTTGCCCAGGCTCTTGGCAAACTCGTCATCGACTTCCGGAAGCTTCTTCTCTTTTACCTCTTTGACAGCCACCTTGAAGACGTGCTCCTTTCCGGCAAGCTCTTTCATCTCGTAATCGGCGGGGTATGACAGCGTGAAGCTCTTATCTTCACCTTTAGACATGCCAACCAGTTCCTCAGCAAATCCTGGAAGTGGCAAACGCGCATCCTTACTTAACTCGTAGACAACGTCCTTACGAATGGGAAACGGTTCACCCTCCCTCTCACCTTCCACATCGATAATTACTACGTCGCCGAACTGGGTGGTGCGTTCCACCGGAAGAAGCACCGCCTGCTGTTCACGAAGCTGTTCGACAGTGCCATCGATATCCTTTTTTAGTACCTTAACCGACTCAGACTTCACCTTTATTTGCTTATAATCTCCGAGCTTCACCTCCGGCTTAAGCGGCACAACAGCTTTAAAAACAAGCGGCTCGGTTTTAATCAGTTCAAACTGCGGCTGAGCAATGGGGTCTATCTTCTGCTCATCGAGCGCTTCTTTATAGGCCCTCGGTATCAGGTCTTCCAGAGCCTCCTGAAATAAGGCATCCTTGCCGATGTGACGCTCCAGTATATCCCTCGGAGCTTTTCCTTTGCGGAAACCGGGTACGGAGACCTTCTTAACCAGTCGGTTATAGGCCCGGTCGAGGTATTTGTCTATCTCGACAGGTTCCATCTCGATATTGAGAGCTACCTGTCGATTCTCAATCGGTTCTGTAGAAACTTTCATTATTACCTACCTGTATTATACATTACGATATTCACCCTCTGCGAAAAATAGAACACGGAACGAACATTAGAAAAAGCTTCTCCCTACCCTGACGGGAGGGATTCAGAGGGAGGGCCATTGTGGACAGTTCCCGAACTCGTGTTTGAAAAGAAAAACCTCATTCCATCTCTGCAACAACTTTTAGTTTCAAGGTGCACTTAACGATGAATCGTGTTCCAGCCCGTGGAAAAGTCCCCCATCATTCGTCCTCGTAGAATCTCTTGCTGCTTGACATCGCCCTTTAGAAGGTCTATAAATAATACAGGAATTTAATTTATCGGAGCTGAGATTCATGAAGAAGATCATCCAGGTCAGAATCTATAAAGGGGAGAGGCAATATGTCGCTGAGTGCGTTGATCTGCCCGTGGTTACCCAGGGTAAAACTTTGGACGAGGTGGCGGCGAACGTAAGGGAAGCAATTGGACTCCATCTCGAAGGAGAGAACCTGGAGGATTGGGAGATCCTTCCTGACTTCTCTATCTTAGCCAATTTTGAACTCGAACCAGCCCATGCCAAAGTTTAA
>Ga0209609_10001245_pt1 | contig 14840 bp, 17 predicted proteins | sample LakKivw325mmetaG_FD_184136 | JGI IMG/M metagenome (GOLD analysis project Ga0209609, IMG submission 184136) | Anoxic lake water microbial communities from Lake Kivu, Rwanda to study Microbial Dark Matter (Phase II) - Lake Kivu water 325m metaG... | ecosystem: Environmental > Aquatic > Freshwater... | reverse complement strand
CCGATATAGAGTCGCTGGCTAAAATAGCCAGAGAAAAGAGAATTGCCCTTGCCGTTGTTGGGCCTGAGGCGCCTTTAGCTGAGGGCATTGTTGACCACTTCATCGTCAGGGGGCTTCCCATCTTTGGTCCGACTAAGAAAGCCACTGAGATTGAGTCGAGCAAGGTCTTCGCCAAGGAGCTGATGCAGAAATATAACATCCCCTGCGCCAAAAGCACCAGCTTTTCTGACTATAATAAGGCAAAAGAATATCTCCAGCAGCAGAAACCACCCATTGTAATTAAAGCCGATGGTCTAGCCGCTGGCAAGGGGGTGATTGTAGCCGATTCCATCCCGCAAGCCTTAGATGCTCTGTCCAGTATAATGGAGGCTAGAGCCTTCGGTAGCGCTGGTGACCGGGTAGTTGTTGAAGAGCGTTTGCAGGGGAAAGAGATGAGCGCCTTCGCCTTCACCGATGCCCACACCGTAATCCCTATGGTGGCGGCTTGCGATTATAAACGGTTATATGATGGAGACCGGGGACCTAATACTGGCGGTATGGGTAGCTATAGCCCGCCACATTTTCTCAATCCAACACTGGCTAAAATGGTAGTGGAAAATATTATGAAGCCGTCAGTGAAGGCAATGCATGACGAAGGAAGAGCGTATAAGGGTGTCCTTTATGGCGGGTTAATGATTACCAATAACGGACCAAAGGTGCTAGAATTTAATGCCCGGTTTGGCGACCCGGAGGCACAGGTTACCCTCCCTCTGCTTAAGACTGACCTGGTTGATATTATGCTGGCGGTGGTTGATAATAAACTTGGGCAGATAGACGTGGAATGGAGTAAGGATGCCTGTGTTGGGGTAGTAATGGCATCAGCCGGCTATCCCGAAAGCTATAAGACGGGTTTTCCTATCACCGGGCTGGATGATTTAGATAAAGACATTGTGGTGTTTCACGCTGGAACCAAGCTCGGGTCGGAGGGGGAGGTGTTAACCAGCGGGGGAAGGGTGCTTACCGTGGTCGCTACCGGCAAGACCATCGCCGAAGCTAGAGACAAGGTCTATGCTAATATCCTCCGGATTCATTTTGACGGTTGCCATTATCGCAAAGACATTGCTCTAATTAAAGAGGGTAACTTTAAGGGGTGAAGCCCCTTCCCAATATATACTTTTTCCTTTTAATTAAGAGGGGATACTGAGGAGAGTTAAAGAGAGGCGAAGCCTCTCTTATATAACCAGTTTCCTCCTCTCCTTGATAAGGAGAGAGGGATACAGGGGGTGAGGTAGATTAAGATGCCACTAGTAGCTATAGTCATGGGCTCCAAATCAGATGCTGAAGCCCTCAAGCCAACGCTGGATATATTAAAAGAGCTTGGTATTGATTATGAGGTTAATGTCATATCCGCCCACCGCAACCCGGAGAAGGCTCGGCAATATGGGCTGGAAGCGCAAGGGCGGGGGATTGAGGTTATAATTGCCGCTGCCGGTGGAGCAGCCCACCTGCCCGGCGTTCTGGCGAGCTGGACAACCCTGCCCGTCATTGGTGTGCCCTTAGCCACCAGTGAGCTGGCGGGTGTTGATGCCCTCTATTCTATAGTCCAGATGCCAGCCGGGATACCGGTAGCCGCTGTAGCTATAGGCACTGCTGGGGCTAAGAATGCTGCCTACCTAGCTGCCGAAATCTTGGGCTTAAAATACGACGGGATACGAAAAACCTACCAGAAATATAGAAGCGAGTTACAAGGAGAAAAGCCATGATTGAGCGCTACTCTAGACCCCAGATGAAAAGAGTCTGGTCGGACGAGAATAAATTTGATAAGTGGCTCAAGGTAGAGATTGCTGTCTGTGAGGCTTGGGCTGAGCTGGGCATTATCCCCAGAGAGGCTATACCCAAGATAAAGCTAGCTAGGGTTAACCTTAAACGGATGGAGGAGATTTTAAAACAAACCCACCATGATATGACTGCCTTCCTTGACTCGGTAGCAGAAAGCCTGGGGAGTGAATCGCGTTTTATCCACCTTGGTCTCACCTCGTCTGATGTAATGGATACTGCCCTTAGCTTGCAGCTAATTGAGTCGGCTGAACTTTTGACTCAGAATATAAAGGAAACCATCTCAGTATTGGCACAAATGGCAATGAAGCATAAATATACAGTTATGATTGGTCGCACCCACGGCGTTCATGCTGAACCGATTTCCTTTGGTTTTAAGCTGGCGCTATGGACTGAGGAGATGAGACGCAATCTACAAAGACTGGCTGAGGCTAAGAAAGCCATCGCCGTGGGTAAGATTTCCGGGGCCGTGGGCACCTACGCCACTCTATCTCCTGAGGTTGAGGAGAAAGCCTGCGCTAGGTTGGGGCTCGCCCCGGCTCCAGTCTCAAGCCAGGTTTTGCAGCGTGACCGCCATGCTCAATTCGTTACCACATTAGCTATAATCGCTAGCTCACTGGAGAAGTTCGCCACCGAGATTAGGGGCTTGCAGCGAACTGAGACGCGAGAGGTAGAGGAGCCCTTTGCCGCCGGTCAGACTGGTTCTTCAGCCATGCCTCACAAGCGGAACCCGGAGCTTTGTGAGCGAATCTGTGGCTTAGCCCGGCTGGTCCGAAGCTATGCTACGACCTCACTGGAAAACATTGCCCTGTGGCATGAGCGGGATATTAGTCATTCGTCTACCGAGCGCATTATATTGCCCGACTGTTGCCTGGTGGTGGATTACGCCCTGAACCTTTTCACCTCAATAATGCGGGGGTTACAGGTCTATCCCCAGAGGATGAAGCGGAACATAGCGCTTACCAAAGGCTTAATCTTCTCCCAGCGGGTAATGCTAGCCCTTATTGATAAGGGGCTGAGTCGGCAAAAAGCCTATGAACTGGTGCAGCGAAATGCGATGAAGGCGTGGGGGGGGAGGAGGAGCTTCCTCACCTTGCTCAAGGCTGACCCTGAGGTTACTGCCACCCTGCCTCAAAGCGAGCTTGAGCCATTGTTTGACGAGAAATACTACCTGCGTTATATAGATGACATCTTTAAGCGATTGGGCTTAACTGAGGCGCAGTGGAGAGGGGGATATAGCTAAGTCCACCGAGCCGACTCCCAGAGCAATATAATGAGTACTAGCCAGTTAGTTTTGCTGAATACAGACTTGCCCTTACCAATGTTCGTTCGGGGTAAGGTGCGCGATACCTATGACCTGGGCAAACTGCTGCTCATTGTCGCCACCGACCGAATCTCAGCCTTTGATGTTGTCCTACCCTGTGGTATTCTCAACAAGGGCTTGGTGCTTAACCAGCTGTCTGTTTTCTGGTTTAACCAGACCAGGGAATTGGTGCCCAACCACCTAGTGGAAGCAGTGGACGATGTTCGTTGTCTTGACGCTTATCTTCCTGCTGAGAGCCGTTTTGCCTACCCTTCTTACCTGGCTGGACGGTCAATGGTAGTTAAAAAGGTCAAGCGTATCCTGGTTGAGTGTGTGGTGCGTGGCTATCTTTCCGGTTCAGCTTGGGATGAGTATCAGCAGTATGGCACTATCTCTGGGCTACCCTTGCCCCAGGGACTGAAACAAAGCCAGGAATTACCCCAGCCGTTATTCACCCCCACCACCAAGGCGGAAACCGGGCACGACCAGCCGCTATCTATGGATGGGATGGGGAGGCTGGTGGGCGAGGCTCTAGCTGAGGAGTTGAGGCAGAAAAGCCTCGCCATCTACAGCTATGCCCAAGGTTATGCCATAGCCAGGGGAATAATCATTGCTGATACCAAGATGGAGTTCGGGCTGGACGGTAACAGGCTAATCCTGATTGATGAGCTACTGACCCCGGATTCAAGCCGGATATGGGATGCTGAGCGATATCAAGTTGGTCAGTCCCAGCCCAGCTATGATAAGCAGCCGGTCAGAGATTGGCTTATCCGGTCAGGGTGGAACAGGGAACCACCAGCCCCCATGCTACCCCCGGAAGTTATTGAGGCTACCACCAAAAGGTATGAGCAGGCTTACCAGAGGTTGACGGGGAGGAAGCTAGAGCAACACAACTAGCGGGAATATAATGTACCCTTACCAGGACTGGAAGCGCTAAGCTTTTCCTCTGAAAGGTAGAGCTTCCCGTCTTCAGTGGTCTTTACCACCCCAGCATTCATCAGGGCAGTCAAGGCGTACGGTTTATAATCACGCGTCCGAAGCATCCTTTCCATTAAGCCCCGCGGTCTGAGTCCTAGCTCGTCAATCGTCTTGGCATTCTTAGCGCTAACGGCATTATGCTCTCGGAAAATGTCTATTACCTGGCGAATAGCCCGCTTCAGACGCCACCGGGGAATTATGAACATTGCCACCAGCAGGACAATAAAGAGGAGGACTATAATAAGTATTGCGTTTGTATCCAGCGCTATTCCTCCAATAGACCCTTGGTGCTGGGCAGTTCGCCTAAAATCCGTTCATCAATTCTGGTCGCCATATCCAGGGCTCTGCCTAAGGCTTTGAATAGTGCCTCTGCTTTGTGGTGGTCATTGGTGCCGTAAACAACCTTGGCATGGAGGTTGAGCCTGGCTTCAATGGCAAAAGACTCGAGGAAGTGGCGGATGAGGTCGGTGGCAAAGCCAGCCATGTCATTATCAGAAAAGGGTAGCTCCAGCACGGTATATCCCCGGCCACTGATGTCCACTGCCACCATAGCCAGGGCATCATCCATAGGCACAGTAGCATCGTCCATCCTGACAATACTCCGCTTCTCCCCCAGGGCTTCACCGAAGGCTCTACCCAAACAAAGGGCAACATCCTCTACCACATGGTGCTGGTCGTTTCCGGTGGCTGAGAGCTTAAGGTTAAACCTTCCATGCTGCGCCAGCTGAGCCAGCAGGTGGTCAAACATTCTCATCCCCGTAGCAATCTCCCACCTGCCACTGCCATCTATATCTAGCTCCAGGCTGATGTTAGTTTCTTTGGTCTCCCTTTTGACAATGGCTATCCTTCGCTTCATCATAACCTCTCCATCTGTAGTTTAACACATTTTAGATTGTTTATTAACCTCACCCCCCTTAATCCCCCTCTCCTTTCAAGGAGAGGGGGAGAGGTTTTTAAGAGAGGCTATGCCTCTCTTTGACTCTTTTTAGTCAATTCAGTTCTGGGAAAGGTGGGAGAGATTTAGAGAGGGGGCGAAGCCCCCTCTCTTACCTACACTCCCCCTTCCCTTATTAAGGGAAGGGGGTCAGGGGGATAGGTCACCACATAAAGCTAAAGCGGGTTCCCTGAAAAATCAAAGATTTTTCAGGGTGCTGAGGGGGATGGGTTACTAAACTACTTCTCTCCTATCTCCTTCAGTGCTTTCATCAGGGCATCAGTATGCTCTGGCTTACCTACGCTAATGCGCAGAGAGTTTCTCAGCAGCGGCTGGTCAAAGTAACGAACCAGTATCCCTCTCCTTTCCAGTTCTTGCTGGATTTGGCTTGCCTTGCCATTCAGTACGTGGCAGAAAATAAAGTTAGCCCGGGATGGGAAGGGCTTTAACCACTTCAGCTTGCTTAGCTCGCCAAATAGTCTTTCCCTTTCGGCGACAATTGCCTTTACCTTGTTCATCAGGTAATCAATGTCCTTTAGCGACTCCCGCACTGCCACCACCGCGGCTACATTTACACTGTATGGTAGCTTGATTTTCAATAGGTATTCAGCAATCTTGACCGGGAAAATGCCATAGCCAATTCTCAGACCAGCCAGCCCCGCCCACTTACTAAATGTTCTTAGCACCATCAAATTTTTATACCGGGTAACTAGCTGGGTGACTGTTTCACCACTGAATTCAGCATAGGCTTCATCCGCCATCACCGGCACTCCGGTATCCACGAGCTCCAGTATATCCTGCTTTGGGATAGGTGTTCCAGTGGGGTTGTTGGGATTGGCTAGAACTATTATCTTGGTTTTTTTACTTATAGCTTTCTTTACTGCGCTGACATTGACAAGGTAGTTTTCATCCCGTGGTACCTCAACCAGCTTGCCATTGCACATTGCGGTGCTAAAACGGAACATATCAAAGGTGGGCACGCAATTTATCACCTCGTCCCCAGGAGCAACAAATAGGCGCAAAACAAGGTCTATAAGCTGATCGCTGCCACTGCTAGCCATAATGTGCTCGGCGCCAACGCCGGTATAGCCTTGGAGTAGCTTCCTGAACTCGGTTTGATTGGCATCGGGGTAAATATTGAAGTGGGGATAGCTGCCCAGAATCTGTTTTACCCTTGGTGAGCAACCATAAGGGTTCTCGTTGGCATCCAGCTTGATTATGCCCTCTACGGGAACCTTAACCATCTCCGCCACGGCCTCCGGGGACTTAGCCGGCGTATAACCACCAAAAGCAACCAGGTCTGACCGTATTAACTTGGCTATTCCTTCTTCAGACATTCCCTTCATCTCCCTTTCTATATCCCTAATAAATAAAATTCCCTCCGCTTGGAGGGCTCTTTTCAAGTTTTTAATTTGTTATTGTTACTATCTTTATATTTTTATGCGAACTACCCCCCAAGCGCATTCCTGCGCCCGGTAAATGTGAAATCAGCGTAATACCTATGGAGGGCAATAAAATTTAACACTGTATATAACCCAATCTCTTTTGGATTGACTTTATCATAGTAAATACAGTTTGTCAATAGCTTATCTCATTCTGCCTCCAGTCGTTTTTCCACTGCCCGGGCATGAGCCTCAAGTCCTTCAGCTCTGGCTATGGTGGCTGCTGCTTTACCCAGTTGCTGCAGGCTAGCCTCATCCACATTAACCAGGGTGATGAACTTAACAAAATCGAGTATATTGAGCGGTGAGCTAAATCGGGCAGTAGCCCCGGTAGGTAGAACGTGGCTCGGTCCAAGCACATAATCGCCCAAGACCACTGTAGAGTTGTCCCCGATGAATATACATCCGGCATTAGATATCCGTTCAATGTAGGTATCAGCCCCCTTTACCATCAGACAGAGGTGTTCCGGGGCATAGAGGTTGGCTAATTCTATAGCCTCATTTACATCAGCAACTACCGCTATCAGCCCCCTGTTTTGCAGAGATTCAGCGGCTATGGCTTGACGCTCCAGACTCTTTAATTGTTGCTCTACCTGGCGATTAACCTCATTAGCTAGCCATTTTGAGGTAGTGATTAACACGGCTGAGGCTAAGGGGTCATGCTCAGCCTGGGCTAAAAGGTCGGCAGCACAATACTCGGCGTTAGCTGTTTCATCAGCTATGATTAGCACCTCACTTGGTCCCTGGAGTCCATCAATGCCGACCATTCCGTAGGCCAGCTTTTTAGCCAGGACGACAAAGATATTACCCGGGCCACATATCTTGTCCACTTTAGGCACAGACTCAGTGCCAAAGGCAAGGGCAGCGATTGCCTGAGCACCACCGATGGAGAAGATGCGGTCAACCTGGGCAATATCGGCGGCGACTAATGTTAGTGGCGGAACTACCCCATTAGCTTTTGGCGGCGTAACCAGGATAACCTCCTTGACCCCAGCTACCCTAGCCGGAATTGCAGTCATCAGCACCGTTGATGGATAACAGGCAGTACCGCCGGGGGCGTAAGCGCCAACATGCTCCAGCGGACGTATTAGCTGACCCGAGCCTGGTTTAGCCACGCTGCGCCAGATACTGCGTTTTTGTTTCAGGTGGAAGGAGCGTATCCGCTTGGCTGCCAGTTTGAGGGCGGAAACAAGCTCTTTATCCACCTCCTGATAGGCACTGGCTATCTGCTGTTTACTCACTTCCAGTGAGGTGAGCTTCACCCGGTCAATCTTCAAGGTATAATCAAAAAGGGCAGCGTCCCCTCTGTCACGCACATCGTTGACGATTTGCCTGACTACCTGCTCTCGGTCATCACCGCCAAACAACTCCTGCGGGGCTTGTCGGGACAGTATTGATTTTGCTTGTTTAAAACCTTCAATTATTTTCATTTTTTATCCTCCACCGAGGTCGTTTAGTAACCTATCCCCCTGACCCCCTTCCCTTAATAAGGGAAGGGGGAGTGTAGGTAAGAGAGGGGCGAAGCCCCTCTCTAAAGTCTCTTCTCCCTCATGCTAAGAATACATCTCCCTATTATGGAGAGGGGGATTAAGGGGGTGAGGTTAATAAACAATCTCTTGGGGGGCAAGTTATGGGTCGGGATAAGACTGAGCTGGACTTACCGCCGGAGTATTGCCACTACCGGGATGATGGCTGCGAATTTGCTGATTCCTGCCTTAGCTGTCCCCTTCTGGAATGCGTTTATGCTCAGCCCGGGGGCAAGCACCGGTGGCTGAAAAGGCTAAGAGACAAAGAGGTTTTAGGGCTGTTCACTACCGAGGGTAAAGAAGTAAAGGAGCTGGCACTGATGTTTGGCGTTAGTCGGCGCACCATCCAGCGAATATTAAAGAGGGCTAGAGATGAATCTACCCCAAAAATCAAGATTTTAGGGGGCCCCGATGAATGAAACTTCAATTATCACCCAGTTAAACCGTCTTGATATTGACCGACTCAGAGGCTATAGAGAGCTACTTGACTTCTACCACGGTCGGCAGTGGGAAGGTAGGGAAAAGTGGGGGGAGAAACACCTGACCTTCAACTATGCCAAGGTATTCACCGATAAGGTTACCTCATATCTAATGTCCGGCATTAACTTTGCTGTTGATGCTATAGAGGATTCAGACGAGGCTAAAGTCAGCGCCCAAAGAGCCGAGGCAGCCTTGCGCCAGGTCTATGAGGACAATAACCTGGAGCAGCTAGACCTTGAGACTGAGATTGATTGCGCCATCCTGGGCGATGCCGGCTACAAGGTTATCTGGGACACCGAGGCAAAGAAGGCGAGGATTACCGCCCCCGATGTTCAAGGTATCTATGCCTGGTGGCTAGGGGATGATACCTCAAGAATATGGAAGGTAGCTTCTAAATATAGCCTGACCGCCGAGGAAACCGAGCTCCTGTATCGGGTGAAACCCAAGGATAAGAAGGCGACCATTGTTGAGCTATGGACGGACGGGGAATTTGAGCTTTACCTGAATGATGCCCTGATTGAGAAGAAGCCCAACCCCTATGGTTTTATCCCGTTTATCATCTACCCCAACCTTAGAGAGCCAAAGAAGTTCTGGGGTATTTCTGACCTATCGCAGGTTATGGAGTCGCAGCGAGAGCTTAACCGGGCAATGTCACAGCTATCCAGGATACTGGAGCTATCGGGCAATCCCATTGCCGTGCTGGAGAATGTAGAAGAGGCTGAGGATATTACCGTTAGGCCGGGGGCGGTGTGGAATATCCCTGAGGATGCTAAAGCCTATCTGCTTGACCTGCTACAAGGTGGTGGGGTCAGGCTGCACATAGATTATATAAATCTTTTGTATAGAACCCTGCACGATATATCGGAGTCCCCCCGGGCTGCCTTCGGCGGAACAGAGAGGGATTTATCCGGGGTAGCCCTTGAGATTGAGCTCAACCCACTACTTCAGAAGGTGAGGCGAAAGAGAATCATCAGGACTGCCGTGTATAACCGGAGAAACAAGATGATTCTTAAGCTCCTGGAAAAGTACCAGGGAATGGAGTTTGGCGATAACCGGTTGCGGGTAATCTGGAGTCCGATACTGCCCCAGGATTCAGCCCGGCTGGTGTCCAATGAGCAGACAATGGTTCAGAGCGGCATCCACTCCAGACGCGGGGCTATGGAGGAAGTGGGGATTAAAGACCCTGAGGCTGAATTTAAGCGCTGGCTTGAGGAGAGGGAAGCCATCCTCAGGATGAATAAGGAACTTAACTCACCCAGAAAAATCTTAGATTTTTCTGGAAACTCGCTTAACGCCAGGTCAACGACAGGCAGAGAGGGAGAGAGAGCTTTAGCCGCAGAGACCGAAGGCGTTGAGTAATCTCCAGCATAAGGAGGAGAAAATTGCCAGAAGATATGCAAAACCAAAATCCCAGCGGGGAGGAGCTAGAGAGTGCCACGGCTAGGGTTGTGGAGCTTGAGGAGCTTATCGTCAACAAAGACAAGGAGCTTGCTGCCAAGGATTCCCGCATCTCTGAGCTGGAGCAAGCAATAGCTGATAGGGATAACCAGATTGCTCCCCTTAGACAATCTCTGGCTGAACTAGAGCCGAGGTTGACCGAGCTTGAGAATAGTCTGTCTCAGGCGGTATCAAGCTACCGGGCATTGGTGATTAAATCAAATCCCGGCGTGCCCGAGGAACTGATAACCGGGGACAGCATTGAGGCTATTGACAAGTCTGTGGCAGATGCCCGGAACCTGGTCGATAAGGTGAGGAAGGAGTTGGAGGCTGAGATAGCCAAGGCTAGGGTGCCGGCTGGGGCTCCACAGCGGACGGCAATAGACTTTTCAGCCCTATCCCCAAAGGAAAAGATTCAATATGCAATAGGAGAAAGGAGATAAACCATGGCACTAACATTAGCTGAAGCAGCCAAGCTGTCAAATGATATGCTACTTCAAGGGGTGGTGGAGACCATCGTCAAGGACTCGCCCGTCCTTCAGCAGCTCTCTTTCATTGAGATTGCGGGCAATGGCTTAACCTATAACCAGGAAAAGACCTTGCCGACCATCGATTTTTATGATGTCGGTGATACCTGGGCTGAGTCAACACCAACCTTTGAGCAGAAAACAGCAAACCTGAAGATTATGGGTGGTGACGCCGACGTGGATAACTTCATCAAGGCAACCCGCTCCAATATTCAGGATTTGGAAGCAGCCGTAGTCGAGTTGAAGGCAAAGGCGCTCAGGGACAAGTTTGAGGATACCTTCATCTATGGAAATGCAACCACTAATCCCAAGCAGTTTGATGGTCTCAGAAAGCTTATTGATACCACCACCGCCAGCAACTATGTAATAGCAATGGGACCCACCGGCTCTACCCTAACCCTGGCTAAGCTGGATGAGCTTATTGATGCGATAAAGGGTGGCAAGCCCCATCTGCTGCTGATGAGCCGGCGCTCAAGGCGCAAGATTAACGCTCTGGTCAGGGCAGCTGGAGGCATGATAGAGACCGACAAGGATAAGTGGGGTAACTTCATCCAGCTGTGGGACGGCATCCCAATTGGCGTCAATGACTGGATACTGGATACCCACGTCCTTACCGGTGGGGTGGAGACGGCAACCACCGGAGGCACCTGCTCCACTATCTACGCCTTCCAGATGGGCGAGGGGGCGCTATGCGGCTTAACCAGCCCCGGTCACCTGACAGTAGAGCCAATCGGCTCGCTAGAGACCAAGGACGCATCACGAACCCGGATTAAGTGGTACTGCTCGCTAGCGCTATTCAGCTCAATCAAGGCAGCCGCTTTAATTGGGGTTCAGGACTAAGATCAACCAGATTCGGGGGAGCCTCTGGCGAGGCTCCCCCAGAGGAGGGGAAAATGGAAAACAAAGATGTAGCTCGATGGAATTGTCACTACAAACTCAGTAAATACCACCAGGATATTGAGCCCTATCGTGGCTCAGAGCCAGCCTTCTATAACCGGTTCAAGCCTTATGAGGTTATTGAGGGCGAGGGTAATTGCCTGCTTAATGTTGGCATTGATGAGATGTGGGACTTGATTGTCGGTGATTCAGCTAACCACTTCAACAATGCCAGCGCCCAGATTGGTGTCGGTGATTCCAGCACCGCTGCCACTGCCACCCAGACTGACCTTCAGGCAGCCACCAACAGGACCTATAAGGGCATGGAAACCGGCTACCCCACTTCCACCAGCCAGAAAGCAACCTTCAAGGCAAGCTTCAGTGACAGCGAAGCCAACTATACCTGGAATGAATGGGTGGTGAAGCAATCAACCAGTGGCAAGTGCCTTAATAGAAAGGTTGACGCTCTGGGCACAAAATCAAGTGGCACCTGGACTTTAGAAGTTAGCATTACTTTGAGCTAGGGAGAGTAAATGGCTGACAGGCAGAAAGCTCTCAATGTGCGTAAGGCGGTTGATGCCGGCGAGGAATATAACACGCAAGAGCTTGGCTATAAAGATAGGGAAGACTTTGAGGCTAACGCCTCTAGCGCTGATAGACAAGCTCTTGAAGGGATGTGGCACTGATGGCTACGGAAATCTTAAGACCAAATGCTGCTGGGGATTCAACTCAGTTAACCAAATACCCAGATTCAGGTGCAAACTGGGATAAGGTAGATGAGGCGGTAGCTGATGATGATACCACTTATGTTAAGGCCGTCAGCACTTCCTACCTGAGAGATTTATATAATCTGCCTGCCCATTCTGTAGGCTCGGGAACGATAAACTCCATTACAATCTATTTCTGTATAGCTACAGCCCTTAGCAATAAAACGGCTTATGCAAAACCTTCGCAAAAATCTGGGACTACAGTAACAGACGGCACAGAGGTATCTAAGACTGGAGTAACTACATATGAAACATTTTCTCAGACTTATACCACTAATCCTGCTACTGGTGCAGCCTATACTTGGGATGAGATAGATGCGCTACAAATTGGATTGCAATTAAAGATTTCAAGCACTGCAGGGAGTTCTGCTGCTAAATGCACCCAAGTCTATGTTGAGGTTGATTATACGACGGGAGGAGTAACCGAGAAGACCTCCTCTGATACTGGCTCTGGGGTTGATGCCTATGTTTCCCTGGAAACTGCGGAAGTCAAGTCATCATCTGATACGGGGTCTGGTGGTGAGGGCACACCGATGCTCAGCGCTATTCTGTCTGGGAGTGAAATCGGCTCTGCCATTGAAGCTCTTGTTGCCAGACTATTAGCTACCTTTGACGCCGGCACTGGCATTGAAGTCGGCAGTCTGCTCAAGGACCTGTTTGCCACTGAACTGGGGCAGGGCATAGACACCCTTGTTGTCAAGAGAGAGATATTTGCTGGAGGTGAAGGCACGAAGTTCTTTGGTGGGGGACATGAGCCCCCACATCGGGCGAGTTAAGCCCAGAGGGGAGGTATGAAATTATGGACCTAAGCACGATGAGAAGCATTGTCAGGCGCGACCTGAAGGACGAAGACGCGGGGAACTACCGCTGGAGCGATGATGAGCTGGACAGACACATTGCCCACGCAGTAAAGGAGTTTTCCGAGGCAGTGCCTTTACCGGCAAAAGCCACCCTTCCCACCACCCCAGGCTCCAGAGTGATTGATATATCATCGCTGACCGATAGGGTTATGGTGGAGGCGGTGGAGTATCCGGTAGACAAGTTCCCGCCCTGCTACCAGAGGTTCGCTCTATGGGGGCATGCCCTAACCCTGTTTAGCGACGAAGTCCCCGATGGCTCTAACTGCAATGTCTATTATGGCATGCTCCACACCCTCAATGCCCAGGAGTCTACTATCTCGGCCAAACACGAGGATTTGGTCGCTATCGGCGCCGAAGGCTATGCCGCTGTGGAGTGGGCTAGCTATGCCATCAATCGGGTCAGCGTCGGCGGCACCACCACGCCGAGGGAGTTCCTCGCTTGGGGCAATGAGAAGTTAAAGCAATTCAGAAGCGAGCTAAAGAGACTGGGAAGAAGGAACCTGGTCAGGATTCGCCAGCTCTATAGAGTGTAAAGGAGGCTATGATGACAGTGAGAGAAGCACTACCTAAGACCAAAGACGGCTTGTCTAAGGAGGCGTTTGCCATCGTCGGCGACCCAGGTGACCCTGATACCTGGAAGCTGCCCCATCATAAGAAAAACATCTTCAGAGCCGTGAAGGGGAGGCTTGATATTGAAAAGACGGTTGACTGGGAGCGGATGCCAGCGGCGGTGGCTGCCCTCTCCCGGGGTGGTTACCGAGGGCGGAGAGTTGATGCCAGCCCGGAGCAAATTCTACAGGCAGCCAAGCACCTGGCAAACCACTACCGCAGTGCAAATAAGCCATTGCCTGATACCCTGGCAGCATTGGTGTAGTTGAGATGGAGGATTTAGCCCAGTTTATTAAGAGCCTTATCAGACCCTTTATCATCGTCTGGGGCTTTACCCTCTACAGCGTCTGCATTTTGACTAATATGGAGGTGCCTCCACTATTAGCCGGATTGGTCTCGGTGGTTATCATAGAATACTTTGGCGAAAGGGCTGTAAAGAGGTTCAGGGAAAATGATAGGCCGACTGTATAAGTGGCTTTGGACCAGGATAGGTGGCAGACCCTGGAGTCATATTATTCGGGATAGCCAGAGGAAACACCCCTTATTGTGGCTCCTACTTTTTGGCGCCATTGGTATGCTACTCGGGCACCTATTCTGGTGAGGCGGAGGGCACGATGAGACAACTTAGTTCAACATTGCTTGCTGCCCAGAAGGAAGCGACCCATACCCCATACGTCAAGGTGGCAGCCTCAAACAAGCACTCCGGGGTAGTCAACCTGCGGTGGGCAAGGCTCTATACCGGCTCGGAAGATGATTACTTCCACGCCGTGACCATCCCCGAGGATGGCTCCCTGAACCGGGTCAGGATAACACCACCGGCTGATTCCAGAAAGCTCTATCGCCAGAGGGTGGCTAACCCCAGCCCGGAATCCGATTTCAGCCAGTGGGTTTACACCAACCAGTATGATGCGGTTATTGTCGCCGGCTGCTCTCTGGGGGCTGAGGTCTCCATCTTCTGGATTAAAACTGACCGAAAGCTCTACCAGTTAAAGAGCACCGACTATGGGGTTAGCTGGGGAGACCCCCAGCTCCTAGGCTATACCCCAACCACCGCCATTAACGGCATAGCTGCTGGCTATAAGCCGAATGGCGATATCGCCCTGTTCTTCGCTGACCAGGCGACCCTCTATGTGATGAAGCGCATAAGTGGTAGCTGGGGAGAAAAGGTTGCCTGGGACAAGTCGACCGGTGACCTCTCAGGCGTAGCCACGGTCTATGGTGACGACTGGAACCTTTTTGTTACCGGGAAGGACGCCGGGGGTAATTTTAAGCTGTGGTCGTTGGTT
>Ga0209609_10001241_pt1 | contig 14861 bp, 14 predicted proteins | sample LakKivw325mmetaG_FD_184136 | JGI IMG/M metagenome (GOLD analysis project Ga0209609, IMG submission 184136) | Anoxic lake water microbial communities from Lake Kivu, Rwanda to study Microbial Dark Matter (Phase II) - Lake Kivu water 325m metaG... | ecosystem: Environmental > Aquatic > Freshwater... | reverse complement strand
AGAGTCCTGACCCGCTGGCCTTTGATGTTATAGATCTCTACCTTCACCTGCTCTGCCTTGTTCAGGTTAAAGCTGATGGAAGTTTCCGGATTGAACGGGTTGGGATAGGCTTTCAGGCCGGTCAGGGATGGCATGGCCTCATCCTGATTGGAAGTGAAGTAATTGCGCACATAGAGCTGTCCCGTGACTGGTCCTGCCATGGCCGGTTGGTAGATCAGCTCATTGCCGTGCTGGATGTCATATTGCACATTGCCCAGATGGATCGCCACCCCATAGCCGTCAGGCAGGTTTTCCGTATCAAACATCAGGTGCACGGGATTGGTATTGCCTGCTTCCAGAGTAAAGTTAAACACCTGCTCCTCATCTTCAGTTAATCCGAAAGCCGTGCGGAATTCCGTGTGAAGCTGGCGGTCGATAAATTCAGTATCACCCGCTGAACGGGTCAGATACAATCTGCTCAGATTGGGCAGAGGTTTCATGGGCGGCTCAGGCAGGTCATACTTGAAGTCATAGCCGTTGGTGCTTTTCGGATTGCTGCCCACGATCAGTTCAGCCTTGTCACATTCATCCTGGCTGGCAGATATTCTCAGTTGCCAGAGAGGGTTGATGGGACTGACATCCACTCCGCTGTTGTAAGGCAGGAAATTGATGGCGGCGGTGATCAAGGGAGACCCGTAGTATTTGAGCAGGAAAGACTCCTGCGGATAGATGACATCCGTCACAACATATTCATTATTACGATAAACGAATACACCGCGGGAAACCAGATTCTGTTCCATCATTTCGGCGAAGGAATAGTAGATGCCGTTGATCCTGAACTTAAGGTCCTTGACTCCGTAAGCACAGAGATGCGGATTGGGGATGGTGTTCCAGCCGGTTCTGATCACGAAGGCAAGGCTGTCTCTAACGATAGGGTTATTGGAGGTGTATTCAAATGCATTTTCTTTATTGATGAAGTAACCCAGCCCATAACTGAACGGTGTGATCAGCCACCAATTGCTGTTGGAATCCATCGTCCAGGCGAGGGCATTGGGACCGAACACAGTTTCCGCCAGGGGAGAGGTATTGGTCCAGACGTTTGACTGCATCATCAATCCCGGTTCGGGAGCATATGTGATATTGAGCGGAACTATGCCAAACTGATATGATGAATAGGTTCTGATCCTCTGTCCGTCAGTAGCCCAGCCGTCCACCACCAGGCGTGCTTTTTGCATTTGCACATCGGTGGGGAAGGTAAAGTTATAGTTAGTTGTGGTATTGGGCAGATTGGCAGCCACCAGAAGGCTGTCCGTTTCTGTCTGAATTGAGACGTCGAAGTGGTCGATCAGGGAACTGTAATTAGCGCTGAAATTGAAGATCTGGGTTGACCCACCCTGGTAGATGCGGTTGGGCAGACTGACTATTGAAACTGACGGCTGCAGGTTGCCCCAATACAGGGTAAAGTTCTTGTAGTTGGTATCCTGGACCTGGAAGGTGTATGGCCCTGTCTCCAGATCGTGCATGAAGGCGGTGGAATTATCCCTCAGGTAAAGCTTCTCGGTATATCTGCCGAAACTGTCATCCACGCTGAACAGGAGCGGAATGTTGAGCCGGTCTGATTTCACCCTGATTGTCCAGGTACGGATATTTTCATTGGGATCAAAGTCATCCTTGACCTCTTGTTGCAGGTAGGTGCCGTTGGTTCCCCAATACTGTTGCCAGAAAGCGCCATAGACATAATTGGAGGTGGGGGCGTTGGCTTTGACGACGTCATAATCCCCGTCATTGCCTGCCGAGGCATTGGGATTGGCGGAGAAGGTCAGCGAATCTGACACTGTCTCGAACTGGTCTTTTAACCTCAACGTATAATAATTTCTGGGATAAGCATTTGCGGTGACGTTATGGAAGAACTCGGCGTTCAGGGTAGTGACGCTGGAGATCTTGTATGTATAGGCGGTGCCGTTGACGACATTGTCATCGTTCCACAGGTACGAACTGCTTCCTCCTGCCAGGCCGGTATTGGTCTGATAGCTGTCCATCAGGGTAAAGTCTCCATCCTCAACCGCTCGGTAGACTCGGAAGCCCTGATTATTGATCTGGCTGGAGACATTCCATCTGACCGCCACTCTGTCATCCAGACCGATGCCCCGGAAGTTGGCGATGCGGGTGGGTGAAGTCACTGCCGTTACTTCGTTGGACAGAGTGGAGAAGCCGCTGTTTTTATCTCTGGCTCTGATCTTGAAGTAATACTGCGTAGCGTTGGCCAGGCCGGTGACGTTGATTTCTTCCCAGTGCGGGCTGGCGAGGTAGCTGTTGTTGCTTCTGGAAAAGATGTTGTAGCCGGTATCGCCGATCGGCTGGGTGGAATAAAGGATCTCATAGGAATCGAAGTCAAAGTCGTCCGCCTTTTCCCATCTCAGGGTGATATAGTCATAGGCCTGGTTGAACACTGTCAGATTCGTGGGAGGCAGGGGAGCGATGAAGTTATCGAGCATCAGCGTCTCCGGTAAAACTTCTGCCAGGTCATTGATCCAGATGGAGTAATACTGCAACGCGTTGTCATAAAGCTGATCCATCTTCCACTTATTGGTATGCGCATTCCAGCCCCAGAACCATTTATAGGTGTTGTCATTCTGAGCATAGCAATCCGGAAGCTCATCCAGCTCAACATGTAAGAAGGGGTCATAGACGTCATAATCGGTCCAGCCGTAGAGCGTGTAGCCCATCTGGACATTCTGTGAATAGGCGGGCAGGTCCATGTAATTATTTACGACGACAGTGGTGTCTCCGTTGGAATAAGTGAAGGGATGGGTGGAATATTGAACCGTATAGTAATCGTTGACATAGACATCGCTGTGGCTGCCGATCGTGTTGGCGGGAAGCATCAGGTAGCTTGCCTGGTTGATCAGGTCATGTTTGAAGCGTGACAGGTCACGGATGGGTAGATTGGGACAGTATTTCTGATATCCCGCGGAGATCTGGACGCTGGAAAATCCCGTATGCAAAGCCGTGTCATAGGAATGTATCTGAAGTGAGAACTCCCGTTTGCCTGTGTCGGTTCTGATCTTGTCGCAGAACTTGGTGTAAGCCGGATACCAGGGATGGTTCTGGGAGCGGGTCGGGTCGCTTAGCGACTTGGAATTGTTATAGGGATTGACTCCCGTCCAGGCGACTTCCCTGCCTGCCCCGTTGATCATCAGGAACTGCGCATTGAGAACTGACAGGGCCGTAACGCTTAGAGCCGGAGTAAAGAAATCGTCACAGGGATGGGGGACGGTGAGGATGGTTCTGCTGTCGCCGGTAGGATTCATCAGATACAGGCCCCAGCCCCATTCGAAAGCGCCGATCTCGTCATCATACGTATCGGTGGTGCCGTTGTCGTCATAATCGTCATTCAACGTTTCCCTGAGCAGGTAATAGGTCCGGTTCGTATCCGTGTCATTGAACTGGACGAGCTGATAGGGGAAGCCGTAGGCAGCGATCAGGTCATCAACATTAGCCCAGTTCTGAAGCAGGAATTCATCGATTACGTTACCCCAGTTGTTTAACTGAGTGAGGGATGGGACGTTGAATCCGCCGAAGCCGGTGGTTTGCCTGTCCCAGGGCGAGTAGTTGTTGTAACCGGGGCTGACAATCTTTTCTGCCAGGTGCGAAACCCAGTTGTCATAGGCGCAATTCGGTTCGCTACCATAAATGAAGCCCTTGAAAGAGCCGGTTTCCACGATCAGCGCCGGTAGCGCCACGATCTGTAACAACAACACTATGAAAAAGATGTGTCTGTGCATGGGGTGTCCTTTCTATCTTATTTATTTACATACTATTATATCTGCGTTTATGAAAATCGTTTTCTGACATTTCCGTCAAGTTTTATCTGATTTGGCTTAACTGGCTCATAAGTTCCCGGGTGGCCTGAACCTGTTCCTCTCTGTCCGTATTAAAGCGCACTCCCCAATAGCCGTAACTGTCGATCTGATATACCATCACCGCTGTATTGTCGGCGACCTTGTAATTCACTTCCTGAACCGCCAAAACCAAAGTCGTGTTTTCCGGGTCGCCCTCCACCGTAATGCAATTGGCGGGGAAGTCATGCGTGCGGGCATAGGCAGCCACCTGCCTGACATAAGCGCTGTATGGCGAATGCACGCATTCCATATTATTGACCCAGGCCTCGGCTTTGACGAATTGATATTGGTTTCCTGACGCAACATACCAGTTCAGGGTCAGCGGCTGCTGCGGATCGTATGTTGCAGGGAAGGCGGAATTGGCTTTGTTGACCGCTCGGACGTTGGTGGTGAGGACTGTTCTGTCATTGATTCTGAGTTTGACAGTTTGTGTGGATTTAAGTTGGTGCGTGTCCTCCGCGTACCAGCCCTTGCCGCCCCAACAGGGGATGTCGTAGTAGTGCATGGCGATCACGGAATCGGCGATCACCACTTCCACCACGTCGCTGTCATCCAGGTCCTTGTTATAGTCAGCCGTTTTGTAGAGATTGATGTAGTAATACTGGATCCCTTCCAGGGTGGTGTGGTACTGGAAGGAAAGCACCCTTGCCGCGTCCTCGTCACTGACCTGCTGCGGATTGGTGGGAACTTCGATCACCCGCCGGTCGCAGCCATTGATAATGCCCAAGAGCAATATTGCCATAAGGATCAGCCCGACTATGTGCCTCATATCATGCCTCCAATTTTATGAACTTAACCTTGATCCCGCCTGCCTCAAACCTGAGCTTGACACTGTAGGGATGGCGGAATCCCTGTTGTTGGGTGGCGGGCAGGATCAGATAGGTGTTTTGCCCTCGTGCTGCCAGATCAGATAGTTCATTGTAAAGTTTCGCGAGGGAACCTGCTCTCAATCTGACGCCCCAAGGTGGATTGGTAATCACATCAAATATCCTGTCAATATTATTTTTACTAAAGGCCGCCTGTTTGAACCGGATAAGCTCTTCCACCCCCGCCTGTTTCGCATTGGCAAGAGCGGAGGCAAGGGCTTTCTCATCACGGTCGGAAGCCAGGATCGTAACCTTCGGATTGTCGATGATCTTGGCGTTAAGTTCTGTCCTGATCTTTGCCTCTATCTCATTCTGATAGCAGTTCCAGCGCTGAAAGGCAAAGCTGCGGAATTCGGACAGGGGGATGTTTTTCGCCGTCAGCGCCGCTTCGATGGGAATGGTGCCCGAACCGCAGAGCGGATCGCAAAGGTGACGGACCGTTTCGTTCCAGCCAATGGAGCGGAGCATGGCGCAGGCGAGCGTTTCCCTCAGGGGAGCGTCTTCCTTGTGAATTCCGTAACCCCGTTTATGCAGATGAGCGCCGCTGCTGTCCATCCTTATGGTGAAGCGGTCATGCCTGGCGTAAACTGAGATGAGCTGCGTCCCTTCCTCGTCCGGACTGCCCACCACGGTGACGGCTCTGCCCATAATCTGCGCCAATGAATCGATCAGCCGTTCCTCGATCGCTTTTTCGTGGTAAAGTTCGCTCTGATAGGACATGACCCTGATGCACAGCTTCTGGCTGTTCAGATAATCCTGCCAGGGCACGTCACGCAACTGCTTTTCCATTTGGGTGAAACTGCGCGCCTCAAACTCCGCTATCCCGATCAACACACGGCTGAGGGTGCGGCAACAGAAGTTCAGGCGCATCACCGTGCTCTGGTGCCCTTTCAGGAAAAAACCGCCCCTCATTCTTTCCAGGTCACAGTAACCCAAAGCGTTGAGCTCGCTCTGCGCTATTTCTTCCAGTCCCGGCTGGACCACTGCCAAAATACTGTACGGTTTCATGAATCCTATTCTCATCCCCTGTCACTATTAGGCAAGCGGAAAATTTTCATTTAACTGCGTTCTCCATACTCGTCATTCCTGCAAAAGGTGTCAGTCTGAGCACAGTCGAAGACTTAGACACCTGCCGCGTGTTTCGCATTTCGACTAAGCTCAATGTGACACGCTTCGTGTCATTCCGTCGGAGGACGGAATCCAGGCTCAGCGACGGTAGGCGCGGCTCCGTAACTGATAACCGATAACCGAATTACATCGAATTTGTCAGTTCCGCGTAATTCCTCACATAGGGTATCAAATCTGCCTCCACGGCCTGTTTGACAGTGCGACAGGGCAAATCCTCCGACTCGATCTGCGCCCTCGTCAGAGTCGCCAAATCGACCGTTTCGGGCATCAGTTTTGCCATGCTGTACATGATCTTGTTATAGGTATTGTTCCAGACGAGCAATGGCTCATAGCGGTGCGCCTTTTGCCTGCGCAGTTCAATGGCATAGAGGTGCAGGTCATCCTTGTAACCCTGGGACGGACTGAGTCCGTAGATATTCTTCGAAATGGCCTTGAAACGGTCATGGCGCTCATCCAGTCTGACCTTTCCCAATCTGCGCAAGATCACCTTGTTCAGATACTTGTTGTAATAGATCACGGCGTTGTCCATCCGGCCCGAGTAACCGGCGATCAAATGCTTGAACATCACTTTCATTTTTTCCCTCCATTTTTTACCACAAAGGCACAAAGAACGCAAAGGAACACAAAGTATTTTCCCAAGTTTTTAATTGCAAAATCTCAGTCTTTTTTCTTCGTGCATCTTCGTGTCTTAATTTCTTCGTGGTTAAATTCATAATTCTTAATTCTTAATTCCCATAAGTGTATGCCCTACCTTTTCCCCTATACTGATGAATTTCCCTTGATTTATTCGAATCACGCACGAAGTTCTCTCTCCACATTAAGCCAGTTACCGGCTTTATGCTTCGGGCAAAGCCTGAGCATACTTCGAATAAGCTGTAAGAGCCCAAAATCATAATTCCCCTTTGTCATTCCCGCTACCCAACTTGTCATTCCTGCGACCGGGGTGGGAAAGCAGGAATCTTAACTGATAACCGATAACTGATATACCGATAACTGCATTATTGCTTGACATATAAATGGAAATAATAATCCTTTGACTTAAGTCATTTCCGTAGGAGGAAAAGATGAAAAAAAGCATAGTGATTAGTGTTATACTATTAATGGTATCTTCAATTTGTATTGCACAATCAGCAGATGGGCCGTTTGGATTATGGAAAGGAATGACTTATCAACAGGTTAAAAGTATTGATAATGATGTAAAAGAATTTGGAGACAATGTCTACATTATAACAAAAGTACCTAAACCTCATAAAGAATTTGAAGCGTATATGGTGTTAATTTACAAAGATAACGGATTATGTAAAATTGTTGCAATGGGATTAGACACAACTACAAATGGATATGGTTCTCAGATAAAGAGCATATATACTCATATTCAAGAATCTCTTACGAAAAAGTATGGCTCTTGTGAAGAAATTGATATGTTGTATCCGGGTAGTATTTGGGATGAACCGGATGATTGGATGATGTCTCTTCTGAAAACAGAAAGATATCTTACTTCTCTTTGGTCGATTGATAATGGTAACACTCTATCGAATAGTATCAAAGCCATTGAATTAGATACTCATGCCCGAAATTCAAGTACCGGATACCTTACTTTGACTTATGAATTCGATAATTTCCATGAGGTTAGTGCCAAATTAGAAGCAGAGGAAGAAGACTCATTTTAAACTGCTAATATTATTTAAAAAAAGGAGGATACAATGAAAGTCAGGATTATTATTTCCGTTATGTTTCTTATATCATTATCATGCATGGTATTATTTGCTCAAGAAACATCAGAACAGAAAACGAAATTTGATCAATTTACATCTAAAAGTGGGGTAATAACAAGATTTGAGGATTTTAATCTTGCAAAACTCGATATTGGATATGGAGAAACTCTACTAGCTTTAGATTGCAAAGTCAGGATAGTCTATGTTGGTCAATTAAAAGGATATTACCTGCATATTTCAAACTCAACAAACAAATGTCTCATTGAATCTACAGACTTGAACGAAATATTAAAGGCCTTGGATGCTTTGATTTCGGCATCAGTTAATAATATTAATCCAAATGCTGATTATTATGAATCGCGATTTGTTACTGATGATTTTGAAATAGGATTCTATAAGGATAAAGAAACTGCTTGGTATATTAAATTGAGTAAATATGGTAAAGGAAATGTTGTTCCTATTAAGAACATCCAAAATGTCAGACAGACATTCGTTTCGGCAATAGATAAAATTGATTCTCTAAAATTGTAGCTATCAAGCTTCATAAGGATAAATTTCAAATAAATCATGACAAAGATAGAACTGAAGAAGTATAATCAAATTCTTGATTCTAAGGATAGTGATATGCAATTTGCCGCTGCAGAGATGCTGTTCAATTTATATTATCCCAAACTTATCTATCCGGATGATGATAATTATCGAAAAGAAATCAGTGAAGATGATAATGATTTTGAAGTAAAGCGCTGCAAAGAAAATAACAAGGAAGAGAAAGAGCTTTGTCTTAAGCTTTTCTCAAAAGCTGCTGAGGCTGGTAATCTTGAAGCCATGATGAAATTGGGAGATTTATACAACTCAAAATATACTTACAGTATAATCTTCACGCCACGAAATTTGGCATTGGCTTTAAAGTACTATAAGCAAGCTGCTGACCTGGGCAATATAAGGGCGCATTATGAAATCGGTTGTATATATGATTACCAAAAACAATATAAAGAAGCTTTTAATGAGTTCAAAATTGCCGCTAACAAAGGTAGTACTGAATCTATGTTCAGAATAGGATTATATTATGAACAAGGTGATAAAGTTGTTATTAAAAGCATGGAACAAGCATACTATTGGTATCTTATGGCAAACTCATTGGGAAATGGTTGTTATTCACAGCCAGTAAAACGAATTGAATCTCACTTAAGTAATGATAATGCTTTGAGAATACAAAAAGAGACTCAAGAAAGAAATGATAACAAAGATAATGTATCCAGTTCAAAAGTAAATTCAAATCACTCAGAAAAACAAGTAATAGCAGAAATTGATACTAATAATACACAAGTACCTATTAGTCGGCTCAAATTTGTCTTTAAAGACACTCAAATAGGCAAAGACAGAAAAAGAACCACTGTTAAAGAGCTAACATCAATATTCAAAGTCGATGGCAATGGTAACGAAACAGAGATTTACTATATTGTAGATAAAAGAAAGAAGCATAACATAGATAGGCCAGTTGTCTCCTCAATTGGACCTCAGATAAGACAAAATATTGCCAACATACTTTTATGTTATAAGGAAGAAAAACCAATAGTAATACAATGCCCTGATATAAACAGAGCAAAAGATATAAGATCACTGATTAAAAAGTTTTTTGAAAAGGAATTGATGTTAGGGATTCCATTATTGATATACGAAAATGGGACTCACAAAATCAATCCAGATTTCCCCAAATATACAATCTAACAACACATTTATCAAGCAGCCCATTTCATAGCTGGTATTTGAATACCTGCTAACATATTATCATACAATACAATAAACGATTTGTATCAACTAATTCAGGCGCGTGTTCAAATACGCTTTTAAAAGCGGTATCTTACTGTATAACAGTGATTTAAATTGACATGCAGCCCTCCCCTGATTACTTTGAAATCAGACGATGCATCGTCCGAATGAATAATTAGGAGGTTTCAAAATGAAGATTTTGAACCGCAAGACAAGAAAGGACCAGCCCAGTGGTGTGGGCCGGCCCTACCGTAGAGAACACCGGAGTGCTCAGATACGTGCAATCAGAGCCTCCCGCCCTGTGGGCAATCTGTCAAGTAATTATTTTAACCATCGATCTCAACGGAGGTAATGATGTTAGGGTTTTATCGTATGGATTCCGTTCTGCAACGGAATGACGAAGTGGTAACAGATCCCCGCATGCGCAGGGACGACAAGGAAAGAACAGATCCCCGCATGCGCGAGGATGATACACGGACAGGATTGTCCGTGCCACAAGTCCTTCGACAGGCTCAGCATGACAATGAAGGGGCCGGGGTGGTGGACAGCCACCCCGCGTTTGGTGACAGCCTGGCGTGGAGGGGGTTGTTCTCTCCGGACACAGACAAGGTGGAAGGTGAAAGCGCCGTCACTCTCGGGATAGCGGTCACCTATGGCAAGAACATTGCCCGGCCCGATGAGATCGAGGTAGTGGAGCTGTTCCAGGTTATCAACCAGATGAAAAGCGATAAGCTGTTATCGCTGATCTCTAAGATCAGGGGCAATTACTACAGCTATGGGGAAGCGCTGAGACCGGGAGCACAACTCTATGTCCCGAGTGCAATTGAGCTTTTCCGGAATAAGTACCAGGCGTTGAAACGCAAACTGCCCTGGTTCTGCATGGCCACTTTCTCCACAAGCCGTAAAAGCGGGAACCTGGTCTCCATAACAGGTCTGATCATAGACATTGATCATGTGAAGAATCCGGAAGGATTGCTGGCAAAGATCAGAGACCTGATACCGGAAGCGCACTTTGCCTTCCGCAGTCCCACCGACGGAGTCAAGATCGTCTTTGCCTTTCTGAAGCCGCTGTGGGTGAAAGACGATGCGGATAAGCTGACCGCGGATTTCAAATACATCTACGAGATCCAGGCGGATAAGGTGGAAAAAGCTTTGGGAGTGAGCGTGGACAGGCAATGCAATGACCCGACCCGGGCGTGCTTCCTGAGCTGGGACAGGTGCGCGGTGAGACGCAACGCGTATATTGACGCGGAGAAAATCTTGCGGGAACGCAGGCTTCAGCCGGACGGACCATCGGATTCATCCGGTTTTGATGATGAAAACCGTTTAAAAACGGTGGACCTGCCGAATAAATTCAGCGTTCCGGATGATGACTTTGAAAAGGCCAGGCAGGTGGTCAGCGGACTGGCGCAGATCAGTTTTGAGTATAAGGATTTCGTCAAGGTGGGCATGGCGTTGTATGCCGGTTTTGGCGAAAGAGGCAAAGCCCTCTGGATGATCCTGAAGGACAATCCCAATTACTCGGATAATGAACGCAGTATGAACACGCACTGGCGGTCATTCCATTCAGTGAAATCCATTAAACTCGCAACCCTTTTTTACATCGGAGATCAGTATGGAATACATATCAATTAAGAATGAAGAGTTAAGAATGAATAATGAGACGGCCGTCATTCCTGCGCAGGCAGAGCCTGTCCTCGACCGGATCGGGGGATGCCAGCCTGTTTTAAAAGATGATATTGCGACAGGCGTCGCAGTTGATGGATCGAATCCCGCCCACCACCCTTCTTTCGGGGCTCCGCCCCAAAATCCGTCAGGTGAATCTTCACGCCTTGGTAGTGAAAACAATAAGGAACTGGATTCCCCTTGTCGTCCCTCGCAGACGGGGTCCTCAAAGGCAGAGCCTTTGGGGTGTCTTGACGGGGGACCTAAAGATGAGATTCCCGCTTTCCCACCCCAGCCAGCAAGCTGTCAGGGGACCCCGGTCGCAGGAACGACACTACCAAATAGTGGTGCTTGTGGTGAAAAGAGGAATAACTTCCTGAATTATAATAATCTAATGTCGTTGTTTGCCAAAGTGGAGAATGTGCCGTTGGACAAGGAAAAGCTTCCGGTGTTTTTGCGGGATTACCTTGATCTGGCAGACAAAGTGACGGATGCATCACCGGGGGCAAAGCTGACCGCTTTCCTCACCGTGATCGCCGCCAATATCGGCAACAGGGTGTATATGAACAACATCGGTGGACGGGTATTCTGCAACATCTGGTCCATCATCATCGGGCCAAGCTCAGTGTCACGCAAAACCACGGTGCTTTCGCTGGCGCGCTCCACCATGCATCCTTTTGAGGAAAGTCTGGATAAACTCAATATCAAGGATTATGAAAAGGAAACGGTCTGGATGTCAAACGTGACAAGCGCCAAGCTGCTTTCCCTGCTCTCCGTGAATTCCAACCGGCTGTTCTTCCATAACGAGATCTCGGGCTTCCTGGCTGAACTCGCCAAGAACTATAACCAGGGAATGAAACAGAAGATCACGGAGATATTTGACGGAGTGAGCATTTCCAACCTGAACATGGAACGGTGCGAACGGATCAAGAATCCCGCTCTGAGCATCTTGGCAGCGTCAACGGAAAGCTGGTTTTATCCGCAGTTGGGGAGCAAAACGGAGCAGTTGAGCGGATTCATGCAGCGCTTCCTGTATTGCATCATCAGCGATATCAACATCCGTGAACTGAACTTTGACTGGGTGGACACATCAGAACACAGGGAGCGGTTCTATGATTATGAATCGGTCTATAAGCTTTTCCGCAATCTGCCTTTGTCCTTCCGGCTGAAAGCGGGCACGGCTGCCCTGGATTTCCGCAACGATATCTACAAGGACAGGATGATAGAGATCTATGAGCTGCATAATGACCCGATCATGTCCTATTACACGCGCATCTATGACGGGTACTGGTATAAGTTCTGCATCATCATCACTCTGTTTAAGAACGCCGGACTTCTGAAACAGGCATATGATACAGACAGTCTGGCTGAGTTCTTTGAAGCCGTCAGGGTGACAGAGGAAACAGCCAAAGAAGCGATGTACCTCTGCGATTATTACTTCAATAACACTCTGCCCCTGATGAAAATGATGAGCGAACAGGATAAGCTATCAGGTGAACGGAAACTGGTGGAGATACTGGCGAATAAGTTCGAGGGCAGGGCGTTTCATACGGAATTGATGCAATATGCTCACTTCGATAAAAAAGAAATGAATGCCAAGATCGAGACTTTATTGGATATGGAAGTTATCAGCATTGAGACAGGTTTACGGAAAAACAATAAAAGCAGTAAAGTATATGTCCTGGATCCCATCATACTTCAAAATATGACAAAGTGACATCTGGAAAAAAGGGAAGCTGAACAGCTTCCCTTTATCCTTATCTCAGAAAATAACAAAATAACAAAAATAACATAGGCAGACCGATATAAAAAAGGGGGTCCTCCCGGGTTAGTTTGCTATTTTTTCCTTATTCCTTTGTTATAACCTCTTTTGTACAATCTTTTTATAACCGTCCCCTGATAGAGGACAACTCATTAAGTTATCGAATTCTGAAGTCGATAATAACAAATCTTCTGCCATCCCCTTATATAATCCAGGTGAGATATTTTTCTTCCCTTTTGGAATAGTAATACGAGCCACCCTTCTTTTTCCAATCATATACCACCCATTATATTCTTTATTGCATCTGAATGATATCTTCAGTTTTCTCTTGCAGATTTTTACTACATTATCAGAATCGAATTGAGCGTTAAGCATAAATTATTAAATGTAATGTAATATAGTTGCTTTTACATCTAACCATTTATGAGAGAAATCATCACTAGATTTCAGGTCATCTATTAGTTCTTCAATATTCGTTCTGAGATTATCAATGGCTTCAACTAGATTATCACCATATGAGTGAATTGGGAAATCTACACATTTTGCTATATATATGTCTTCATCTTTTTGAAAACAAATTTCTATGGCTTTGTTCAATACTATAGTATCTAGTCTTTTGATTTTCAATTTTTGACAATAATCATCGCTATTTGTCGCAGATTGTATAGAATAGAGGTAATAATTGTTGTGATGCTGAAAATCATTGTTCTCGAAAGTAGATGATGAATTGAATTTATTCAGAAGAAAAGCTCTTGTTAATGCGCCACTAAATGAGTAAGTTTCATTACTTTTTGGGAACAGCTTTTTTCTTTGCATTTTTTTCCTCTTTTTCAGGTTTTGAATTTATGTTTTCTATTAATGAGATCTTATCTTTTAACCACTCTACAATTTCTTTTGCGGTTTGAACATTCATAACTACTCCGCATTCAACAAAACGCAATCTACTTTGTTGCAAATCTTTCGGATCATATTCAATAGTTGATGTAACTTCTTTCTCGTCTATTTGGAGTATTTCTTTTTTAGGAAGACAATGTCGCTCTAAAAAGAAATTAGCTACAATCTCAGACTTAACAGTAATTCCTCCATATGCTCCATTAACATAGGTAGGGTTATAATCATCTCTGTATTTGTACTTAAAACTTATCTTAGCCATTTTGAATTACCTCTTATATTCATTTAAATTAACCTATGTATCTCGTCAAGTTTTTTATATTAAACTTCTTGTACCCATTCAAACTTCTGTCCTGTCCTCAAATGCTGAATGACATAACGCGCCAAGGCAGGATCAAGGGCTTCCAGTTGGGTAACGATCTTTTCAATGTTTTTTTTGACCGTCTGGTAGTCTTTGGCTGATCTATCCGCCATTTGCTTTGACCTGCCGTGGATGTTGACGACTTTTTTCAGCCAGTCGGTCAGCTTGTCACGTTCATCATACAGGTCATCCAATCTGCCAAGGTCATTGCATTCCCTGGCTTCCGCTATCCGGTCAAGCACTGTGAGCAGACGCTGTTTCACCTGATAAATATACCGTCTGTCCGCCTTTTCAACCGGCAGTTCCCACTTGGGATCAACAGAATATGGCAGGTCTGGCACAAAAAAGTCATTCCTGCGCAGGCAGGAATCTTTCCTCAAGGCGGATCTGGATTCCGTATCAAGTACGGAATGAAAATCAGAATTAAACAGATCGCGCAGACGGGTGGCATGAATGGGCTGTCCGGGGTGATTGATCAGTTCGATCAGATACTTTGCCCCATAATAATTACTCATTTTTTCCAGGGTGTTAAGCAGTCTTTTGGGGGTTGCTTTGATGTGTTTTGATTTCATGTTTTACTCTCCGTTATTATATTGATACCAAATATATTTAAGGGCATTATTTGTCAAGTCCAAATGATGCTTTATACGTCATTTCCCGACTGCGACAGAATGGGTTGAAAATTCATTGGAAAAACGGGTCAAGGTAGGGCATACACTTATGGGGAATGAAATCCCAATTATGAATTACGAATTACGAATTATGAATGGATGTAGTTCTGCCTTCAGGCAGGTGGCTGAGAATCGGCAGAGATTTATATAT
>Ga0209609_10001240_pt1 | contig 14865 bp, 16 predicted proteins | sample LakKivw325mmetaG_FD_184136 | JGI IMG/M metagenome (GOLD analysis project Ga0209609, IMG submission 184136) | Anoxic lake water microbial communities from Lake Kivu, Rwanda to study Microbial Dark Matter (Phase II) - Lake Kivu water 325m metaG... | ecosystem: Environmental > Aquatic > Freshwater... | reverse complement strand
CTTCTTCTCTTTCAGCAATCCTACGCTATCCAAGGCAGGCCTCAGTGTCTCCTCCATTTCTTTCAAGAATTCTTCAAAGCCTTTGGGATCGCGGTAGGCCAGGGGCAATCCCAAATCGTGTGCCAATTTTTTGAATTCAGGATCTTCAAAACATTTCTTGAAGCCCTCGATCAAGATCTGCATCCGATCCGCCGGAACTCCCTTTGGAGCGCCCAATCCACGCCAGTCATAGATGATCTTGGGATTGGGGTATCCCGCCTCTCCAATGGTTGGGATATCTGGAAAGAGCCAATGCCTCTTCGTATCATTGACGGCAAGGATTCTAATCTGACCTGCTCGGTAGAGTTGAAGCACTTCGTCAATACCGGTAGTCGCCACAGCGATATGACCACCCACGACCGCTGTCCTTGTAGGCGCTGCCCCATCGAATGGAACAAAATTAAATTTAACTCCTTGTTGCACGGCGATGGAGGCAAGGGCCAAGTGCCAACCACCCCCTGCCCCACTGTGGCCGGCGGTTACAACACCCGGGTTTTTCTTAGCATATTCCATCAAATCCCTTAACGTCTTGAACTTTGAATCTGCGGCGACTGAGATGGAGGCAGGGCTTTGATTGAGCAATTGGATTAACTGATAATTCCTGTAAGAGAGATCGGCCAGCGCCATCATTCGATAGGTGCTGAGCTGGAAGGTAATCAATCCCACGGTATATCCATCAGGAACAGCAGTCATCGTCGCTCCCATTCCCACAGCCCCCATCCCTCCAGTCTTGTTGACTACATTGACATTGACCCCAAAGTAGTTCTTCGCATTCTTGACCAGTGCCCTTGCGATTGTATCTGTCCCTCCACCCGCAGCCCACGGGACGATTAGCATGATATCCTTGGCAGGAAACTTTTGGGCGAAACTGTTAGAAGAGGTAATCGCGATAAGAGCAGCAATGATGAAACAAAGGAAACCAATTTTCTTCAACATTTCATATCCCCCCTTTCTTGGAAAATAACCTTTCAGATGTCAACCTTTTGATAACTCCTTTTTCCCCGCTTTCTATTCTTCCTTCGTCACCTCCTTTCTAAACAACGTCCTTCAAATTGATCCGTTGCGCATATTGGGGATCAACCTCTATGCCCTTCACAGGATTCCTTAGGATTCCGATCCCCTCAATTTCTCCTTCAATCACGTCCCCAGGTCTGAATGGGCCGGCCGGGGGAGTCGCAGTGGTCACCACATCCCCAGGTTCCAGTGTCCAGAAGTTCGTCACAAATTCGATGATTTCTCCAAACCCAAATCTCATATTGGAGGTGTTCGACTCACACTCCACCCTTCCATTGAGCCTTCTCAATGTCTTCAAGTTATAAATGTCCTTCGGCATCTCCTCAGGGGTAACGATCCAGGGTCCCATGGGGGCAAAAGTATCGATATTCTTCCCCTAGGGCTGAAATTCACGATTCGTGGCTTCAAGGGACCTTGCCGTAATATCGTCGACGATGGTGTATCCAAAGATGACCTCGTTGACCTTCGCTTTTGGAACTTTCTTGCACCTTTTAGAGATGACGCAGGAGAACTCCCATTCGTGGTAAAAAATCCCATATCCAATGGGAAGGTAGATGGTTTCTTCGTGACCGATGACTGACGAGGGAGATTTCAAAAAGATGAGTGGAACAGGTGAAAATGGAATCCCGATGAGCTTCTGATAGTCTTCGTAGTTGGTTCCTGTGCAGACGATTTTGGGCGGCCTATGAGAGGCTTTGAAAGTGACCTTGGAGATCGGATAAGTACAACCGGGTAACTGAAAGTCTCTCTGCTTTACATAGTCGATTGCCTGTTTCGCTGCGGGTATGGAAATCTCGTTTTTGATAATAAACTGTATCATATCGCCTGGAAGTTTCATGTCAGCTTTCTCTTCCGGTTCGCTCAAACCCTTCCCTCTCAAATAGGAACGGTAGGCTTCGTTAAGATCGATTACCCAATCTTGATCAAACGCACCCAGACGTCTGACTCCATCCATTTCAAAGGTTCCGAGTCTCATCGAACTTGATCCCCCAGATATCCTAACTTCGAAGAGATGAGCATGGCCGCCCCCGTCACTTGGTTGATAAATTCTTTCTCCTGCGGGGTCCCGATCTTCCTCTGTGGACCGGAAATGCTGAGCGCCGCAATGACATTCCCCAGGTGATCCCGGATCGGAGCGGCGATGCACTCCACCCCTTCCTCGGATTCCCTGAAATCAAAAGCATATCCCTGCCTTCGTACCTTTTTCACCTCATCCGTCAATTTTGCCCTGGAGGAAATCGTATTGGAAGTAAACGGGGTTAGCTTAATCTGTTTCATTATTCTCGACGATTCGGCCTCTGGCAGGAAAGCCATAAGCACCTTTCCCAGAGCAGTGCTGTGGAGAGATCCCCTTTGGCCTATTTTAGACATGACTCCCAGGGTTCTTGGAGAATCGACCTTATCGACGTAGACGATCTCTGTGCCACTCAATACAGCGAGATGGACTGTCTCCTGGATCTTTGCGGCGAGGTCTACCATAACGGGCTTTGAGATCAGCACAAAATCCATTTGCCGCAGGTACGTGTTTCCGATTTCAAAGGCAGCCATGCCTAATGAATATTCTCCCGTCTTTTCATCCTTTTCCAAAAATCCGCACTTTTCGAGAGAGAGAAGGATTCGATAGGTGGTGCTTCGGTCAAGATGAAGCTGGCGAGCGAGCTCACTTATCTTGAAGTGGGATCCTTCTTTCGAAAAGCATCTCAGGATATTCGACGCCCGGATGATGGAATTGATGAGATATCGATCCTTGTTCTTTGAGGTCATTTTACTATTACAACAGACAATTCATAATTAAACCACTTATATTCTGAATCCATTTTTTTGTCAATGATATTTTACAGGTCCAAAAATTGAAGAGCGAACTTAAAAGAGTTGCTAAAAAAGAAGTCACTAAGATAAAATAGCAAAGAAGAAACGAAGATGACGTTTGCATTGGAAAGGAAATGAGATGAAATCCATTGTCTGTGAAAAACCCTGGCAATTGAAGATGAAAGAGAGGGAACTGCCCGAGGTGAAGTCAGGAGAGGCTCTGATTCGTGTCCGGCGCGTTGGCATCTGTGGAACGGACCTTCACGCCTTTAAAGGTGAACAACCCTATTTCACCTATCCGAGAGTCCTCGGCCACGAAATCTCCGGGGAGGTAGCAGAAGTCGAAAAAAACCCTTACGGGTTTAAGAAAGGTGATCCTGTAGCCATCATTCCCTATCTCGAATGCGGAAAATGTATTGCCTGTAGAATGGGAAAAACGAATTGCTGCACCCAATTGAACCTTTTCGGTATCCAGCGGGATGGAGGCATGTCCGAATACTTGAGCGTTCCCATGGATCACCTCATTAAGTCCGAAAAACTCAATCTCGATCAATTGGCCATGGCGGAGTGTCTCAGCATCGGCGCTCATGCCGTCAGGCGTGCCCGGATCGAAAAAGGAGAATTCACCCTGATCATTGGTGCAGGTCCTATTGGGATGGCTGTCATGCAATCCGCCAGGGAGGCGGGCGCAAAGTTGATAGCTCTTGACATCGTGCAAGACCGGCTCCAATTTTGCCGAGATCAGCTCAAGGTGGATTATGTGATCCATGGGGAGAAGAACCCGGCCAAAGAGATCGAATCCATTACAAACGGAGATTATCCTACTGTGGTATTCGATGCCACCGGAAATGCGAAGTCCATGATGAAGGCCTTCAGCCTCGTCTCTCATGGTGGACGGCTCATTCTGGTCAGCCTGGTTCAGGAGAATATCACCTTTTTCGATCCTGATTTTCATCGCCGGGAGCTCACGCTTTTGAGCAGCCGGAACGCCACGCGACAGGATATGGAACATATCATTCGCTCTCTTGAAGCGGGGAAGATGGATGGAATTTCCTTTATCACTCATCGCGCTTCCTTGGATCAGGTGGTCAGCCAATTTGAATCCTGGCTCAAACCCGAAACCGGTGTGATCAAAGCTGTAGTGGAAATATAGAAATATTTTTTATTTATAAAAAAGGCTGGGCAGGAAAGCTTTTTTGGTTGTGCTCAGGAGATTCTTGAAGGAGAATCGGGCATCACGGCGATCTTCCCCTTTGAGGTGCAGGCAGGCAACGACATTGTCGCCTTCCATAAACAGTACCCAAGTTTGGGAATTCTCGGTGGGATTGACAAGCTGAAAATCGGCGAGGACAAGAAAGCTATCGACGAGGAGCTCATATCGAAGGTTCCCTTCATGCTCCGGTCAGGGGGGTATATCCCCCATATCGACCACCATGTCCATCCATACATTTCCTGGGAAGACTTTAAATACTATCGCACTCACCTCAATGAGATGGTCCTTGGAACAGAACGATGAGACGGTTGAGATCACGCGCAACGCTTCCAGAAAAGTTGACAACGGAGATACCCTTCTTTTAAATTATCGACAAAATGGACAAAACCCAAGTGTCACTTTTTTCCCATTACGAAGCAAACATCCAGCCACAGTACCTTCTCTCAAGGCGGTCCACCAGCTCATAGAGGATCACTCCTAGGATCCCCATCGCGATAATGCCGGTATCCATCGAGAGGTAATCGAGCATGCTCCATGCATCCATGATGAAAAAACCCAGGCCATTCTCTGTGGCAAAGGACTCCACAAAGAAGAGGACGGCAATTGAAGTGCCGATACTGATCCTTAGCGATGTGAGGATTTTAGGAAGGCAGGCGGGAAAGACCGCGTGAAGAAAGATCTGCTGGGGACGGGCACCCAGGGAGAGAACGGAAAGGATTTGCTCCTCATCAATCCCCTTTGCAGCATCCCGGGTGGTCACTAAAATCTGAAAGAAGACAATGAGGAAGATGATGAAGATCTTGGACAGATCGCCCAATCCAAATAGAAGAAGTATAAGGGGAAGAAAGACAATCTTTGGAATCGGATAGATGAGGTATATCATTGGGGAGATCAACTCATCGATTCTTCTCAATCTTCCCAGATAGAGCCCCAAAGGAACCCCTAATAGTAGCGCCCATAAAAGGCTAAGAAGAATTCGGTAGGCGCTGACCAGAAAATGGCCTCCCAGACCCTTTTTGAGGCTGGGGAGAAAGGCTGAAAAAACCATATGAGGATAGAGAAGGGTCTGGGTTTTAAAAAGAGAAGCCAGCAGATACCATACTCCGAAAATAACTGCCACAGCCACAAAGGTTCGAACTTTGATCATTCCTTACCTCTTTAAATGCTTCCGTAAAAGATTACAGTATCGATGAAAGAGATCACTCTTTCTGTATTCCGAATCTCTCTCGACCATCTTTACTCCGTTGATCGGGAAAAGATCATATCTTCCCCCACTCATCACCAGAGCCTTCTCCCCTAAGAAGACCGCCTCCTCGATGCTATGCGTCACGTGGACAAGGGCCAGTTGCCTCTGCCGGCACACCGAAAGGATCAGGTTCTGCAAATGTTCCCGGGTGAAGGCATCGAGAGAAGAAAAGGGTTCGTCCAGAAGGAGAAGGGAAGGGTTTAGAGCCAGCGCCCTCGCAATGGCGACCCGCTGTTTCTCTCCACCACTCAACTGACCTGGAAAGCAGTCCAGCAGGTGATCGATCGCCAACTCTCGTAAAATTGGAAGGACAACCTCTCTCGTCTCCTTCTTCGAAAATCCTCTGATCTTTAACCCCAGGGAGGCATTCTGATAGACGGTCTTCCATGGAAGAAGCCCGTAGTGCTGTAATACCAGGGCGATCTCCCGTTGATGGCCATTAAGTGGCTCTCCTCTGAAGAGGATCTCCCCCCTTTCAGGCTTCTTCAGGCCTGAGAGGAGATAGAGAAGTGTTGTCTTTCCGCACCCCGAAGGGCCGATCACGCTTAGTGGAACCCCTATAGAGACGTCAAAGGAGAGACCCTCGAAGACGATCTTCTTCGAAACTCTTTGAGAATAAGAGGCGGCGAGATTCTGAACCTGTATCATCTCACGCCTTTTACCCAAACATCATTGACCAGAGAGGATGGAGTCAGTCTTGATGTTTCAAACCCCTTTCCTTCCATCCACCTCTTGACGGCCTGAATCTCTTCAGGGGTGGGGATCTGAATACCCGAGAAGGGATTCATCTCGTAGATCTCTTTGATGGGAGAAGGAAGCCTTCCCTTCTCCACCAGCAGGTCTCGCCAGCGCAGGGGATCCTCATTGATCAGGCGTACGGTCTGTCCATAAACCCTTCCCAGTCGAAGCAGGGCTTCGCGCTCCGAGTGGATGAAGGATTCCTGAAAAACCAAAACGACCTGGGTACCTTTTAACCCGTAGTCTCCACCTAACTTCCTTGCGCCCTGAAAGACGGCAAGCGAGGCAAGTGGCTCAGGAAGTGTTGCCGCCTTGACCTTTCCCTCCATCAGCATTTGAAATCGAAGGGGAATCTTCTTCACCTCCACCTTCTTCACCTCATCAATCTTTACTCCTTTCAGGCTCAGAAGCGAATCAGTCACATATTCAGCAATCGTATGGGAAGAGAGTGCGATCTCGCTTCCCCGCAGTTCTTCAATCGACGTTAGACCTGATGCCGGGGAGGCCAGAAGCATGAAGAGGTCCTTTTTCGATGTGGGGATGGTCATATTCGTCACGATGCGATAGGGGATGTCCCTGTTTCTCAATAAACCTAGGCCGAGTATGTCGTGGATGGCACCGTGAATTGCTCCTGACTGCATGGCACTGTCCCGCTCGAGCGCACTCGCAAAGAAGAGGATCTCCACGGTCAATCTCGAAGAGGCAAAAAGCCCTCTCTCCCGAGCGACGATGAAGGGAAGGGATTCCACAATCGGAAGCACACCAATTCGGAGGGTCCTTGCCTCCACCTTCGACACAAAGAAAAGGGTTAGAGTGAACCACATAATAAAAAATAGAGAGGATAAACACCTTTTCATTCGGTCCTCCTACTTCATCAGGGTATCGAATAAGATGGCTGAAAAGAGTGCGATGCTCACCATCCCATTCAGTGTAAAAAAGGAGAGGTTGATCTTCGAAAGGTCTTTCGTAGAAAGGATCGCATGTTCCAGGAAGAGAAAGACGAAGACAAGACCAACGCCTCCGAAGTAGATCGTTCCCATCTTTCCTGAAATTCCGGTTTGAATGAAGAAGAAAAGAGCGATGATATGGAAGACAATGGCAATATGAAGAGCTTTCTCGATTCCGAGGAATCTGGGGATCGAAAAGAGATTGGCCTTCCTGTCGAATTCATAATCGAGACAGGCATAAAGGATATCAAACCCAGCCACCCAGAACATCGTGCCAAGTCCCAGGAGGATAGGTAAAATCTCAATGGCCCCCCTCACGGCAATATGGGCTCCGATGGGTGCGAAGCTGAGTGAAAATCCAAGAACGAGATGGGAAAGCATGGTAAACCGTTTCGTATAAGAGTAGAAGAGGATCCATGCCAATCCCGGAAAGGAAAGGGCAAAAGTCAAAGGGTTTAGCATCCATGCAGAGAAGATAAAAACCGTGGAAGAGGCGATGATAAAAACAATAATAAAATTTCTTGAAATCCTTCTTCTTGGAAGGGCCCGGTCCTTTGTCCTCGGGTTTCTCGCATCGTAGGGTTCATCCACCAGACGATTAAAGGCCATTGCGCTGCTTCGCGCCCCAATCATTGCAAGAAAAATCCATAACCCTTGTTCTAAGGTCGGCAATCCATTCGCCGCAAGCACAGCTCCAGAACAGGCAAAAGGGAGGGCAAAGAGCATATGCTCAAATTTGATTGTCTCAAGCGCGATTCGAATGCGCTTCCATAGTTCCACTTCTTTACTCCAGTCCAAACGATTTCCATAACTGATCGATCTTTCTCTTAACCTCGGGATCCATCTCAACCCTTTTTGGCCAGGGCCGGTCAAATCCCTCTTCCGGCCATTTTTTCGTCGCATCGATTCCCATCTTGCTTCCAAAATGGGGAAGGACGGAGGCATGATCGAGCGCGTCGACCGGACCTTCGGAGAAGAAGACATCCCTCTTGGGATCAATATTTGCCCCGAGAACCCAGAGGCATTCCGAAAGGTTCCGGACATCAACATCCTGGTCAAAGACGACTATGATCTTGGAAAACATCATCTGCCCCATCCCCCATAGTGCATGGACGATCTTTCGCGCATGTCCTGGGTATCGTTTATCAATGGAAACGAAAACGAGATTGTGAAAGACCCCTTCCACTGGAATATGGATATCGATGATCTCCGGCAATTGAATCTTAATAAGGGGGAGAAAGATCCTCTCCGTTGCCCTGCCGAGAAAGGCATCTTCCATCGGCGGGATTCCTACAACGGTCGCCGGATAGATGGCATCCTTCCGATGGGTGAGCGCAGTCACATGCATCACAGGATAGAGGTCGGGAAGGGAGTAGAAGCCCGTATGGTCTCCGAAGGGACCTTCCAGCCTTCTTTCTCCTGGCTCGACATAACCTTCGATCACAAACTGAGAATAAGCCGGAACCTCAAGCGAGACAGTGGTGCATTTGACTATCTCAACAGGCTCCCCTCTTAAAAAACCAGAGAAGATTAACTCATCCATTCCTTCAGGCAGAGGCGCACTTGCCGAATAGAGCGTGGTCGGATCAGGACCCAGGGCCACGGCGACCTCAAGCCGTTCTCTTCTTCTCTCCGCCACCCGAAAATGTTGCGCCCCGCCCTTCTGGGGATGCCAGTGGAGACCAAGGGTCTTTGAATCGAAGATCTGTAACCGGTACATCCCGACATTCCGCTTGCCCGTATCAGGGTCCTTGGTAATCACGAGCGGAAAGGTGATATACCTTCCTCCATCCTCAGGCCAGCATTTAAGTGCCGGAAGTAACCAAAGGTCAGGCTCCTTGAGAACAATCTCCTGACAGGAAGCCTTTTGAACCCTCCTCGGAAACAACTTTGACAACTGATGAAGCCTGGGCAGCGCCTTGATGCCCTTCCAGAGCGTATCCGGAGGCTTCATCTCAAGAAACCCTTTCAGTTCTTCTCCCACTTCATCCGGCGATCTTCCTCCAAAGGAGAGTTGCATCCTCTTCTCCGAACCGAAGAGATTCGTAACCACAGGAAAAGAATGTCCCTCGACCTTTTCAAAGAGCAACGCCGGGCCTCCCCTCTTGCTCATCCTGCCAGTCACCTCAGAAATCTCGAGGACCGGACTGAGGGGAACAGAGATTCTCCTTAGCTCCCCTTCCCTTTCGAGCAATTCGATGAATTGATGGAGGTCCCTAAATGCCATCCTAAATCCCTTTCTGATGACCAATCGGTCGCTCTAAGTGAAACGCCCTCATGCTCTTATCTTGAAGGCTCAAAGTTTTATAAGATTATTTTTCGATTCCATTTCTGATCAATCCTACGATATCATCGACATGGCGCTCGATCTCAGGAGCCCTTGTCCAATGAAGGTTCAGTCCTGAGTCGAGATAGGGAACCGCATAAGCCTGCAAGAAACGATCCATCACTGCATCGATAAAGAAGGCAATCGCCTTCAGATCTACATCCTCTCGAATCTCACCCTTCTCCCTCCCCTCCAAGAGAAGGGAAGTTAGATATTCCGAAGAGAAGAGCCGGATCTTTTTAAGGAGTTCCTGCCGGAATGGAACCTCCCTTTCGAACATCATCTTCAGATAGATGCGGTAGATTAACGGATGGCGCTCTATGAAGTCCACAGCGGAAAGAAGCGATCTTCTGATCCTTTCAAAGGTCGGTTCCTCCCTCGTCTCCTGCTTCACCTGTTTCAATCTTTTTCGAACGAGTTCTACGGCATAGTCGAATATATAGAGGAAGAGGCTTTTTTTGTCGGTGAAATACTGGTAGATGGAACCCTTGGCAATGCCAAGTTTTGATACAATCAGGTTGATGCTAGCCCCCTGATATCCCTTTTCAGAGAACTCCTCAAGGGCTGCCTCCAAAACTCGCTTCTGCTTCTCCTTGGCCAGATTTAAAAAGGTCTTCTTTGCTTCCATAAGAAATAACTTTATGACCAGTCGGTCATTTTTAAGATAAAAAAAAGAAAAAATCAAACTCTTTTTCTTCTCCTAATCGCCTCAAATTAAATGCTACACGGCAACAGCCTCTTCAAACGGGGATTGTAATGAGTCCACAAGCCGGGATGGATTATCTCGAAATCATCTACTCATCATATAAGAAGGCCTCAAGGAAGCAAACGACCCTCATCCTTAACGAATTCTGCCTGAACTTTGGCGGAATAGCGGATCATAGACAATCAAAGTGAAGGCATCCCACCCTCAATATTTTTTGTAAGTGACTCTCATCTTTTCCCGGTTGCCCTCCAGCATCCAAAAATCTTCGAGGACTGCCTCCACGGTTGTTGTCATTTGCCCTCTTCTGGGATTATAATTTGCAAAAATTTACCAAAAAATGCCTTTCAATAATTTTCAGTAAGAGTTTATAATTGTTCAACGAGACTTTAAGGGAAATTGCATGCCCACCATATCTATGTTTTTCTTGAAAGTATTTTCTACCACAACGAAGAAAATGGCTTTTTTGTTTCCAAACTCCAGGAGAAAAGGAAGAGGGAGTTTACAACTATCGTGGGAAACCTCCCAGGCATCAATCCCGGGGAATCCCTGAAATTGACTGGCAGGTGGGTCCATAATAGGAAATTGAGGGAACAATTCCAGTTGAGAAGTTTGAGGTTACCCCACCCGCTACCATTCATGGAATCCAAAAGTACCTTGGATATCATTGAAAAGAAACCCGGGTGGTTTTCAGAGGTTGAGAGAATTGGTCCTAAAAGGATTGCTATGATCACAAAAGCCTGGGAGGAGCAGAAGAAGACAAAGTAGACAATGATCTTTCTTCAGGGTCACGGAGTGAGCGCCGCTTATTCAGCAAAACATAGGAATTGATTCCAATTTCCCGATTAGAGTTAAATGCAGGAGTTATTTATGTCTTGAATCAATTGACCGAAGAAGGCCATGTGTACTTTCCGAAAAGAGGGTTGATTCCGAAAGCCAAAGAGATATTATTAGTAGAGCTATTACAGAACTGTCTGGTGAAAAAGAGATTTTTATTGAGAACGTAAATGATCAAAAGGCAGTCTATCTCGCTTCGTTTCGTAAGGCAGAAACCGGGCTCGCTCAAAGATTGAAAGGCGTTAAAAGAATACTCCTCAAATATTAGACCGATAAATCTTGGAAAGGCGATCGATTGGGTTCAGAAGAAGCTCAATATAGAACTGGCTAAGAAACAGAAGGAGGAAGTTGCCCTTGGGGTCACGTCAAAGGTTTTGGTTATTACCGGAGGCCGAGGGACCGGGAAAACGACCGTGATAAATGCGATATTGAGAATATTTCTTGCCGCTCCCACTGGTCGCGCAGCCAAAAGGATGAGCAAGAGGCTATGGATTGGGAGGCGAAAACCACCCAAAGGCTCCTTGAATACACTATACGAGGATGTAGGAGATACGAAAGGGAAAAGGATCAGGCTATTTTTATTGGATTTGTGTCCGTGGCTCTGGGTCTCGGGTTTCTTTCCACTCTATCAGAAGCACAGACCAAATATCCCACTCGCCCCATCCAATTCATTTGCCCATGGGGTGCAGGAGGGGGAACAGACTGCGTCGCTCGCATGCTCGCCATCCTTCTCGAAAAGGATTTGGGCCAACCTGTAACCGTGGCGAACAGAACAGGTGGAGGAGGGGCGGTGGGCCATACCGCTGGTATAGCGGCGGCTCCAGATGGCTACACAATGACCATTGTCACCGTAGAGATCACCATGATGCATTGGATGGGATTGGCTCGAGTCTCCTATAAGGACTTCAAGCCTGTCGCATTTGAATATCGAGACGACGAAAAAAAACGACATTACTGCGGCAATTATCTTCATTGCACTGGGTGTCTTCATCTTTACTCAAACCATCCACTATTTCTCCCCCCTGAGAAAGGACATCCCGGGCCGGATCTATTTCCAAATATCCTTGTCCTTCTCTTCATCGGCTTCGGCATCGCCCTTATCTTGAAGGCTCGGAAAGTCAGGTCGAACGAAATGGTAGATACTTCTCAAAAGCCAATGCGGATTTCTAATGCCCTCTTCGTTTTTGGAATTGCTATCGCCTATGTCGCTGTCGTCAACACCGTTGGTTTTCTTATCACCAGCGCTGTCCTCCTCTTTCTTTTGATGAAAAAATTAGGAGTGACTATTTTCAAAAGTGCAATCGCAAGTATCATTATTACGCTCTTCATCAATCTGATGTTCTCAAAAATTCTCAGGTCCCACTCCCCTATGGAATACCGGGATGGTGATGGTAATGGGTGTGATCGGTTACTTCCTCGAAGCAAATGGTTTCCCAGTGGCACCTGTTGTTCTCGGAATCGTCCTCGGCCCCATTGTGGAAAAGAACTTCATGATGAGCATGATCAAGACCGATTGGGATGTCACACAATTTTTTACCAGACCCGTAAGCGCCATCCTCTGCATCATCACTTTATTCATCTGGTTCTTCCCCCTCTTTGCCGCTCTGCTGGAAAAAACCAAAAAGAAAAATAATTGATAAAGGGAGACGGTTACAGCGCGGAGAGGAGGCCTCCCTCCACATAGATGATCTGGCCGGTCACATAGTCGGAAGCACGAGAGGCGAGAAAGACTGCCGCCCCTGCCAAGTCGGATGGCTCGCCCCAGCGGCCTGCCGGGGTTCGAGACTTGACCATGGCATTAAATTTCTCATCGTCCAAAAGGGGGCGATTCATCTCCGTCACAATAAATCCGGGGCCAATCCCGTTGACCTGGATGTTATGCTTTGCCCACTCGACAGCCATAGCCTTTGTGAGCATCTTCACTCCACCCTTCGATGCTGTGTAGGGAGAAATGGAGGGACGGCTGATCTCACTCATGAGGGAGCAGAGGTTAATGATTTTTCCTGATTTCCTTTTGATCATCCCTTTTACTACCCTTTTGCTCATTAGAAACACTGCAGTCAGATTCGTTTGAATCAATTCCTGCCAGACCGATTCCTCAAAGGTTTCTAAAGGACCCCGCCTCTGAATCCCAGCATTGTTGACCAGAATATCGATCGGGCCCACTTCTCTTTCGATGGCTGAGATTTTGGGACCGATCTCCTTCGAGTCCGAGACATCGAAAGAATAGCCAGATACTTTGAGCCCCTCCTGGGAGAGTGTGGAGACGGCCCGGCTGAGCTTCTTCTCGTCCCTTCCGTTCAGGATAATGGTGGCCCCGGCCTGCCCAAGCCCTCTGGCAATGGCAAATCCGATCCCCTGACTGGAACCCGTAATGAGGGCAATTTTGCCTGTTAGATCGAACAACCCTTTCATCATCAAACCTCCTCCCTTGTCCACATAATGGGTCCACCCATTTACTACCCATTGGCCCACGCTTCAGTGAGGCATTACCTCTTTTTAACTCCACCTGGAGATTAAGTTTCCATCCCGATCAAAAGGGAATTTGGAAGGCCCGCTGAGGATTTCGAGTCTCGGATTGGATCGAACCTCCTTCAGAAAGGGCTCGGAGGCATAGAGGTATTCGAGCTCCAACGTATTTTTAGCCCAGACGATCCGGAGATCTCGAGGATTGAGGACTCCGGAGTTATTGTGGGCTGTAGAGAGAACGTCTCGATCTTTCTCAAAAAAGATAGGAATGCGCCCATTCTCAGGACCCATTCCTGTGAGACAATTGACGGCCGTTGAGGGATAATCGATCTTGTCAAACAATCGTTTGGTGATATAGTCAGCCATCCCGATGCCGGTTGCATTCCCATGGCTCTCTTCAGTAAGGTCGCGGACGAAGATCCGTGTAATCTTCGGCTTTCGGGGCTTTTGACTCCAAATAAAAGCCCTTCGCCCGATGACATTGCTATCCATTCCCGCACCACTGATATTTTTTCCCATCTCATCCAGGATCAGGATATCCATCTGATCAAACGGAAGGGAAGGCATCAACCTTCTTGCCCTTTTCAGCAGTGCCTTCTCCTTTTCGACCAATTCCTCGGCTTTTAACAGATCGATGAAAGCGGTCTTACCGTACTGGTTTTCGATCATTCCCACTCCAAACAGAATGGGGAGTTTCTTGAGAATGATAGAACCCACTTCTCCAATGACGGCGGGAAATCCATGTTTAATCGTGAGACGATGCACCATCAGCGCTCCTTGATGTTTGCCCATGCCGATGACCATCATCTTCACCAACCCGCTTTCATTCTCTCCTCGAAAGTCGGTGTGCGGTTTGATACGGTTGACGACGACGATCCGATTGGCCCCCAGGAGATCCCGAGCAATCAGGACAGGGGTCCCAAATTTCGTCTGACCAATTTCTACTACATCCATCGAAGAGATGATTGGAGCCCCAACGCTTTTTTCCGTGATGCCCAGACTTTCCAATACCTCGATTTGACCCTGGGCAGTTGCCCCCCCATGACTCCCCATACAGGGGACAATAAAGGGAGAGGCTCCTAACTCTTTTAACCGGTCGACGATCGTCTTCAGAACCCTCGGTTTATCCTGGATCCCCCGGCTCCCTGCTGTCAGACCGATGCGTTCCCCCTTCTTTACCTTTTTTGACAGCTCAAACTGGTTCAGGAGTTCATTCACCCTCTTCTCAATGTCCTTCAAATGGGGGGAGTCGATCGTCTGGCGGATCTTGAAAATGTTTGGCAGTTGATCCATAGGACTCATTTGCTCCCCTCTCACCCTCACCCTCCTCCATCAAGGGGGTGGGAATTGATTTTTCATTTCAATATGTTTCCCCTCTCCCCGCCGGGGAGAAGGTGGGGGGCCACTCGTGTTATTCGTTAATTTCCTCTCAGAGAAGGTTCTTCTCGTCTTCGACATTGAAGAGATGGATATTCTCAAGATTAGCCTGAAGCAGTATTTCTTCGTGAGGGCTTACCTTCGTCT
>Ga0209609_10001238_pt1 | contig 14890 bp, 12 predicted proteins | sample LakKivw325mmetaG_FD_184136 | JGI IMG/M metagenome (GOLD analysis project Ga0209609, IMG submission 184136) | Anoxic lake water microbial communities from Lake Kivu, Rwanda to study Microbial Dark Matter (Phase II) - Lake Kivu water 325m metaG... | ecosystem: Environmental > Aquatic > Freshwater... | reverse complement strand
CTCCAGCCCGCAAGTCTAAACTTTTAATATCCTGACCATAGAGCGGTGTCGGACCAGTGATAATTACCCGGTGCGGATCAGCAATAATCGCATTAGCTCCCATTTTAGCCAATTCATTCACATAACCCATCCGTCCCTCAAAAAGCGGATCTTGAATTAAACTCGTGCCTTGACATTGAGTGGCTAAAACACCAAAAGGTGATTGCAGGTCAGTGGGAAATCCTGGATAAGGCATAGTTTGCAACTTGAAAGCCTTAAGATCTGGCGAAGAAAAAATCTCTAAGTAATTATCCCCTACTTCCATCTTCACGCCGATCTGTTTTAATTTTAATAAAATTATTTCTAAGTGTTCGGGAATAATATTTTTAATTTTAATTTCTCCGCGGGTAGCCGCGGCCAAAACGGCAAAAGTGCCGGCCTCAATTTGATCAGGGATAATTGTGTGCTCGGCGCCGTGCAATTTTTTGACCCCATCAATGATTAAAACGTGCGTCCCAATGCCGCTGATTTTAGCGCCTATTTTATTAAGAAAATTGCATAAATCTTGAACATGGGGTTCAGCTGCCGCCAATTTAATTATTGTCCGCCCTTCGGCGAGCGAAGCGGCCATCAGCGCATTCTCTGTTGCCGTAACTGAAAATTCTGGTAGAATAATAACCGTACCTCTTAGTTCTTTGGCGCGCATTCCGTAAAAGCGATCTTTACGCTCAATCTGGGCCCCCAATTTTTCCAAAGCATAAATATGCGTATCAAGCGGCCGATTACCGATGATGCAGCCGCCTGGCTCGGGTAAATCAATTTGACCAAAACGCGCCAGAAGCGGTCCCATAAATAAAACCGAAGACCTGATGCGCCGCACTGACTTTTCTTCCAAATGCTCTGGATTGATATTTTTATTAGAAATTTTTAAAGTGTGTTCGTCCAAATATTCAATCTCACTGCCTAAACTTTTCATAATTTCAAGTACGGCCCGGACATCAGAAATATTGGGCACATTTTTTAACAGACAAGGCTGTTTGGTTAAAAGCGTGGCCGCTAAAATTGGTGTGGCAGCATTTTTCATACCCATCACCTCAATCTCCCCTTTTAAATGCTCGCCACCTTCAATAATAAATTTAGCCATATGAAATTTCGTTATAGATTATTAATTATTATACCACTATCTATTATTTTTGTCATCATGGCCCCTGGATTAATTTTATATGGTCAAGGTTATCGTTATGACTGGCAAAATAAGCGCCTTTCTAAAACCGGGAGTTTTTTCGTTGATTCGGTGCCGCGCGATGCCCAAGTATTAATAAACGGTCAAATCCCATCTGCTCCCTGGTACCAACAATTATTTGTTTACAAAAAATTTTTGGGATTAACCAAAATTAACAGCAACACCCCTACGGTTGTTTCTAATCTTTTACCCAACAAATACCAACTAATCATTACCAAAGATGGCTACCAACCTTGGCAGAAAGAACTGGAAATTCAGGCAGAGAAAACTACTAACACCGGAAAAATATATTTATTTTTAGAAAAAATTGAACCCGAGTTACTGTTGATTGAAAAAATCTCTAAACTGCTGTCGATTGATAACGGTAAACAAATTATTTATTCTGTTTATAATTCAGGCGACCAAACCTCACAAATAAAATCAATTAAGCCCGATCAAAATCCCGTCAGCCCCGAATTAATTACGAAAATTAAAGGAGCTGTTTTGTCTTTAGAGATAGCCGATCGCTATTTGGTGGCCAAAACCGCTACCAATTTTTATTTAATCAATTTAACCAATCATCAAGAAATAATTTCCCTAAATAGTTTGATTCAATCGCCGCAAAAAATAATGCTGCTCAACAATTCATTTTATGTCCAATCTGGTTATAAAATTTATCAGCTTGATCCCGTAACTAAAAAAAATGACTTGTTTTTTGATTTGACCAAAATATCGCCAATCGGCTCCTTGCTAAAAGACTGGACCATTCATCAAGATTATTTGCTAGTGATTAAACAAGTGGCTAATAACGTCTATCTTGATAAAATAAAAATTGGGTCAACTATTGAAAAATATAATCAACAATCAATAATTTTTAGTTTACTGCTGCCTAATTATAAATTTAAAATTAATCCCCAACAAATTAATGAGGAAATTATTATTTTAACTACCGAGCAAGACTTTTGGGTTATCGATCCCGGCCAAAAAACTAATTATATTATTGCTAGAAATTCGGCTAAACAAATTATTATTCAATCAGAGCTGAATCAGATTATCTCTTACAATGATTTTGAAATTTCGCTCTCCAGTGCCAGTAAAGAATTTGAATTGTGGAAAATAAAAAATGTCCTGATTAATCGCCGTGGCAACCAAATTAATCAAGTTATCTGTCAAGCCGGTAATAATTATTTAATCATTGTCAATAAAAACAATACTATCTCGGCTATTGAATTAGACGGTCGCAATGTTCGCAATTATTATCAGTTGACGCAATTTAATTTTATTAACAACGTTTGGACCAATTCCAACCCCGGCTATCTTTATGTTTGGGGAAAAATAAAAAACCAAGAAGGTGTTTGGCGCCTCAAGGTTCAATGATATGCAAAAGATGGGATACAATAGAGCTAAATTGTATGGACTAAAACTATTCCACCATTCGAGCGAATTAGACCATAGGTAACACCACACTAGTTACACGAACCTGCCTCGCCTTGCGAGTCAAGGCAGGTAATCACTAATTAAGGCGGCTTGGGCGTTTATTTTAAGACTGAATCTTTCTAACCGCCTCACTAATCAACACGAATATTTTTCTGGGCTAAAAAATTGGCGGTCCGCAGCATTGAGTCAAACGTCCCAGCATCAGACCAAAAACCTTTGATTATCTCATAAGTCAGAATATTTTTTTCAAGATAAAAATTATTAACATCAGTAATTTCTAATTCTCCACGAGCGGAGGGTTTTAATTTCTTAATCAATTCCCAGACCTGCTCATCATACATATACAAACCAGTCACCGCATAATTTGACTTAGGATTTTTGGGTTTTTCTTCAATGCTGATAATTTTTTCTGCCCTTACTTCAGCCACGCCGAATCTCTGTGGATCAACCACTTCTTTTAAAAATATTTTTGCTCCCGATGGTTGTTGTTCAAATCTTTTTACGTAAGAACTTATGTCATCTTTAAAAATATTGTCACCTAAAATCACCGCTATTTTATCGCGACCAGCAAATTCTTCGGCTAAACCTAAGGCCTCGGCAATGCCGCCTGCTCCGGACTGATAAGTATAATGAATTTCTTTTAAACCAAATTCCCGCCCATTCTCCAGTAGTTTTAAAAAATCGCCTGGGCTATTTCCGCCGGTCACAATCATAATATCTTTAATCCCGGCTTGGGTTAAAGTTTTTAAGGGACAGTAAATCATCGGTTGATTATAAACCGGCAAACAGTGCTTATTGGTCACTTTAGTGCAGGGCAGCAACCTGGTACCGTTGCCACCAGCTAAAATAATGCCCTTCATGGGTTTGAATTTTGAATTATGAATCATGAATCATGAATTATGAATTGTGGACAAATCTTGAAAAATTTAATCTCTGCCCTTAATTCTTAATTCATACTTCTTAATTCTTATTTAAGATAATCTCTTAAAGCCTTTTTCCAGTTTCTTATCTTGGAAAATTTGTGGTTAATTAAAATTGAATATTTTGGTCTTTTGGCCGGCAACGGATAATCTTTGGTTGAACAAGCCTTAATTTTTAATTTAGCGCCTGATAATTTAACAATCATTCTAGCAAATTTATACCAAGTCGTAACGCCTGAATTAGTAAGATGATAGATTCCATAAGGCGCTTTATTGATTAATAAATTTTTAACGGCCAGCGCTAGGTCGTAGGTATAGGTGGGAGAGCCAAATTGATCGTTAACTACTTTAATCATCTTGCGATTTTTGGCTAGCTTTAAAATAGTATCAACAAAATTTTTATGGTGGTGTCGATGACTGGCTGGCCCGAAAAGCCAAGAGGTTCTAATTAGATAATATTTTAATCCTTGGGAGGCTAATTTGTTAATTTGTCTTTCGCCTATTAACTTGGATCGGCCATAATTATTTAAAGGTGTTTCTGGTAAATCAGATTCTTGATAGCCTTGTTTTTTTCGTCCGCTAAAAACATAATCAGTGCTAAAATGTATCAAAATAGCCCCCAATCTTAAGGACAAACGGGCCAGATTAGCTACAGCCTGACCATTTATTTTTTGAGCCAATTTCTTATTCTTTTCCGCAGCATCAACATCAGTATAAGCAGCCGCATTAATTATCACATCTGGTTTAAGTTTCTTTAATTTACGCGTCAATTTTTTGACATCAGTAATATCAAGATCATTAATGCCCAAACCAAGGGGCCAAAAAGCTCCAAAAACTTTCATCAAATCATGGCCCAGCATTCCCTTGGCGCCCAAAATTAATATTTTCATAACAATTTATCTATTTTTGGTAGTCCAGTCAAAACCAATTTTTGGATCATTAAAGGGAATTCTTTCCTCGTCAGGATGATTAGCATCATAAGCTTGTGTCGTATGATAAAAAAGACCAACCGGCTCATCGTTCAAGACACGATAACCGTGGGCCACGCCCGGCGGAATGGCCAAAAGCGCCAAATTTTTATCTCCCAAATAAAAAACATTTGTTTCGCCCCGGCTAAGTGATTTTTGACGTAAATCATAAAGAACCACCTGGGCCATCCCTTTAACCACAAACCAAAAATCCCATTGTTTTTTGTGCCAATGAAAGGCCTTAATAACGCCAGGATAAGTTTCACTATAACTGGTTTGTTTAATGGTCTGGAAAAGGGAATCAGTCTCTTTTAAAACTTCCGCTAAAAAACCGCGGTCATCTAAATTTAAATTAATCTTTTTTAATTGAACATCTTGAATCATAAAAAATTATTTGAAGCTCCAAAATTTATTGAAAATAAATCGCAAAATCCACACCAAGGCCGCGGCTACTGCCTTACTAATCAAATCAAAAAGGTGGATTTGATTTAGCAAAAAGACAAAAACCAATTGATAAACCACAATTCCTCCAACAACCACTATCCAAAATTTTACATATTGAACCAATAGATTTTTTTGATAACTCCTAAATGTCCAATTCCTGTTCCAAACAAAATTTAAGCTGGCCGATAAACAAATTGACAAAAAATTAGCCCAAGCCGGACCAAGAAAAAACAGACGAGTCAAAACAATATAAGACAAAAAGTCAACAATAAAACAAAGACCACCGACAATGGAAAACTTAATAAATTGTTTCAACCAAGGATGTTTTTGAATTAAATAATTTTGGTTGGCTTGACGACTGGCAAAAGAACAAAAATTTTTAAACATCTTGAGTTTCATTAATTAACCGGTTAATCGCCATTAATGGTGGCCACGCTAACCCCTCCCAAAAAACGTCGATCATAGGCAAAAAATCCGCCCTGGCTAACGCCCAAATAATCAAAAATTCTAACATGAGGAGGCGAACCTCGACCAGTCCCGGTTATAATCTCCGCCTGAGAATCTCCGTTTAAATCATTAACGGCCAAATTAACGCCATTAAAATAATTTCTATCGTAGGCTAAAAATTGAGTTTGTAAAAAGCCGAAGTAATCAAAAACTCTCACATAAGGACTAGCTCCACCGGCAATACTAGCAATAATTTCTGCCCGACCATCATTGTTAACATCACCCACGGCTATATTAATCCCGCCTTTAAACTTTTCTAAAAAAGCATACCATTGCAGCTCCAGATCGCCGTTGGGGCTAAAAATTCTTACTAAAGGACTACCGCCACTACCTAAGCTGGTAATAATTTCATTATCACCATCACCATCAATGTCGCCGCAGACCACCTTAACTTCTTGACGAACCGATTTGTTATAGGCTAAAAATTTGTGTTTTAATTGTCCCAAATTGTCATAAACATAAACCACAGGATCAGTGCCGCCATTAGGAGTAACAATAATATCCGAAACTCTATCGCCATCTAAATCGCAAGTCGTGACATTTAGTCCTCGATAATAATTTTTGAGAGTGAAAAATTGACTTTTTACAGCACCGGTGATATCAAAAATTCTCACATGCGATCCGCCATTGCTGGCCGGAACAGTAACAATTTCTTCTTGGCCATCACCGTCAATGTCACCAGTGGCCACCCGTACCCCACCGCTAAACTTAGTATCATAAGCCATAAAACCAGAGATGGGTAAACCATTGGATTTCATTACTCTAATGTGGGGTCCGCCGCCTCGTCCAGCCGCGGTTACAATATACCTAGTTTGCGTGGCTTGCATTAATTGAGAATAAACATAACTCACGGCCCGATAAACATTTAACCGGCCTCGACCCAATTTACCAACATAGTCCGGGTTGGCAGAGTCAATATTGTCGGCCTGATCTAAAAGAATATCTCGCACCTGCTGATTGGTTAATAAGGGGTTTAAACTTTTAAGCAAAGCCGCAGCTCCAGAAACCAAAGGCACGGCTACTGATGTTCCTGACCAATAACCTCCATAGCGATTCTGATAATCAGCCAAAGAAGGATTAACAACCAATAAACCATAAATACGACTCCCGGGCGCGGTAATGTCAACACAGCTGGACCCAAAGTTAGAGAAGGAGGCTTTGCGATCTGATTGATCAGTCGCCGCCACGCCGATAATATAATTATCAGTATCATTGAGGTCCAAACAAATAGGGTAAGACGGCGCAACATCCAAATTCTCAATTTGTCCGGTGGCTTCATTGCCGGCCGCGGCTACAATAATCAAACCATTCTTCCAGGCTTCTTTAATAGCTTGAGCTAAAAATTCACTCCGACCAGTGCCGACAAAACTTAAATTAATAATTTTTGCTCCGTTGTTCTTAGCATAATTAATAGCGGCAATAACCGAGTCAACCGAACCAACCCCTTGACTATCTAAAACCCTTAAAGCCATAATTTTGCTTTTCCAGGCTAAACCAACTACGCCTTCGTGATTATCTCCTACCGCGGCAGCGATGCCAGCCACAAGAGTACCATGATTAATGGCGCCGATATTATAATTACCTTCAAATTTAGGTTTGGGGTCAGGAACGTTTTTTACAAAATCCCAACCAGCATAATCATCAATATAGCCGTTTTTATCATCGTCAACACCATTACCAGCAATCTCTTGTTTGTTAATCCATATATTGTTTTTTAAATCAGGGTGGTCAATGTCTACACCAGTATCTAAAACAGCAATCACCATATCCTCTGACCCACCTGGTACCATATCCCAAGATTGAGGAGCCTGAATTTGACTAAAATTCCATTGTTCGTTATATAAAGGATCGTTAGGGGTATAAGCGGCTTTAATCATATAATTAGGTTCTGCTACCTCAACTTCCGGACGCTGGGATATTGTTTTAGCCACAGATAAAACATCAATTGGCTGAGGATAGTCAATTTTATAAATTTTATCTTGGCTCTTTAATTTAACCAACAATTGATTAGGCAAATAATCCTGTGTTGCCGCTGGTACAGTTGTCTGGGCTTTTAAATTAAAATTGCCAACATTAAAACACATCAGCAGCAAACTGAAAGCCAGAATAATGAATTTTGTTTTAGATAGTCGTTGTTTCATTATTTTAAATAAATTTGTTTATTCTTGTCGTGCTCTTCTTTGGTTTTGCTAAAAATTGTTTTTCCGCTGTCCGTAGCCAAGAAAAACCAATAATCGTTAGCTAAGGGATAAATGGCTGCTTTAATTGATAATAGGCTCGGATTGTCAATCGGTCCAGGCGGCAAACCGCGATGCAAATAAGTATTATAGGGAGAAGGGGTGCGCGTATCGTCAAGAGATAATTGTTTTCTGGCGATTCCTAAAACATAGTTGACGCTGGCACAGGATTGTAGGGCAATATTATTATCTAATCTTCGCCAAAAAATATCAGCAATCAATCGACGGTCAGCATCAAGGGCCGCCTCTTTTTCGATCAAACTGGCCATAGTGACTACTTGAAACAAAGTCCGCTGATCTTTTTTAATGTCCACTAACATATCAGGAGTAATTTTTTGATCAAAATTTTCTAACATCTTTTCAATAATGTCATTGCTGGTGGTTTTTTTAAAAAAAGAATAGGTGTCGGGGAATAAAAATCCTTCTAAATTAATTGACTCTGGCACATCTTTCAACCAGTCATATTTATTTCTAAATTTATCTTGATTATTTTTTAGAACTGCCAGAAAATCATCGTGTTTAACCAATCCTAATTTCTCTAAATAAGCGGCAATTTCTTGATTGCTCCAACCTTCTATAATGGTGGCGCTTACCTCTTCTGGTTTTGGCCGACTGATTAAAACTTTAATTACTTCTATTAAATCCATATCAGGACTCAAATAATACTGCCCAGGCCAAAATTTATTCTTGACGTTAATCAAAAAAACAACTCCTTCAAATAATTTATCGTTCTTAATTAATCCCGCCTCTTTTAACCTAACGGCAATGTCTTTCACGCCCTCGCCTTTATTTAAAACAAAAACTTGCGGATTAAATTTTTTGGCTTGCGGGGCCATAGCCTGCCAGTTAAAATACAACAAAACGGCCAATAAGATAAAAATGATATAACCAATAATAATGGCCTTCATCGGCATAGAAAATTAAGCCACCTTAAAAACATGCCTTTGCCTAAACTCTTCTCGCTTGCCTTTGTTCCATTGCTGTACTGGTCTTAAATAACCGACAATGCGGGAATAAACCTCAGTCGGCTTATTGCAATCAGGGCAGTTAAACTGTTCGCCCTTTAAATAACCATGGTCAGAACAAATGCTAAAGGTGGGGGTGAAAGTAAGATAAGGTAATTTGAAATTATCAAAAATACGTTTCACCAATCTCTTACAAACATTACCGTCAGTCAATCTTTCGCCCAACCAAACATGAAAAACCGTGCCGCCGGTGTATTTGGTCTGCAGTTCGTCTTGTAATTTTAAAGCCTCAAATAAATCGCCCTTAAAATCAACCGGCAGTTGAGTGGAGTTAGTATAGTAAGGAACCTTCTCGCCAGCCGTAATAATGTCTGGATACATTGCTTTGTCTTTTTCAGCCAAACGATAAGAGGTGCCTTCAGCCGGCGTGCTCTCTAAATTATAAATATTATTGGTTTCGGCCTGATAGCCAAGCAAGCGCTCGCGCATAAAATCCAAAACCTTCAGAGTAAAATTTCTCCCTTCTTTAGAAGCAATATCCTTGTTCATAAAATTTAATAAGGCTTCGTTCATACCAATTAAACCAATCGTAGCAAAATGGTTGGCCCAATAACTGCCTCTAGTTTTTTTAATCCCACCTAAATAATTACGCGAATATGGATAAAGCCCCTTTTCCACAAAATCTTCCAAAACCTTTCTTTTAATTTCCAGACTCTCTTTGGCCAAATCCATTAAGTGACCCAATCGAGCCAAAAATTCATTCTCGCTTTTGGAAAGATAGCCTACGCGCGGCACATTAATGGTGACCACGCCCATGCTGCCGGTTAAAGGATTGGCGCCAAATAAACCGCCGCCTCTTTTGTATAATTCTCTTTTATCTAAACGCAAACGACAACACATACTGCGAACATCATCAGGCTTCATATCAGACTGGATAAAATTACTAAAATAATTTATACCGTATTTAGCCGTAGCCTCCCACATCGGCTCAAGAGATGGATTGTTCCAATCAAAATCATGGGTAATATTAATGGTCGGAATAGGAAAAGTAAAAACTCTTTTTTTATAATCACCTTCGGACATGCATTCAAAAAGGGCACGGTTTAGAACATTCATTTCTTCCTGAAATTCTCCGTAAGTTTCTGTCTGGGGCTGACCGCCAATAATCACCGGCGTCTTGGCTAATGAAGAGGGCGGATTAATGTCCAAAGTAATATTGGTAAAAGGGGTCTGAAAACCAACCCTGGTCGGCACAGCGCAATTAAATAAAAATTCCTGAACTGCTTGTTTGACCTGTGGATAATCCAAATGATCATAACGAATAAAAGGAGCGAGCAAGGTATCAAAAGATGAAATAGCCTGGGCTCCGGCTGATTCACCTTGAAGAGTATAGAAAAAATTAACCAATTGGCCCAAGGCAGTGCGCAGATGTCTGGCTGGTCTTGACTCAACCTTACCAGTCACGCCGCCAAATCCTCTGACTAATAAATCATATAAATCCCAACCCATACAATAAGCGCCCAAACAATCTAAATTGTGCAAATGAAAATCTCCGCTTTTACTCGCTTCGCGAATTTCTCTGGGATAAATTTTGTTTAACCAATATTGTTTGATGACACCGGAAGTGACATAGTGATTTAAACCCTGAAGCGAATAAGCCATATTGGCATTTTCGTGCACCTCCCAATCAAGTTCGTCTAAATATTGATCCACGGCTGAAACTGTTTCTTGGGTGGCAATAGTTGTCTCGCGAATTTTTCTTCGTTGTTCTCGATAAAGAATATAAGCTCGAGCAATCTCTACCAAATCAGATAAAATTAATACCTCCTCAATGATGTCTTGAATGTCTTCAACTCCCGGGATTCTTTTTTTAAAACGCCTCTCTAAAATCTCCACAACCCGATTGGAAAGTTTTTTAGACAATTTGCCGTCTTCACCTTCAACTGAAGTGATGGCGCGATAAATGGCATTAGTAATACGATTCTGGTCAAAAGGCACAATCCGGCCGTCTCTTTTTTTAATTTGGGTTATTTTGATTTTTTTGGTTTTAGGCATAAAAAGAATCTCTTTGAGCCCCACCTCTTCGACTAAAAGCCTTAAGAAGCGGAACCAGATTATTATATTAAAAGGATTTTAATTTTAAAACTATTTCCCCGAATTGGCAAGTCCTAAATATATAACAGCAGGTGTCATAGGGTCAACCAATAGAACCACCGGAATTTTTTTACTAGGCAGAGGTTTAGTTTGCCACCGATTGCCGCCGTCAAAAGAGCGGTAAAGGGCTGATTCGCTGGTATAATAAATTTCGTTGGGGTTTTGAGGATTAAAACCAAAAGCAGTAATTTTAACCCGGCCGGCCGGAGATAATAATTTATAAGCACTCCAGTCCTGGCCAGCGTCATCAGACCTTAATAAACCATAATTAGTGGCCATAATCAAGCTGTCGTTTTTAGTCAAATCAAACAAAATTAAGCTGGCTTCACGGCCGCCTTGATAATTTTTTAAAGCGCCATCCAGGCTTTGCCAGTTATTGCCAGCATCAGCCGAGCGCCAAACACCTTGGCCCAGGGTATTAACATAAATAGTGTTGGTATTATTGGGATTAATCAAAATCTGTCTAATTTTGGCCTTAAAATTATAAAAAGTAGCCCAATTAACGCCAGCGTCAATACTTTTGATTAAGCGACCATCTGACAGACCGGCTAAAATCTTGTTATGGTCAACTGGATCAATGGCTAAAGCAGTTATCTCGGTGCTGGCCAGAGCTTCTAAATAAATATTCTGCCAATCTCGACAGCAGGTAGTGGTTTTAAAAATTTTACCGCCGATTCCCAAATAAATAATATTTTTTTCTTTGGGATCAGGAGCAATGACATTAAGGTTGCCCTTGGGTAGGGTGTCAATTTCCTGCCAAGAATTAGCGCCGTTGTAACTAACAAACAGTCCCCCGCCGCGAGCGTTTAAATAAATTGTCCGACTGTCTTGGGGATCAAAAACTAAATTTAAAACACTCACGCCGCCAATATTTTTTGATTGTCCCGCGCTTAACAAATCAATTTTTTGCTGCCAAGTTAAGGCATGGTCGGTTGATTTAAAGACACCTCCGTCACTTGGCAAAAGCGGCGCCCGGCCGCAACCAGCTCCAAGCAATAATAAAAATACAAAAATGGCTAAAAGTAAAAATTTATTCTCCTTCGCCGAATCCGACGACCGACAGAGCAAGAGATTAAAAGGCTTCGGAGAATTCCGCAAATATCTCGCGGCTCTGCCGCGAGGAGCTTCATTTTTCATAATATCACAAATTAATCAATAAATTCTCTAAGGCTAATTTTTTATTGAGATTAAATTTAAATAATTTTTCAATTCGACCAAAAATTTTTATAGCGTGATAAATTTTTTCCTCTGACCAGGTTGAGGATATTTTTTCTATTGATTTATTTAAATCAGAATTAATAATTGGCAGGTTGTTTTTCTTTAACAACAAATCTCGCAAGGCAATTTGCCAGATAAAAAATTTTGGTTGGTTTAATTTGCTAACAAAATTTATTTTATCTTGCAATGTTCCGCTGATCGCGTCCAAAAATTCCTTGATTTGACTCTGATAATTTTCGCTTCCTGGCCGATTAATCAAAAACTTTATCACCAAGCCGGGACGGCCGCAGGATAATTGACTAAAAATTCTGGTTTGATTCAAGTTTAACCGAAAGTTAACCGATAAAAACCGCTGAATTTCTTTTAAAGGAACCGGATTAAACTTAATTAACTGGCAGCGAGAAACAATGGTCGGCAAAATATTTTTTAAATTGTGAACTAACAAGATAATAATGGTTTGTGGTGGGGCTTCTTCTAAAAATTTTAAAAAGGAATTGGCTGCCCCTTCGCTCAAGTCATCGGCATTATTAATTATAACAACTCTAAAACTTTTGGCAAATGATTTTAGACTCAAATTAGTCCTTAAATCCCTAATTTGCTCAACCGTAATGTTCTTTTTGTCTTCTAGCCTTTCCAACCAAGATAAATCTGGATAAATTTTCTGTTGAATTTGGTTCTGGGCTGTCTTTTTGGCCGCTAAATCCAAATGGTCGGTTAAAATATGGCTGGCAAATTGTAAAGCCACTAATTCTTTGCCTATATTTTGCGGACCATAAAATAAATAAGCCTGGGCTAAGCGGCGATTGGCCAAACTAAGGTTTAAAAAATTCAAAATTGATCGGTGACCAATAATTTCCATACCTAAATGTTAATTAAAATTTGATAAGTTTCTTGCGCGCATTTAGTCCAAGAAAAATATTTTGCCCGCTCTAAACCTCGTCTAATCAAGTCTTGTCGCTGCGATTCGTCAGAAATTATTTTTTCAATTGTTTCAACTATCTCATCTGTTCTCTGTGGATTAAAATATTCTATGGCCTCACCGCCGACTTCCGGTATTGAAGCGGCGTTTGAAGCAGCAACTGGACAACCGCAAGCCATTGCTTCTAAAATCGGCAAGCCAAATCCCTCATACCAAGAAGGAAAAACAAAAACTTCTGCGCCGTTATATAAATAAACTAAGTCTTTCTGATCAATGTGACCAACTTTGTAAATATTTTTGATTTTTGATATTTGATTTTTGATATTTCTATCGTAACCACATCCTGGCTGACCGACTAGAACCAAATTAATTTTTTTATCAACTTGCGAAATTTTATCAAAGGCTTGAATCAAGCCCAAAATATTTTTTTTCTTCTCTAAACGACCAATATACAAAAGATACGGTTTTTTAATTTTATACTTATTTAAAGTCTGGTTAATTATTTCCTGATCCCGAATTGGATAAAATTTTTTATTTTGATAACCCAAATAAACTACTTCTATTTTGGCTGGATTAATTTTATAATAATCAATTAATTCTTTTTTACTAAACTCTGACGGAGTAATAATTTTTTTAGCCCATTGCGCCGCGAAGCGATAAATAAATTTTAAATAAATTCTTGACCAAAATTTATATGCTTGGGGAAAACGAATAAAGCCGATATCATGAAGAGTAATCACGCCTTGGGCCCGAGAAAAAATTGGTAAAGCGTGGGCCGGCACAAACAAAACATCTGGCGGATTAAATATCATCTCTAGCGACAACCTAATTTGTGTCCAAAAATATTTTAACGGCCATTTTAAAATCTTCTTTTGCCAGCCAGCAGGTAAATCATTTAACTCCCCTTTTAGCTCGCTGGGGCTATATAAGACAAAACCATCCCCGCTCGCCAAGGGGACTTTCTTCAGTTCCTGAATTAAGTAGTATGAATACCATTCTACTCCGGTTTTGCGGGCACAATTGGCCCTTGAAGCATCGATGCCAATTAACATTGGTAACAGCTCATCAAGCTTATTAAACTTTTTAAGCTAATTAAGTTGATTAAAATTATTAGGAATTAAACCTGAAGTTATCCACAGGTTTCAATTGACTTTTAATTTTGGCCTGCTATTATTAAAATAGAATTCACACGAAAAGGCACTTCTTAAGGTTTTGTCCTTAGGCAGTGCTTTTTCTTTTGTATTCAAGTTTTTGCCGCAAATTGTCCATAAAGACAATTTTTTCTTTGGCTGATTGTTTTAACAAAATTGAGCACGTATTTCTATAAGGACTAATCACCGCTTTGAGCTTGTTGTGCTCATATAAATATTTTACCAAACAATAGAAATCTCCATCACTCGAAACAATTACAGCTCCGCCGTAGCTATTATTATTGTAATCGATCATCGCTTGTAAAACTAATTCAGCATCAACATTGCCTTTATGTTTACCATCTTTGTCGGGTAAAACCGGTTTAAAGATTAAAACATAGTCATCTTTTTGCAACGAGGAATATAAATCTTGATTAGTAGGGATATAGCCAATGAATAAATAAGCAACTGAAATACCATATTTTTCTTTAAGATATATCCTGAATTTTTTAAAATCTAAATTCCAGCCTAAACTTTTAATGCCTAAATTAAGATTTTGGCTATCGATAAAAGCATAATTATTTTCGAGAATTTTCATAAAAAAATTCAATTCACCCCGTTAGAGATTTGCCTAACCTTGTCAGAGGTAGAGCAAGCTTAACGCGAGATAGTTAGTTATTACCCCGACATATCATGCCTGTTTTATGGTGCCAGGCACCGAAGATTGAACCCTTATTCACCTCTTAAATAAAGGCTTATATGGCGAATTTTAAAAAGTGTCATGATTTTT
>Ga0209609_10001237_pt1 | contig 14891 bp, 15 predicted proteins | sample LakKivw325mmetaG_FD_184136 | JGI IMG/M metagenome (GOLD analysis project Ga0209609, IMG submission 184136) | Anoxic lake water microbial communities from Lake Kivu, Rwanda to study Microbial Dark Matter (Phase II) - Lake Kivu water 325m metaG... | ecosystem: Environmental > Aquatic > Freshwater... | reverse complement strand
GAATACATCTCCCTATTATGGAGAGGGGGATTAAGGGGTCCCCGCGAAATCCTGATTTCGTGGGGTAAGATTAAGGGGGTGAGGTTAATAAACAATCTCTAAAATGTGTATTGGCAAGTAATAGAAATGGCAGCCATTTTATCCCAGCAGGATATTCACCGGTTACTGCAGAAGAAACCGCCTTTAATAGAAGGCTATATTAGTCTTGAGGAGCAGGTGCAACCCAACGGCATTGACCTTACCGTGCGTGATATAGCCCTACTCCAGTCATCGGGCAGGATAACAGTTGAAGACAGCCAGAGGCTGGTGCCTAACCTGGCGCCACTGGTTTTTGATGGGCTCGGATTTATCGACCTTATGCCCGGCGCCTATATTATTACCTACAATGAGATTGTCCACCTGCCCAAGAATATTATGGCATTAGCCAGACCCAGGTCGAGCCTGCTCCGCTGTGGTGTTACCGTGGACACTGCGGTATGGGACGCTGGCTATTCCGGTCGCTCCCAGTCCCTGATGGTGGTGTATAACCCCCAAGGGTTTCGCCTGCAAAGGAACGCCAGAGTGGCACAGCTTATTTTCCTGCGGTTAAGTCGGAAGACGGAAGGCTATCACGGCGCCTACCAAGGGGAGAATATCTAGGCTTTTCCTTAGACCACGATGCTCAAAGCCGCTGGCATCACCCAGAAAGAGGCTGGGCTTTCCCCCAGTAGTTCACCATCAGCATGGACTAACATTCGCTCCGGGGAGTCAACGGTGATATGGGTTGCCTTTACCATCCTGACCTTGGGATGGTAAATATGAGTTCCCTTATATACTGTAGGTAATTCCTTGAGCAGTTCAAACTTGCCCATATCCCCCACAATTACCACATCAAGTAAACTATCGCCGAGCTCAGCTCGGGGGGCGATATGCATCCCGCCGCCAAGGTAACCACCGTTAGCCACCACCACATTTAGCACCCGACCACTTTCCACCTCATTCTCTACCTTAAGGATGACCGGTTTGTTTTTATAACTAAACAGAGTCCTTGCCAGCCCGGCGAGATAAGGGATGGTGCCACCAAAGTACTTGGGCAGGCGCTCGGTTTCTTTCACCACCGCAGCGTCAAAGCCAACGCCAGCAGCATTGACAAAAAAGCGCCGTAACGTTTGCCCCTTGCTCTGGTATTCAACAACACCAGCATCAATGGCTAACCTTCTGGGACTGGTCAGGGTGGAACAGGCAGTGGCATAATCCCGGGGAATACCGACCGAGCGGGCAAAATCACTGCCGGTGCCGGTGCTTACTATACCCAGCGCCGTGCTAGCTGCCCCGGTGGCATAAAGTATGCCGTTGGCTACCTCATTGACCGTCCCATCCCCACCAACCGCCACCAGGTAGCGATAACCGTCGCTGGCTGCCGCCCGAGCTAGCTCTATGGCATGTCCTACGCCCTCGGTATACTCAAAGTCAAAGGATAGACCTATGTGTTTTAACAGTTTGCTAATGACGGGCCACTTGCGGCGGGTGGAATAAGCCCCAGCCACCGGATTAACAATTACCTTGATATGCGGCGCTAGCATTATGCGTGCCTCAAAAATAGGCGTAATCCATTTTACCACTAATGTCAAGACAAAAAGGACTAATCCAAAAAGCTTATCCGGGATAGGGGTCTTTTCTTGATGTCAACTTCTATGCCAGCCTCCCGGAACAGGTCGACAAATGAATTATCGTCATACTTACCAAAGCTGACATATCGTCTTATCTTGGCGTTGACCAGTATCTTGGCACACTGATTACATGGGGTGTGGGTAGCATAAATGGTGCTTCCCTCAAGACTCACACCATGAAGACTAGCTTGTATGATTACATTCTGTTCAGCATGAATGCCGCGGCATATCTCCTGCCTTGTCCCTGATGGTATACCCAGCTCATCCCTGAGACAGCCCAGCTCAAGGCAATCCTTAAAGCCAGAGGGCGCTCCGTTATAGCCGGTAGCCAGGATGTGCTTATCCTTTACTGCCACCGCCCCTACATGGTGCCGGCGGCAGGTTGAGCGTTCAGCAACCACCGAGGCTATCTTCAAGAAATACTCATCAACATCTGGTCTGGTCGTTTTTTTCATCTTAATTTGGAGACAATCCTTTCCGCTTCCCTTCTCAGGTGCTCCAGAGAGGATTCGTTTATTATGGTGAAATCAGCCATAGCAATCGGTCCGCCCTTGGCGATATTCTCTATCTCGGCTTTATCCCGGCTCATAGCCTCCTCCAGCGTCAAACGCCGGCTTGACCTACTAGTTAGCCGGCCATACCTTGTCCTGGGCGATGACCACACCGCCACCAGATAGAGTTCTTCCCCGTAGCGCGCCTTGAGATAGGTATACTCCTCCCAGGAATAAAGCCCGTCAATTACCACGTCAGAGTTCTTCAGCGCTTTCTCAATCCTGGGCAGGTTAAGCTTGGCATAGGCGGCTAAACCGTGCTCCTGCCTGAGGAGTTCCCTGACATAGCGTTCATTCTCCTCGCTTGGCTCCAAGCCCCGCTTCCTCATTTCCTCGTCGGTCACATCGCCAAATCTTATTCTAATAAAACCATTCTCCTCAAAAACCCTGGATACCTCCGATTTGCCAGCGCCGGTCATGCCCACGATTGACACCAGTTTCATAGTCTATGCCTCTATGGGCTTCATTATAAGAAAACAGCGGGCAAATAACAATGGGCTTAAATTGTTTATTGACCTCACCTCCCTTTCACCCGAACCCGAATTTTGTATGGTAACCTCGCCCCCCTTTATCCCCCTCCCTTAGATAAGGGAGGGGGAATGATATAAAAGAGGGACTTCGTCCCTCTTTGACTCTTCCTGTTCACCCCTTTCCAAATAGGGAGATATATTCTGAGCATAAGGGGGAGGAATAAAAAAGAGGGGGCAAAGCCCCCTCTTAAAACTACTTCCCCCTTCCCCTCTAGGGGAAGGGGGACAGGGGGATGGAGTTAAAGATTATGAACTAGCTTATGGGAATAAGAAATGACCTGTGCTATAATTCACATAAAATATGCCCAAGCGCATCAACCTAGCCAGTATAATAGAAAGGCAGCTACCCGCCGAGCTGGTCAATTTTATGTGGCTTGCTGGCGAGATTGCCCACACCCGTGGGGAAAGGCTCTACCTTGTCGGCGGGGTAGTGCGTGACCTGCTTTTGGGGCAAGCCAACCTTGACCTTGACCTGGTGGTGGAAGGCAATGCCATAGACTTAGCCCGGCAGCTAACAAAGATTAACCAAGAGAAAATCACCACCTATCCCCGCTTTAACACAGCTAAACTCCAGTGGGATAACTGGAGCGTTGACTTAGCCACTGCCCGCTCCGAAACCTACGCTCAGCCCGGGGCACTGCCCAGCGTGACACCCAGCTCGATTGATAACGACCTCTCCCGTCGTGATTTCACCATCAATGCCATGGCTATCCACCTTAACCCCGGCTATTATGGCAGGCTGGTTGACCCCCACGGTGGACGTAACGACCTCAAGCATAAGTGTATCAGGGTGCTGCATGAAAAAAGCTTCACCGATGATGCCACTCGCATCTGGCGCGGTCTGCGTTATGAGCAACGGCTGGATTTCCACCTGGAAAGAAAAACCCTCACCCTGCTCCAGCGAGACATATCCATGCTGGATACCATCAGTAGTGACCGCATCCGATATGAAATTGAATGCACATTGCAGGAGAAATACCCGGAGAAGGTCTTCCGCCGTGCCGAAGAACTGGGGGTGCTGGCAAAACTACACCCGCCGCTAAAGGGTAATAGCTGGCTGGCGGAAAAATTTGACCAGGCCCGCCGACTACGCTCCCCTGAGCCGCCAGAGGCTGACCTCTACCTAGCCCTGCTGGCTTATCCCCTTACCGATGAGGAAGCTGAACGCCTTATATCACGCCTCAGATTACCAAAGTCGCTGGCTCAAACCCTCAGGGATACTATCGCCGTCAAGGGCAAACTGCGGTTACTGGCTACGCCGGGGCTCTCTCCAAGTGTTATTTATCGCCTCCTTGATGGTTATTCCTCTCCAGCTATAGTGGCAAATTCCTTAGCCACTGAATCCCTAGTAGCTAGCCACAATATCCGCCTGTTCCTCGATAAACTAAGATATATTGAGACAGCGCTTACCGGCGACGATTTAATCCAAATGGGCATAGCCCCGGGTCCTCATATCAGAGAAATACTGGACCTCCTCCACAAAGCCCGACTAAACGGTAAAATAACCACCAGGCAGGACGAGGAGGAAGTGGTCAAGGGGTGGTTAGCGACAAAAGGGGGATGAAGCTGTTATCTGCCTACTCCACAGATTTTTTATTAACCTTACCCCCTTAATCTTACCCCACGAAATCAGGATTTCGCGGGGACCCCTTAATCCCCCTCTCCTTGAGAAGGAGAGGGGGAAGAGATTTTAGAGAGGGGCTCCGCCCCTCTCTTACCTGCACTCCCCCCTTCCCTTATTAAGGGAAGGGGGTCAGGGGGATAGGTTGCTAAACGACCTCTACTCCATGCGCTTGAATTTACTGCGTGGTGCGCCACATATAGGACATCTCTCAGGGGCTTCCCCGACTACAGTATTTCCGCAGACCTGGCAGATAAAGTAAGGCTCAGCCTTCAGCTCTTCCCCCGCCTCAAGGAGTTCAAGCGCCTTCTGGTATAGCTGGTGGTGAATTCTCTCTACCTTATTGGCGTAGCCGAAAGTAATCTGAGCCCTTTTATTACTTTCGGATTTTGCCTGCTCAATGAAACCGGGATACATTTTGGTAAACTCGTAGTTTTCCCCTTTGATGGCCGCTTCCAGATTATCCTTGGTTATTCTAATGCCATCCATAGCTTCAAGATGATGACGGGCGTGAACCGTCTCAGCCTCTGCCGCAGCCCGAAATAGGCTGGCTATCTGGGGATGTCCTTCCCTTTCCGCCTTCTCAGCAAAGAAAAGGTAGCGCCGGCTGGCTTGACTTTCCCCAGCAAAAGCCTCTTGCAGATTTTCCTGTGTGCTGCTCATTTGACACCTCCCTCGTTATAGGCTGTTAGTTCTGCCTCTTCTATAGCAGCCGATGTATCAGCGAGATAACATTCTAAACCTTGTTGCTGGAGACGCCCATATACCCTTTCAGCCTGAGCCTTGTCCTCTACCAGAGTAAATAGCCCTGGTCCAGAGCCGGCTAGGTGGACACTACCGGCGCCGGCTCTAAAAAATTTCTCCCGATATTCCCCCAGCCTGGTAAAGTTATCAACGGCGACCTCGTCAAAGACGTTAAACAGCATAGATGATGCTACCTCGCCACCCTGACTAAGCCTCGCCACCAATCTATCAGTAATCTGCCCCTTTGTATAGTGTTTTGGTTTCAGGCTGGCATAAAGCCGCTGCGTCTTTCCCGGCATCCTGGGCACAGGGGGCACCATCACCACCACCCAACTCCGGGGTAATGGTGGTAGGGGGGTTACCCGCTCTCCTCTGCCCTCGACCACCGCCGTGCTGCCGTAGAGAAAGAAAGCCACGTCTGAACCCAGCCTTGGGGCTAGCTCAAGCAATTCCTGTAGTGGTAAACCCAGTTGCCAGAGCCGATTAAGCCCGCGCAAGATAGCGGCGGCGTCACTGCTATCCCCACCCAGCCCCGAGGTTAGAGGAATACGCTTGCTGATTTCTATGGTTGCCCCCTTAGAGCAACTGGTAGCCTGCTGAAGTAGAGCGGTTGCCCTTGATACCAGGCTCTCCTCCAGAACCAGGCTAGGGTTATCGCAGCTAAACTCAATGTCATCATTTAGGCGGAAACGAAGGCTATCGCACAGATTTATGCTCTGGATAACACTGCGAATCTGGTGGTAGCCATCAGGGCGCTTGCCCAAAACCTCAAGGGTCAGGTTAATCTTTGCCGGTGCCAGAACAGTCAACATGCTATCCCTTTTGCCCTAACCGGGTAAAAGCTCGCCACAGTTGTGCCCACTCCCCCAGGGTCAGGGTCTCAGCTCGCCTCTGTGGCACTATATTTGCCGTTTCCAGCAGGGGTAACACCTCAGCCTTTGGTAGCCCCAGACCCTGGGCTAGGGAATTAGCAATCTGCTTACGGGGGGCAGTAAAACCACCCCGCACCAGCTTAAAAAAGCCTGCCTCGTCTACCGCCACCGTCGGTTGGGGATATAGGTCGATTCGCAGAATAGCCGAATCAACCTCGGGGGCAGGATAAAAGCACTGAGCCGGGACATAGCTGATTATCCTCGGTTCCCCATAGAACTGAATGCTAACACTCAGCAGGCTCATCTCACCTGGTTTAGCCACAATCGCCTCAGCTACCTCCTTTTGCACCATTACAATCATCATTTGCGGTTTAGCTGAAGCCTCAAGGAAATGGCGCAGCACCGGGGAGGTAATGTAATAGGGGAGGTTAGCCACTACCTTATAGGGAAATCTTACCTTTTGCTGGTTTAACAAAGCCCCTGGCTCAATCTTAAGTACATCGTCATTGATGATGATAACATTGTTAAAAGAAGCCAGGGTTTGCTTTAGCAAGGCAGCCAGTTTGTTATCCAGCTCAATGGCAATTACCAACCCGTTTTTTTTAGCTAGCTCCCGGGTCAGGACGCCCAAGCCAGGGCCGACTTCCACAATAACATCGGCGGGAGTGAGCTCGGCTGCTGATGTAATAAGCTCAAGCACCTCCCGGTCAATAAGGAAGTGCTGCCCCAGTCCCTTTCTCGCCTGAAGGTCAAAGCGTCGCAGCAATCTCCTGGTTTGAGCCAGAAGTGAATTTAAACTCCCCTTTGACCGGCTCTTATCCATTCCAAAACCTGTGAGGTCGTGCACCTGCCCTCGACCCTGCCTCATGGTTTGCTTGAGCCAGCCAGCTCCAACCAGGTAGCCCTACGGCACCCAGAGCGACTATTTACCGCTGCTTCCTCTCAGACCTGACGGGGTTCATAGGGCTCTGCCGCGTAGGACCCAGCCTTCAACGCCACTTAGCCCAAGTAGTCCCACCAGACCAAGGCCTCAAGCAGGAATTCAACCCCGCTATAGCGGATTGCGGGTTCAGGGCACCGCTAGCTCCCCGTCTAGCACGACCTCAATGAAATGCTAATCTGTGGGCGCCGCTTTGTCAAGGTAAAAATAGAAAGCCCAGGCATAACCCGGGCTTTCTTATAGACAGTGTAACGGCTTAGCCTACTTCTTGGGTTTATATAGAACCTGCTCGAATAGCTCTTCGTCAAAGGTCTTACCCTCAGCGATAAGCTGGCGGTATTTGATGAAATCAATGACCCTTGACCCGGTCAGTTCTTCAGTGTTAAAGGCATTGAAGCCAAGCCAGGCTTCCATATTCATGTTTGCCGCCAGCCAGTAGGAAGCGTCCATCTTGGTCCTATCCCAGAAGAACCGTTTCTTTACCCTTACCGTCTCAATGGATTTCATAAGACAGAGCGGCATGAGGTTGGCAAAAGTCCAGACCACTTTATCAATGAAGCCGTCCAATAGCAACCAGTCTGTCTTCAGCCCCTTTAGTATGCCTACTCCCTCTTTGAACCCGCCTCCGGGCTTGGGCTCTCCGTAGACGATTTCACCGTTATCAATATACTTATCGGTGATAATCCTCGGGTCTCTCACCCACTCCCCCTTGTCATTTTTCTTGATGGGGATTGCCTTGGTGATTAAGCCCAGCCGCTCCATCTTGTAGGCGCTCCACTGCTCATTGGAAACGCAATTCCATAACGCCAACTCTATGGTAGGCAGCATGACCGGCAGAAAGTCGGTAGAACCGCCATCCGGGGTGGAACCATGCCTTGTCCCCGCCTGCCCGAACATAGCGGTATCGGCGGCAATAGTGAGGTCACAAGCCTGCCCCAACTCCTGGCCACCGGCAATCCGCATCCCATTACAGCGGCAGATTACCGGGGCACGGCTCTTCAAGATGCCATCCACCATAGTGGCAAAAAGGTCAATATAGTCACGGTATTCCCTGGGTCTTCTAGTATAGTATTCGGCGTATTCTTTGGTATTGCCCCCGGGGCAGAATGCCCGGTCACCAACCCCAGTGAATATGGTCGCCACTACACTGCGGTCCATAGACGCCTTATGCATACCGGCGATAACACCCTTCACCATCTGAGTGGTGTATGAATTTAACTGAGCTGGATTATTAAGGGTTATCCATGCCGTGTAAAGACCGTCAACCTTCTCTCCGGTGTTGGGATTAACCAGTGGCTTCTTCTCAAACATGGTGCACGGTGGCTCGGTGCCAAAATGCTCATCGCCAAAAATCTGGTGGTCTTTTAATACATTATCCCGTGGTACCCAATCTAAAGCCATTTATAATACCTCCTTATTTATTTTTAGAAATCGGGGGTTAATACGATTCGCTTCATTAAGCTGGTGGAGTGTGCTTCCTCGAACGCCTGCTTTATCGTGCTCATCGGTCTGGTCTCAACAAAGGGCTCTATCTGTATCTTACCATCAAGAACCATCTTGAGGACCTCAGGGTAGTATTTGGGCAGACAACCCCATGAGCCCAGAATATCGGCATCAAACGCCATCAACCTTGATAGCTGATATTCGTTCTTTTGCATTCCATAACCAGCTATAACCAGTGTAAAAACGAAGGAAAGTAGCTCTAAGGCGATTTCCTGCCCCCCCGCTGTTCCGGTCCACTCAAATATCTTCCAGCCGTAACCAGGCAACCCTTTTTCTTTACAGTAGCTTCGAAATGCGTCTTTAATATCCTTGGCACTCTTACCTACTGAGCTGATAACATGGGTGGCGCCAAACTTAAGGGCTCGCTGTAGCTTCTCCGGGTTCCGGGCAATACCAACTACCTCTTTCGCCCCCAGCGCCGCGTAGATTTGCGTGGCGTAGACACCGAGGCCGCCAGTGACCCCCGTGACGATGACTAAGTCCCCGGGTTTCACCTCAGCCTTTATCGCCGTCTGATAGGGTGAGGCTACCGCATCGGCAATCACGGCAAAATGGGAAAGGGGTATTCCCTTCCTATCGGGAATCACACACAAATCCTGAGCCGGGACCACAATATGGCTGGAAAAGCCGCCGTAAATCCCCATGCTGTTCCCCGGCATCTTCTGTGCCAGGCAGCGGTTGCCCCTGCCGGCAGCGCAGATGGGGCAATTATTGCAGGGCATCACCGTCGGGATAATCACTTCTTTCCCTACCCACTTTTTATCGCCGGCTATTACCGTGCCGCTGATTTCATGCCCGAGGGTGAATGGTGGTTTGCTTACTGTGGGCACGCCATCATAAAAATAGCCCAGGTCAGTATGACATACACCACAGCCAGCAATTTCAACTAACACCTCACCTGGCTTTACCTCAGGGACATCAATACTAGCTCTAGCCAGTTTGCCCGGCTCTACCATCTGCCAGGTCTCAATTTTTTTAGGTATCTTTGCCATATTCTTTGCTCCTCACTCTACAATCTGTTAATACTCTGAGGGACAAAACTCAACCCTTTACCTTTTGGCTCATCACCTCCTCACTAGGAATTTTCGTGACCTAAGATTGGCAGTCCAAGTAGTAAGTTTATCGTCTGAGCCCGCCTTGTATCAATAATGGCGGAGATGGCTTGGCCCGCTATACACCGTGACTGAGACGAGCCACTAATCGCATCGGCAACCTTTGCTCTACCATCTTGGCTTGAGTGGCGGCAATGTCATAAGGGACGCGGTAGAGCTTAACCTGTCTGGTTTCGCTATCATAGATGGCATAGCTTGCCCTGGGGTCACCATCTCGTGGTTGCCCCACAGCGCCGGGATTAATAATCAATCGCTCCTCACCCAGAACAAGCTCCTTATTGGACGAGAATTGTTCAAAGGAGCAAGAGCCAGTTTCCCCATGCTTGAACACTAGAGGGACATGGGAATGACCCACCAGGCAAAATTTTGACTTAAAGTAGGCAAAATTTTCCTTAGCCCCACTGATTGACAGGATATATTCCCAGATAGGCTCCCTGGGGCTACCGTGCACCAGGGTAAAATCGTCCTTTTCGATAACTGGCGGCAGACCCCTAAGATAGTCTACGTCCCGCGGGGTTAATTGCTTTGCCGTCCAGTTACAGGCGGCAGCAGCATCAGGATTAAACTCCGAGGTATCCGTCTTGCCTATTGCTGCCAGGTCGTGATTCCCAACGACACAAATATGGTTAGTCTGGCGTAAGAGCTCAATGCATTGGTGTGGCTCCGGTCCGTAGCCGACAATATCCCCCAAACACCACACCTCCTCCACCTCTCCTTTATGCTCAATATCAACCAGCACCGCCAGGAAAGCGGCTAGATTGGCATGAATATCAGCAACAATGGCACAACGCATTTTCACTATACACTATACCAGCTTTTTCATCGTATGGCTAGAGCTAGGTGAGCTAGTTCAGATAGATTAGCGACACAGATGAGCATGTTTCGTTTCTCCGTGGCATTGACCCCATCCCCCTTAGCACCCAGAAAAATCTTTGATTTTCCTGGGAACCCGCCTGACCCCCTTCCCCTAGAGGGGAAGGGGGAAGTAGTTTTAAGAGGGGGCTTCGCCCCCTCTTTTTTATTCCTCCCCCTCGCCTTCCAGGAGAGGGGGACTAAGCGGGTTCCCAGGAAAATCGAAGATTTTTCTGGGTGCTTTAAGGGGGTGAGGTGCAGAAAGTTAAGGTGTCACTAAGGCATTGAACGAGTACAAAACCTTTCCTTTTACTTAAAGCTGGGATATAATTTCAAACCAAAGAGAGGCTAACCTGCTGCGTGGCAAGGTGCTGAAGCACGTATTAGGGGAGAGGTATAGGTAGAGGTAGTCTTGACCTCTTCGTGTTTTAGCTGGGTTTCTAAGATTTTTCTTTTTTAACTCCCCAATATCTGGCAAGTATGCCACTAGCTATCCAGCAAACAATAGCAATGATAAGACCTACCATGAAATCATAGACGTGGAGGAATAAGCCTACCAAGAGAATAATGAGTCCTAATGCACTTAGAATACTAATATAGGCTCTTTTAGCATTTTTTGACACGAGAATTACCTCCTTTCATTTACCTATTTAGTTAATGTGTCTATCTAATTACCTTCTGTCCCACATACTGTTGAAGCACTTCAGGAATAAAGATGCTGCCATCAGCCTGCTGGTAGTTCTCCATGATAGCGATGAGCACCCGGGGCAGGGCTAGACCTGAGCCATTGAGGGTATGGACGAACTGTGGCCTGTCTTCAGGCGATGGGCGGTAGCGGATGTTAGCCCGCCGGGCTTGGAAATCGCCGCAGTTGGAGCAGGAACTCACCTCCAGCCACTCCTCACAGCCGGGAGCCCACATTTCAATATCATAGGATTTTTGGGCGGCGAAGCCTAATTCGGCAGTGCAAAGCTGCTTCACCCGATAGGGAAGCCCCAGTTTTTGACAGACCTGTTCGGCGTCATTTACCAGTTTCTCCAGCTCCTGATCAGAGGTGGATGGCTCGGTGAATTTATACAGCTCCACCTTATCAAACTGGTGCCCCCGTTTTATGCCGCGGGTATCCTTTCCCGCCGACATTTTCTCACGGCGAAAACAGGCGGTGTAGGCAACGTAGTAAATAGGCAGGACTCCCGGCGGTATAATTTCACCGCGGTGGAGGTTGGTGACTGGCACCTCAGCCGTAGGCACGAGCCAGAGGTCGTCCTCTTCATCATGATATAGGTTATCGGCAAATTTAGGCAGGTTCCCCGAACCGACCATGCACTCCCGCTTGACCATGAAGGGGGGATATACCTCCTGGTAGCCGTGTTCGGCGGTATGGAGGTTGAGCATGAAGGAGATGATGGCTCTCTGTAGTCGGGCGCCCAGTCCTTTGAGCACATAGAAGCGGGTGCCGGAAAGCTTTACCCCTCTTTCAAAGTCGATGATGTCCAGAGATTCACCCAGTTTCCAGTGGGGGGCTGGGTCAAAATCAAAGCTTCTTGGCTCTCCCCAGGCACGAACTATCGGGCTATCCTTTTCACCCTTGCCTACAGGAACCGATGGCTCGGGGACATTGGGCACCTGAAGCAGGAGCTCTTCCAGTTGGTTATCCAGGCTTCTTACTTCTTCTTCCAGTCCTTTAATCATGGCACGCAGGTCACGCCCTTCCTCAATGGCTTCTTCGTTCGCTTTTCTCTCTCGGGCAGCCTGTCTTCTTTCGTGCCTCAGGCTCTCCAGCTCAAGTAGCTTCCGGCGGCGTTCTTGGTCGAGCTCCACAATCTCGTCCAGCGGGGCAGTGTCTTGGCGGTTAGCGACCGCCTGCCGTACTTGGTCTATATTTTCACGGACAAATTTCAGGTCAAGCATAGATTCTCCTTATTACGTTTCTTATCTTTGTTTGCCTGCGTTGGCGCTCTTCAAAACAGGAATGGTATGAACATTTTGGTTATTCCCCTGTACTCAGCGTATTCAGCACCGAACTTGCGGAGATTCTCCGCCTCTTCAACCTTGGCGGTAGCTATCAAAAAGGCTGAGGTTATTATAACCAAGACGCTGCCGAGAAGCGACGGAGCCTTAAAGAACACTCCCCACCCAAACAAAAGCAATGAACTATAGAGAGGGTGCCAGATGTATCTATACGCACTCCGCATAACCAATGTGGTAGTATTGTCAATTCCACCTTTCGGTCTTCCAAGTGTGCTAAGCATATAGAATCCATGCACCGCTAGAATTAATGAGGAAATAAGCAACAACCACGAAACGATTTGAAGACCGGAGAAGGGGTCGCTAAACCAATGCTCTAGGTTGAGCAAGATTAAAGCCAGAATAGACTCGAAGGCAAAAAACCGGAAGAAGCCGTGAGAGCGTGGATTGCGTAAGGAAGTCCACGATACAAACACAATCGCTACCGAAGCAACAGCGAAGGCGATTATTTTGAACATAGTGTCATTCATTTAATCTCGCTATGCTTTACTTAGACTAACCCTCCCCCTTTATCCCCCTCCCTTGATAAGGGAGGGGGAATGGGTTTTATAAGAGAGGCTTCGCCTCTCTTTAATTCTCCTTATTAATATATACTCTTCCGAAAGAAACGGGAAGAGTTGTAGAGGGGGCGAAGCCCCCTCTTAATTATTTATCCCCCCTTCCCTTGTAAGGGAAGGGGGTCAGGGGGATAGGTTGCTAAGAATCTGTTTTAGGCTACCTTTGATAAACGACCTTTTTATGGTTTCTCCTTAAGTTGTGGGAACAGGATTACCTCACGGATTGATTGCTGACTGGTTAACAGCATCACCAGGCGGTCGATGCCAACACCCAGCCCCCCGGCAGGGGGCATGCCATACTCCAGCGCCAGCAGGAAATCTTCATCTATCACCTCGACTGGCTCACCTTCAGCATGGCGCTGCTTCTGTTGCTCCAGGAAACGCTGCCTTTGCTCTAGGGGGTCGTTGAGTTCAGTGAAGGCGTTAGCAATCTCCATCCCCCCGGCAAAGGCTTCAAAACGCTCCACCAGGCGGTCGTTATCGGGTTTGGTCTTGGCTAGGGGTGACATTTCCACCGGGTAGTCCACAAGGAAGGTGGGTTGTATCATATTTGGTTCGACAAAGGTTGAGATAAGCTCGTCTATAAGCCTGCCCCTGTCTTTTTGCGGGTCAACCTCCATTTTTAACTCTTGCATGGCAGCTCTGAGCGAATCGGTATCAGGGTAGTGCTCAAAGTCAATGCCGCTGTATTTGATAATCGCCTGGCGCAATTCCAGGCGCTGCCACGGGGGCTTAAAGGATAGCTTGTTACCCCCCAACTCAACCTTATCACTGCCCAGAACCCGGTGACAAACTTCAGACACCATCTCTTCCACCATGCGCATGACATCATTATAGTCGGCGTAGGCTTCATAGCTTTCCAGCATGGTGAACTCAGGGTTGTGCTTGGTGGAGACGCCCTCGTTGCGGAAGATTCGCCCAATCTCATATACCTTGTCAAAGCCGCCTATAATCAGTCGCTTGAGATGAAGCTCAAGGGCAATTCTCAAATAGAAGTCCTGGTCAAGGGCATGGTGGTGGGTGATAAAGGGGCGGGCTAAGGCACCACCGGCTGAGGGCTGTAGCACCGGCGTTTCCACTTCTAAGAATCCTCGCTGGTTGAGGAAGTTGCGGACGGCAGTGATAACCTGGCTACGGACTCGGAAAATTTCCTTAACTTCGGCACTGGCAATGAGATCCAGGTAGCGTTGCCGGTATCGCTTGTCCACATCACTAAGTCCGTGCCACTTTTCCGGCAATGGCTGGAGCGACTTAGCCAGTAAGGTAAAATTTTCTACCTCAAGGGTTGGCTCTCCGCTCTTGGTGCGGAGGAGCTTGCCGCTGACCCCGATAATATCGCCGATGTCTAGTTCCCTGAGCATTTTGTAGCTTTCTTCACCGAGCAAGTCTTTGCGGAAGTATAGCTGAATCTTCCCTGAGCCGTCGCGCAGGTCAAGAAACGAGGTTTTGCCCATAGGTCGGTTAGCCATAATACGTCCGCCAAGGCTAACCACCGGCGCCTCTGTTTGGCTCTTTCCCTCTTGCTGTTTGAGCTGGTCTATGGCTTGCTGGGTGGTGTGGCTGCGGTGATAGCCATAGGGGTAGGGATTAATGCCACGTTGGCGCATTCGGTCAAGCTTTTGCTGGCGCTGTTGAGCTATACGGTCTAATCTGGACGTCATCTTATTTTACTTAGTATATAGCAAAACGGCTGAGAGTTCCAAACTCATTCTATGGAAAGCGTTTATTAACCTCACCCCCTTAATCTTACCCCACGAAATCAGGATTTCGCGGGGACCCCTTAATCCCCCTCTCCTTTGAAAAGAGAGAGTGAAGAGCTTTTAGAGAGGGGCGAAGCCCCTCTCTTACCTACACTCCCCCTTCCCTTATTAAGGGAAGGGGGTCAGGCGGGTTCCCAGAAAAATCTATGATTTTTCTGGGTGCTGAGGGGGA
>Ga0209609_10001235_pt1 | contig 14896 bp, 11 predicted proteins | sample LakKivw325mmetaG_FD_184136 | JGI IMG/M metagenome (GOLD analysis project Ga0209609, IMG submission 184136) | Anoxic lake water microbial communities from Lake Kivu, Rwanda to study Microbial Dark Matter (Phase II) - Lake Kivu water 325m metaG... | ecosystem: Environmental > Aquatic > Freshwater... | reverse complement strand
GGCTCCAGGTCGAGCACCCAGAATGTCTCGTGGTCGCCCAAGCCGTAGCTCTTGGGCACAGCCGGGGTTGTGAGACTGACTGGAGTTGTCTCGTGTTTGAGCCGCCTGGCCAAGTCGTAGGGGTCGGCGGGTGGTATTTGCGCGGTGTAGAGCAGCAAAGCCTCAGCCCCGGCATCCGCATCCAGGTTGTACTGTGATGCATCTGGATGGGGCATAAGCTGCGAGGATTGGGCAGGTCTGGCAAACCGTGCGTGCACCCAAGCGCACAGCCCGAACGCCGTGCACAGGGCCAACGCGAGGCCCGCCAGCATGACGGCCAGGACGATTGCGGGCGCGGGCTTGCTCAATTCCCGCCTATTCTTTGACCACGTCGAGCGCTGCTCCGCAGTTGGGACAGTCGCGCAAAGCGACCTTGACCGGGAACGTGCTGCCGCAGTACGAACAGCGCTTGATCACCTTGGCCGGCATGACGCTCTTGAACAAGTACACATCGCGACCGGCGCGCTGCTCCCGTTCGCATTCACCTTGTCCGCGCATCCTCTCCAAGGCAGCCAAAGCCATCGCATTGGAGATGTGGAACTGGGCTTGCACTTGCGCGGCCGTTACCTCGCCGCCAAGCGTGCGCGCCAAGTCCACTATGCCCGTGGCCAGTGCTTCGGGGCTGATCTCCGCCAGACGGCGCAGCGTAAGCGCGCCCCAGAGCAGTAGCGCCCCTCCGGTGAGCAACAGCGCGGCTGCCACGAAGATGCGGCTGGGATTGGCCACGGCCGCGATCAAAAAGATCACTCCAAACGCCAGCAGGGGGATCGAAAAGACGGTAGCGAGCACAGCCAGAGTTCGTTTCATCGCGATGCCTCCGTAGACGCTAACGCCAGGCCTTGGTGGCCCTGTTCAATGCCTCGCCCATGTCTTCGAACATGCGTTGTATGGACCGTTCGTTCAGCCGCTGCTGGATTAGACTCTGCACGCGTTGACTGAATTCGAGCGGATGTGTCCCCAGAAACTTCTCGTCTTTGACCTTGGCCTGGGTATCCGGCCAGAAGGCGTGAAAGGACGTGACCGCATCCGAGAGCTCCAAGTTAATCATGGGCAGCTTGTAGCGACGCTGCTCCTCGTAGACCGTGCTCACGCTGCGGATGAACCGGTCCATGCCCTCCCCGATTCCCTTGAGCAGCCCCAGGATTTCCGAAACCGACTTGAGGCCTGCCTCATAGGCGGCCCTGCTGCGATTCAGCTCAAGCAGGGGAGCCAAGCGCTCCTTCCACACCCCGGATGCGACCGGAGCCTCTTGCAGTTCGTTCAGCCAGTTCTGGGCTGCATTGCGTTTACCGAGTGCGTCCAGGTTGGCTGCCAGATGTTCCGCCCTGTTTTGGACTTGGGCCACTTCCACACTCATGGCCTGCCATTGGTTGCGCAGGCTGGCCTGGCTCTCCTCCAAGGCTTTCTTCTCTTCCTGCCACTTGGTGCGCACTTGGCGTATGCCCTCAGTCATGGCGGTCAGGTTCTCCGTCAACTGTTGCCGCTCCACGGACAACCGCCTGCGCTTACCGGCCTTGGTGAGCCATCCGATTGGGAACATGTGCATGCCCTCGATCTCTGCGTTCAGCCTTTGCAGTTCCTGTTGCATCGCGGCACGCCGAGCTTTGAGCTCTTCTTCCTGCTGGTTCAGGATGGGATTCTGTTCGCGCAGATGGGCGACCTGGCGCTGTGCCTCCACGACCAGGTTGTCGACTTTCAGCCGCTTGTCCGTCTCTTCCACGCGCAGCGCGGCAAGCTCGTCACGCAAGGCCTTGCGCTCCATTTGTTCCCTGTCCTCCAGCGGCTGCGCGATCTCGGGCGGCAGGTCCGCAGATTCGGCAATCAGGAGAGGGATCAGGCTGGCCACCACTTTCTGTCGTTCCTGCGATTGACGGGCAAAGAGCTCATTGAACTGGTACTGGATCTCCTCGATTTCTCGATACGTGTCCTCGATGCGCTTGCGATTGTCTCGCGTGTATTTGAAGAAATCGGCCAGATTCATCCTGGTGCTCACATGCCCTCCTTCTTCTGCGCACCGCAGCAGCCTGATGGTCGCATACCGCGGAGACTCCCTGCTGACTATCGCAGGCCCACGCCCCGGGCCTGCCCCCACAGTCGCCTTTTTGCTCTCCAGGCAAGCTCGTGCAATAGATCGCTGCCAGGGGCAATTCCTGACAGCTCAGCAAAGCCCCCATGCGAATCCCAATACAGCGGGCAGGCGCCGCAGCAGATGTGTCGTATCGCACAGCTCTGGCAGCAGGGCGGCAAGAACTGCTTCTCACGCCAGTAGCGCGCTTGCGCGCTGTACCACAACTCCTGGAACCCTCGCTCCAAGAGATTGCCCAGACCACGTCCGAAGCTGGAGCACGGCAGCAGCTCGCCGTCAGGACCAACGGACAACAGCCCATCCACACAGGCGCACGACTTGGAGTCCAGCCCGTGCGTAACCGGGTTGAACAGACAATAGGGGGTAGGGGAATACCAAACCAACCGCACACCCTTGAGCTTGGCCCTTTCCTGCACCTGCTCCACAATGGGGCCGATTTCAGTGTAAGTCACGTCCTCCTGTCTGTGCTTCAGGGCCGTGCCAGTGCTGATAATCACGTTCATCGAGAAGTACTCGGAATGGAGTTCGTCGGCGATATAGTCCACCAACTCGAGCAAGTGGCCGCGGTTGCTGCTACAGATGGTCGTATTGGTGTGCGTATGGATGCCCGCCTTGCGCAACTCGTGCACGGCCTGGCTAGTCTTGACAAAGGCCCCCGAGTGCCGCACGACGGCGTCATGCACCTCGGCGTTCGGCCCTTCCAGACTCACCTGCGCCGAGTCCAAGCCTGCAGCCTTCAGGGCATCCACGAATCGCGATTCTGCGCAGCGCAGGCCGTTGGTAATCAGATTCACGCGCATGCCCTTGTTCTTGGCATACGCAACCAATTCGGGCAGGTCCGCACGCAGCGTGGGCTCGCCACCTGTGAACGAAACCGTGGGGCAGTGCGCCTGATCGAAGATGCAGTCGATAACCTGTTTGACCTCGGCGGTATCCATTTCCCGCACCTGTTTACCGCGCGTAGGGGACTCGGCATAGCAGAAGACGCACCTGTTCTGGCAGCGGTACGTCAAGGCAATCTCAGAAAGCACGGGCAGATCGCGCTCATGTGTGCCAAAAGTGGTCTCCTTGACCAACGGCGCGCCGCAGACGTCCCCACGCAGCAGAGCGGCAATCGTGACGAGCAGCTGGTACAGGTCGCCCCGCACCTGCTCCTCGTCCACCGAGTACTCTGCCGCAACCTCCTTGACCACCGCATCCACGTCCGGCGAGCCATCGCTCCCATATAGCCTGGTGAGCATGGCGTTCGCGGTCTTGTTAAGATGATGAACGCGATTGGGACGCAGGATGAACAAACCATCCTCGGGACGGATGTAGACATAGCCCTTGGTTTGTGTTACCAGTTCGCTGGCAAAGGCTTGCAGATCGGTGGTCATACGGTGCTCCCAGAAGACGGGTTTCTGCTAGAAACCCGTCTTCTCATTTGCTGGCCCTAGATCCGGCCTACGCAGGCGCTGTGGCAGGCGCTGTGACACGCGCTGTGGCAGACGCAGGCGCTGTGGCAGGCGCTGTGGCAGGCATCGTGCACGCAAGCGCTGTGACACGCATCGTGCACGCAGGCGCTGTGACACGCACTGTGGCAGGCGCTGTGGCAGGCATCGTACCCGGCCGTCTTGGTCGCTTCCTTGCCAGTAAGCCGCGCCACGCCCGCCTCCAACGCTGTAGCTGCCTTGGACATAGTCGTTTCGACGCTGCGGCTTACATCCTGAGCCAGGCTCTCGATGGGTGTGACTGCCCGCTGTGCAGCTTGGACCAGAGGCGAGAGTTGCTTTTCAACACCGGGTTGCGCGGGGACTGAGCTAGGGCGGTACTGGTCCCCAATGATGATCCAGGGTGTGTAGGGCTGATGCCAGACATTGGGGCCCAGCACAACCGGCCGGGGTGCACGTTCGAACTCATCCCAGGCCGAACGGATCTTCTTCTCATAGGCGTCCTTGGTCGCCCCGGGATCGGCGTTCCAGATCTTGGGTTGCACCGTTGCGGCCACAGCGTTCAGAATGGCGGGAACCTTGGATTGGTCGATGGTGCCGTCCTCCTGGATGGCATCTACCAGCGCATGTTCGTAAGCGTTCAGAGGCTCGTCGCTCTTGAGCACCTCGAGCTGCAACGGGTTGCGGTTGACGATGTTCAGAACCCCGCGGTTAGATAATGCGAGCACAATCAGAGTCACGGTGCGGGCCGAATTGCCCATGTAGAACGCGGTTTCGATGGCACTGAGGTCCGGCACAACGCCTGGCGTCTCAAAGGTCTCGATCTCGATCTCGGGCGGTTCGTAGACGCTCTTTTGGGGCTTGCGCCGCCTGAGAGCAAGGAAGATGACCAACAGTACAAGCAGCCCGACGCCCAACGACACGCAACAGACCAATGCCAGCGCCGTGCGCGAGTCACTGGATGTGACTGCGCCAGGGACTGGGGTCGTTGCGCCAGGGGTTGGGCGTATGGGAATGGGCGTCTCGCGCGTGACCGAGATCACCGCAGCCCGCAAGTAGAAAGGAGGGCTAATCTTGCCATTGGCAGGAACAGCCTTCTTCTCGATGTAGATGGAAAGCCAGTTCTTGCCTGTGGTCTCATCCGGCGTTGGGAAGTAAACCCAGCGGTTAAAGCTGGAGAGCTCACCCACTTTGACGCCCGCCTGGTTCACCACCGCATCAGTCACCTGCTCCGCCTTGGTCACGTCGGCCGGCAGCTCGATGGGCAGAACAAAGGTTGCGGAGAGGACTTCGATAGGGAGCTCCCACTCCCCCGATGCCCAGCCAATGACGCGATAGTCCTCACCATCTATGGTGGTGGGGTCAAAGACAGAGCGATCCACCTCGTAGCGCACTGTGACGGTATACTGCTCACTGACCGTGGTGCGCTGCGCGAACACCGCCGAGTATACATTGGCCACGCCGGTGGGCTGCAGGCTCACGCCAAAGCGCCCATCTGGGCCAGTGCCGTACGATTCGATCAAGGTATGAGGAGAGTCCAGGGGAGGCAGTTCGCGAAAGCGATCGCGACCAGCTTCGCGCTCGGTGAAAGTGAGTTCCCATTTGATCTTTAGCCGGCCATCCTGCAACACATTGATGTAGTAGTTTGACCTGTTCAGGGTGACCGGGGCCTGAGCGTATGCATGCGGAAGGCAGAGCCCGAGCAAGATGACGCTGGTCGCCAACAGCAGAAGCCATTTTCTCATCGCCCTCTCCTCTCAGGAGGTCCTGTGCGGTCACTATACCATATCCTGGCTTGGCCGCCAAACCGTAATGCGACATACAGCGTACTTGAAGTCCACCCCACAGACACCGAGTTCCTTCTCTGGCCATCGCTGACTGTTCAACAACAAGCGGCCACGCGCCAAGGCGTCAGAAACCCGACCTCTTGTCCTCCTAGCTTGCCCCTACCGCTTGCAAGACCTCTAGCGTCTGACGCGCGCATTCCTCCCACGGGAAGCGCTTTGCCTGGCGCAGGCCTCTCTGGCTCAGGTCGCGACGCAGTTCGGCGTCCTGCAGTACGCACAGCAGGGCTTGAGCGAGCTGCGCGGTATCCTGGGGATCCACCAGGATCGCAGCGTCCCCGGCCACCTCCGGCAAGGAGCTGGCATTGGAGCAGATCACCGGCGTCCCACAGGCCATGGCCTCCAACACCGGCAGGCCGAAACCCTCGTACAAGCTGGGAAGTACAAATGCCTGTGCGTACTGCAGCAATGCAGTCAGGTCCTCCTGGGGCACGTAGCCGGTGAAATGTACGCGCTTGTCCAGGCCGAGCTGCTGCACCTGAGTGAACAGTGGTTGAAAGAGCCAGCCCGGCTTGCCCACGATGGCCAGATGGGTTGCGCTGCCCTTGGCACCGATGGCCTGCGCAAAGGCATCCAGCAGCCTGCCGAGGTTCTTGCGAGGCTGCAGAGTCCCCACGTATATGACGTATGGCTTGGGGATGCCATAACGCTCAAGGATGGCCGCAGCCTCGCTTTCGCCTCGAAACGATGGGTTCGAATCGCACCCGGGGTAGACCACGCTTACGCGCGCAGGTGCGGCCTGGCAATGTTGTAGCAGGTCTCGCTGCGTGACCTGCGAGTCCGCAATGACGTGGGCAGCACTGCGCGCATTGTAGCAGGTGGACCAGCGCAGGTAAGCGCGCGACCAGCGCGTGTGCGCCTGGGGGTAGTACAGATAGCCCAGATCGTGCACGGTCACCACGCTGCGCCTGGGATGCACGATGGGAAGCACGTGTGCAGGTACGAACAGCACATCGGGTGGCCGCGTCGCCATCTCCCAGGATAGACGGACATGCGTCCACAGTCTCGGGAAGGGCAGGCAGCACATCTCCACGTTGCCTGCAGGCGGGAATAGGTTGGGTGCCGGAGCAGCATTGAAGTATAGCCGGTAGCGGTTGCGCGTGTCGAGCTTCAACAGAGCACGAATGAGGAACAGAGAATAGTTCTCGGTGCCAGTCCTTTGCGCCACCACGCTGCGGCTGGCGTCAATGCCGATCAGGAGACGGTTGCCGGTTCCCGGTTGCCGGTTCCCGGTTGTTGACTCCACGTTGGCCGTTGGCAGCCTGTGCTCTGGCGCTTCAGGACACGTTTGACAGTTGGCAGTATCGGACATGGCAGATGCGACCTCTGATACCTATTCAGACTGAGGGACCTGAGTCACGATGGCGTTGGCTGCGCCGGCGCGCCGCAGCGCGGTCGCCACGGACTTGGCCTGATCTTGCGCAACCAGCGCGATCATGTTGCCTCCGCGACCGGCGCCACACAGTTTGGCGCCCATAGCGCCTGCAGCGCGGGCGGCATGGAGCAGACGGTCCAGCTCAGGAGACGAGACTCCAAGCCGGGCCAACAACACCTGGTTCTCATCCATGAACACCCCGAGCGCTGGGAGATTCCCGCTTGCTATGGCCTGCTTCGCGGCTGCGGCAATGGCTCCGATGCAATCGAACAACGCATCGTAGGTTCGAGGATCGCTCTGCCAGCCGCGCCGCACGTCGCCCACCGCCACGCGCGTGGGGCTGGCGATGCCCGTGTCGCCGATGGCCAGCCAGAATGGGCGCCGCACCTGCAGGACCTCGATCGGCTGCCCTCTGACAAAATACACCGGCCGCTCAAAGGCCACCACCGTGTTGTCAATGCCGCTGGGAGTGCCGTGGTGAATGACCTCGGTCTGGTAGACCAGCTCTGAGACCTGCTGTGAGGTCAGCTCGCGCCCCAGGTGCCGGGACAGTGCGCGCACGACGGCCGTAGCCAGCGCTGCGCCGCTCCCCAGGCCACGCGCCATGGGGACGGTGGACGATACGGTCAAGGTGAGATCCGGAACGGAACTGCACTGCAGCCATCCCAGCACGTTGCGCACGGTCGCCTGCAGCGCGTAGGCCGGGTGATCTGTAGCTGTGGATGCGTCCAGGCGCAGGGCCAACTCCAGATCGGTGGCCCGAATCGTCATGCCCTTCCCCAAAGACGCGTTTTCCACCACCGCGCAGGCGCGCACTTGGCTCACAGGCACGGCAATCGCGGGCCGGCCGTAGACCACGGCGTGCTCGCCGAATAGGATCACTTTGCCAGGAGCGTAGGCAGTGGTCAAGATAGTTCTCGCCTCATGGTCTGTTACAAAGTTGGGGATCTGCGTCGACGCAGAAGACAACTTGGCACCGGGATGGCACTGATGTACAATTGGTAGTAGGACCTCCGTCAGTTTGCTCCCTGCCGGACTAGGAGTGTTGGCAGGCTTGCCGGCAATTGGACTCTACTACAATTATGCGGCCCGAGTCAACTCTTTGGCGGACTGGGATGTGGTGCCAGGTGGCACCGACTCGGCGATCGGGAGAGACCTTTGGAGCCCGATGCACAGCCGCCTCGAGGGCAAGTGGCAACGTCTGTCGACAAGGCTGCCGGATCATCAACCACAAGGGGCGGATATGGAGCCGATATTCGACAGAAACGGGAGAACAGTGGGATGGCTCAGGGATGATATAGTATTTGACACAAAAGGTCATTGCAGAGCCTTTGTCCAGGGCGGGGCCATCTTTACGTACGGGGCAAAGTACCTCGGCACCCTGCACAATGGATACTTCAGAGACCGCTGGGGTAACGCAGTAGCTTTCATGAAACGAGCATCCGGTCGGCCCATTCCTCCTGTTCCAGAAGTGCCCCCCATCCCTCCTCTTTTGCCGCTGGCACCACTACCGCCCCTGCCACCATTGCCGCCTCCAGCACCACCGCCCTCTCTGAATTGGTCCACTGTCTCGTGGGAAGAGCTCCTAAATGAGTGAGCTCACATGTTGTGTACCGCAACGGCCTTCGCGGCAGAACGCGTATCCAAGCATTCAAGCGAAAACGTCGACATGTACAAAAACCAAACGGTCTCGTCGAACCACACGCCAAGAACGCCGCGATTCACACGCCGAATCCGGTGTTCACTCGTGCTTGTCAATCTCAATCTGGTATGCGGTGCGCTCTTGTGACCACGCACCACTGATGCTGTGGCCGTTTTCCGCTCGGAGTTAGCTGCGACACTGGAGTCTGCGCGCTCATGTTTCTCGACAAATGGCAGATCTGGCATACCTATTCTACGTTCTTTATTGACCCGATCCCCGACCTAGCTGCTGCGGCTCAGGACATAGTACGTTTGGGTCTTGTTGAGTGCGCTGTGGTCAGCGACGGGGATTTCTATTGGAAGTCCGATTCTGCTATGGAATCAGGATATGCCAAGGTAGCGTTATCGCCAAATCGAATGCAAGCAGTTGTCACCATCAAGCCGCAACCAGAGGGCTTCGTGCTTGAGGCTGTGTTTCAAGCGGCTCATCTCAGGTTCAGTGAGATGCAGCAATTCGGAGAATCCGGGAACTTTCCGCCGCCGTACGTGCGTGGATTCGTGGGAGAATGCCGTCTTGTTTCACCGAAGCGAGAGATCCTCGTCTATCCAATCATAAAGCTATACGCTACGGGCGTCGTACTAGTGGAAATGCGTATCATGAGCCCAGATCACGCAGTCGCCCTGGAAGAGTTCGTCGAAAACTATGTGAATCTTTACAAATGGCGTTTTGCGGAGGTATGGGGGCCACCCGGTTTGGCTGTGCTTGCACAACATGCGTTTGTATTCTATCAGCGGCACCATTGGCCCATTCACTTACGTGGAAGTCTTCTGCACTTGGATCGACAACTTGCAGGATATCTCCAGGACCAGACAAAGGCATTTGTGAGTGGAGACTTCACATATGAACTCGCCCCGCTTTGGAGAGCCTCATCCGAGTCAGAGGGCACGGAAACGAAAGAGGACAGCAAAGGTGGCGAAGCCGACGAAGCATTCTCGTTCTCCGAACTGGCTCACGCGATAACGGCGGCTACGGGAACTGCCATATCACGATTACGCAGAGGTGCGCACCTACTACTGAGAGGCCAGAGACATCCACTGACACTTGGCAACTACTGGCTCGCGCGGCCTCACATTCACATTACTCGCCATAATGGGCAGATGGAGACTGCCGAGGAAAACGAAAAGCAGTTTGGCGACTCGTACGGTTGGATAATGGGACGCCTAGTGCGGGAGGACCTGGGGTTGGGAAGACGGTACCTCCCCAATGACTTGCGGCCTTTTGGTGACTTCGCAGCCTACATAGCTCTTCAAGGCAGCTTGTGGGTATGGTCTCAGTCGGGACTCAGGCAATCAGAGGTCTGGGCGCTACCAAATGACAGTCATCTCATCTATGAGAACCAACCAAAAGCCGAATTGCTGGACTACGGCTATATGCTGCATCGGCGTGTTGCCGCTACCGTTGCGCAGCTGGGCACCTCTGCTGATGTACTGCGAACACACCAAGACCTGATTGAACTCAAACTGCACATGAGCGAGGCCAGCGTCTTCGGTGAAACCCGCGAATTGCTCGCCAAGGGCTGGGAAGAGATGGGAGTGCCAAGGATTCAGGAACTGGTCACTGAATCCTTGGCAACCAGACACGCTCAGGAGACAGCTGCAGAACAGGAAAGGGCCGTGCGGTGGGATGCAACCTTGACAGTGGTATTTGGCATTCTGGCCATTCCCACTCTCGCTGCAGAGCTTGTCGAACCGACATGGGAGTGGCTTCATCTCCGGCAGCCGTCAGATTCCAACGCTGCAAAGCTGTTCTTCAATGGAGTGGCATTCCTGTTAGTGGTGGCGGTGCTCCTGCTCTATCGCAGAATGCTTCTCCACAGGGGACGGCGCAGAGCATGAACCGGCCAAGAACTGACGAAGAGACGAACATCTGAGACCATGCATCAAGGCGCACGGTAACCACACAGATGGGCAGCTAGTCCCCGATGTCGTCGCGCAATAAGCAGTCCTGAGGACGAGAGAGAAAGTGGAGAATAACCACGTGACAGAATCGGTGATGGGATTCTGCTCGGCCAAGGGATCAACCCTGTGCGGCATGTTCAGGATGCTAGTCAAGAGTGCGCTTGTAGGCCTGCATTGAGAGACAGTCTCAGCCCGCAGTTTCTTCCGTTTGTGGGTCAGACAGCCAGCTCGTTCATGCTATGCTTGATCCAGCCCGCGTAACTCTTGTCGGCCCGTGCTGGGTACCGCTTGCGACGAGTGGAGTTGCGGACTTGCTCCATGAGTCTCCCAAGCCTATGGGCACAGCGTGCCGCCGAAGACAGTTGGCGTGCCAAGGGCACGTAGATTGCAGGCGGGCCCACGACTCTCACGTTTCTGCCAGGATGCCGCACGCCTGGACTGCTGTTCACAATGCCAATCGATCGGACTATGCCGCGGACTTCCTACGTCCACTTCCAGAGAGATCAGGCGGCAATACTCGTGTGTTTGCCTGGCAAGTTACGCGGCGGGCTAGCTGGCCAAAGTAGTTGGTGCGGTCTCCACTGGCCCGATTTGAAAGACTGACTCGAAGGAGTCCTGGGTCATGCTTCGGCAATACCTTGTCGCCATCTACCAGTGGTTCAGCATGGCGTTCATCAGGATGCTTGCAGTGTGGTGCATCGCCAGGCTCCTGACCATGGCTTGGACTCGGTGGGCGAAGATGGAGTCTCGTCACCGGCTGTTCACGTCTCCGAGGCGGGAAGCGCTGCTCAGCCTGCTTGTCATGACCGCCATCTTGCCGCTGCTCTTCATCGCAAACATGGTGATTGAACGCACAGCGGATGCTTCCCTCATGCTAAGGTTCCTGCTACAGGTCTTGGCTCAAGTTTTCGTAGCCGGTCCCGCCATACTGGCTCTGATGCTCCGCCGTCAGGGAGCCGACACAGCAGGGCTCTCAGGGCATGACCTGCCCAAGGTGCTCGGGCTAGGCGCATGCTTGGCAATCGTGACAGTTCTGCTTTTCGCGCTGATACCAATGCCTGATGCGTATTCCTCGCCGCAGGGTCAAGCGTTCACGCTACAGCCTGGCCTGTATCTTGTGTCGGTCTTGGCCGTCTCGGCCTTGGGCCACGAATTCGCCTATCGTGGCTATCTGCAGACCCGGCTGATGGCATGGGTAGGAGAGGGCAAAGGGCTGCTGCTTTCGTCGCTGGTTTATGCTCTCTGGCACCTGCCACGCTTCCTTGGAATGTACAACTGGCTGACCATCCTCGTGCAGGCCATTGGCCTCTTTACGCTGGGCTTGGTGCTTGGTGAGATACGACGACGTAGCGGGAGCATCATTCGACCGCATTCTTCCACGCCGCGAGCGACAGCGCGTTGACGTTGTTGTGACAGGAAAGGACGAGCCGTTGGGAGGCAAGACGGATTTCTTCCGATTGTCCCAAAGGGATGAGATATCAGGACCACGCTTGAAGACTGACCTGCTCAGCTCCGCAGGTTTCAAGACATGGCACGTGGAGCTGATCTTTGCGGCACCCATAGTGCTGCTCGTGACCTATCTGTTCTACACCTGGTTCGGTGTTCTGGACCGCTACCTCATCTTTCTTTACTTCCACGACATGGGGCCGGGCTTCGACACGACGCCTTTTGGTCGGGTCACGGCCAGTCGCTACTGGATGTCAGGGCTGGTTGCCAGCGGGGCGGTGATGTTGCTCTACATCGCAGCCAATCTTGTCCTGGGACGAGTAGTCCACATGTTTCGTGCGCCAGAATGGTGGCGTGTTTGGGTGCTGTGCGCCGTTCCGCTGTCAATCGCTATCCCGGCCATCGTGATGACGGTGAACGATCCAGTGCTACCCCTTGCCAATGCTGCACAGGTCACCCTGGCGACGCTGATGGGCCTGGCGTTGGCGATGATGCTGGGGCGGGTTGCGGCGGAACGTCCGCTGGCGTATATCCTGCTGATCATCGATGGGCTCGCGCTGGCGTGCTTGCTCAGTTCGCTCATCAGATTCGAAAGCTATCCGCTCTGGCTCGCACGGGGAAGCAAGGCGGTAATCTACCGGCATCTGGGTGTGCTCGCAGTCGGCACTGTACTGCTGATCATCATGACCGCGCTCTACTATTCGTGGCGGCACATGCAGGCACCAAGCGCAGTGTCCTGGTTCGTCGCCGGCCTGGACATCACGTACTTGCTCCTGCCCCTCTACCACCACCTTTTCTGGTCCAAGGATTTCGGCAGTTGGACTGACCCTGACTACTTCGCATACATCTCCAACGCCGACAACTTTTTCGCGCGCAGCGTTCCTGTGCAGATCGGCGTCTGGATATCCGTAGCGCTGCTCGCGCTGGGATTCACTCGATTGCGATTATGGCTCTGCGAGCACAAAGAAAACGCGCGTTCGGGGCGCGCCTGTGCCTGACATCGGTGTCGGGCCGACTTGGATGCTGCGGTGGGTCATGACAGTGCCAACACAGAATCCACACTAGAGAACGGCACAGGCGGAATGTGCGGCCAGGATCATCAATGCGACACTTCACAAAGACCAGAGGCTTTCGGTCCGCACTGCAGACTGGCGGGGAGAAGAAAGGCACTTACAAGATCTTCGGAGAGGAGCAGCAGCAATACCGTGTTCAGGCCTTCGCTATTTGGGCTTCTACGGACTGGAGGGTGAGCAACGATCGAAAAGAATCAGCAGGCTCACAGAGCGTTGGGCACTCGCGAATGATACGATTTCGTCGGTCAGCTCGCAGCCAATGAATCCACCGTCGATCCCGCAGCGCCGGAAGAGTGGTTGAAGCTGCTAGACGAGCATCCAGCCATATACGGCTACTTCACGCCCCAGACGCTGCGCAGCCTGTTCGAGCAGTCGGGACTGCAAGTTGTGGGGATGATGGAGGCCCATTACGTCGATAACCCGAAGGCACTCAAGGACATGGGACTGCGCGGCGTGTTGAGCTTCATGATCCGAGCCTATCCGAAGATCCTGCTCCAGCTACTGCGCGATGCCCGGATCAGGCAGGCTGGCAGGGTCGATGACCAAGTCACGAAGCGGGGCAAGGAGTACATGGGCTATGTCCTGATTGTCGGGCAGAAGCCTGCATAGCGTCTGTCCCCTTGTCTTGAACTACCCCATGCGGCCCATGACAGAGTGCTGTCTCTTGACCTGGGTACATATGCGCTGATCTTTGCGGATGGCCCCGCGGACTTGGTCAAGCCGCCTCATGGAACTCGGTTCCATCCTTTGCATCCTCCGAGACTCTTGGTGAATCCCGGTCCTGAGTGTATCATCTGGTTGTCACTGTTACGCTGAGCAAGCCACAAGAGAGCAAGATCAGGCACATTGTATGGGTAACTTGCGTCCGTGCAGTTCTACGAACGGATTGGCTGGATTCCGCCCAAGGTATCCAATCGGCAGAGATAGATGACCTACGATCGAGTCTTCCTTGGCTCTGTCCTCGCTGTCTTTCTTATTACGTTTATTGCCACCCTGGTGGTCGTGCGGCGGCGAGGGTACGACCCTAAAGGCACAATGGATGGACACGCTGGGGGAGCCATAGTCACTTCCAGCGCCTCATTGCTGTGGCTGGTAGTGACGCTGCTCTATATCTTTGAACCCCACAGTGCGACCTGGTTCGGAAGTATCGCCTTGCTGGACAACGGCGTAATCAGGGGAGTAGGCATCGCATTGAGCACCATCGGTCTGCTGGTGGGCATCGCTGGTGAGATGACGTTGGGGGAGTCGTTTTGCCTCGCCTTTCCCAGGGCGAAGACAAGGTTGGTCACCAGAGGCATCTATCGCTACATACGCAATCCTTGTGTCCTAGGGGTATTGCTCTTGGTGCTGGGTACGTTTCTCATCGCTCCCAGCTTGTTGATGCTTCTTGTCTTGGTGGTCAATGTCATTGGCTACGACATGAAGGTACGTGCCGAGGAGAAGTACTTGCGACGGATGCACGGGGCTGAGTACGAGGCTTACTGTCGGAGGACAGGATGCTATCTACCCTTGGTCAGAAGAAGAGAAGGGGGATGAGTTGGGCAAGGAGACTCGGCACAGTCTGCATTGCTACTATGACTACATGGCGAGGACAGGCCGGTTCGTTCCGCCGTTACGTTCGCTCATTCATCCTCGCTAGAAGTAGTGGCCAGAGACCACCAGGGCGCCCGAGAACTCAGCGGCGAAGGGAATGCCCTCTGATGTCTGGGGCTGGTCATATTTTAGTGGCATTCGTCGCAGGAATTGGGCTGAAGCGACATGGGGCAAGCGATTCAGCGTGCAGGTCACCATACACGAGGGACATACCCGCGCAACGGAACGCCTCTACTGCTGTGTTCCTCATCCAAGATATCTGCGCATCATCTTGCAACTGGAGGTCCGTAGCCATGCCTGCATCTGATCCATCCCGGCCAGAGTATGCCAATTGGGTTCCGTCCAAGCTGGTCTACATTCCTGGCGCCCTCGCTCTAATCTTTTTGGTGCTTTCGATTCTGTCTCCGTGG
>Ga0209609_10001229_pt1 | contig 14950 bp, 14 predicted proteins | sample LakKivw325mmetaG_FD_184136 | JGI IMG/M metagenome (GOLD analysis project Ga0209609, IMG submission 184136) | Anoxic lake water microbial communities from Lake Kivu, Rwanda to study Microbial Dark Matter (Phase II) - Lake Kivu water 325m metaG... | ecosystem: Environmental > Aquatic > Freshwater... | reverse complement strand
GCATTTGAAGAACCTCTCCACTATGAGTTCTCGGTATTATGGGTCGGGCATGGTGGGATACATGATACAGCAGGCGCTTGGTTGTGATTTCCTACCCTCTAATACTGAAGGGAATTTCTTCCAGGAGAAGATTAAGGCTGGCATTAAGGAAGCTTTATCTCGGGGTCTCGATAGCTGTGGTGGTTTGCCCCCTATCCTGGTTTATGTTGGTGAGATGTTTAGGCAAGGGGCAATAAATATAGACAACCATTTTTTATTATCCCACCCTAGGGCATCTGCTCGCTTAATTAAAGGATTAATCAAGAGCAAGCTGGCTCATCGTCCTATGTTGCCCAAAGACCTGTGGTCACTCAAGGCGATTGTTGGTGGCGGCACAGACAGCGCCATCTTCAAAAAGAGGGTAGAAGAGCTATGGGGCAGATGTTCCCTTGAGCTCTATGCTGGTACTGAAGGGGGTATTTATGCCACACAGACCTGGGATTATGAGGGAATGACCTTTATCCCCAACCTCAACTTTTTTGAGTTTATCCCCGAGAGGGAATGGTTCAAATGGCAATTAGACCATTCCTACCAGCCAAAGACAATATTGCTAGACGAGGTGAAAGCGGGTGAGAATTATGAAGTAGTCATTACCAATCTTCATGGTGGTGCCTTGGTTAGATACAGACCTGGTGATATGGTCAGGATAACTGCGCGGCGAAATGAGAAATTAAACATTGATATACCACAGATGGTATTTGAAAAGCGAGCTGATGAACTTATCGTTATATTTGGTTTTGGTCATCTGACGGAAAAACTAATCTGGGAGGCAATTGAAAATACCGGCATCCCCTATGTAGATTGGACAGCGCGCAAGGAAGTAATTGAGGACAAGCCAGCTTTACACATCTATCTGGAACTTAAAGATAACTATATTGCCAATGAGCAAAGCATAGCAGCAGCCGTGTATGATGAACTCGAGAAATTAGACCGTGTTTATCACTTCAACCTTCACAAGTTTGCCTATGGTGACGCGATAAGTTTCCTCGGCCTAAAACCGGTAAAGGTGACATTGCTTCCTCAGGGCGCCTTCTCCAGTTACATCTCCCAGCAGCAAGCTGAGGGGGCTGATTTAGGGCATCTGAAGCCGCCACACATTAACCCCTCTGATAAGGTGCTTTCCCTGCTCAGAGCTCCCAGGGTTGTGGTGGAGGCTGTGCCGGCAACCGAAGCCGAGCGAGCCGCTACTCGCTGAACCGAGCATAGCAGCTAAACAATCGCAGGGGCGAGGCTGTAGGTGCAGTGCTTTAGCCCCGCATGAACCTCGCCCCCGCATAACTAAGCGTAGGGTCGGGGCTTTAGCCCCGACCTATGGGTCTAAAGACCCATGCCTACAGCCCCACAGCTACAGTCCGATAAGTTTAGTTCATTTCAGCCGGTCATGGCGAGTTTTTTTGTCATTGCGAGGAGCGTTAGCGACGAAGCAATCTCTATGAATGCCCCACTGAGATTGCCACGCTTCGCTGGCAATGACAGGGAACACTCCCCGCAGCCAACAAAGCGGGCTGAAAGCATTACTTTAGTCTGATTGTTTATTTGTCACCCTGAAATGAAGCCCCGAGTGGAGTGAAGGGGAGATTCTTCGGTCGCTTCGCTCCCTCAGAATGACAGTAGGGTTGATAAATGCGTTACTTTTGTCCTTCTTGACAGCTTCCAAATTTATGTCAATAATAGCCTTGTAGAGGTGTTTATTTGTCACCTTGAACCGAAGCTATGAGTGGAGTGAGATTCTTCGGTCGCTTCGCTCCCTCAGAATGACAGGGGGCGAAGGGCTTAGAATGACAGCGCTGGTTGTCACCCTGAACCGAAGCCCTGAGTACAGCGAAGGGACAGTGAAGGGTCTCCGGGACCTATCCTGAGCGGTGTGAGATTCTTCGCGGAGTTTATACTGAGCGAAGCCGAAGTGCTCCGGATGACAGGAGGCGAAGGCTCAAGATGACAAACTGAAGATGATGAATATTCAAGTCTTAATCCCTTTAATTGCTACCATTGCTTATATCCCGCTATTGGTCATTTTGCTTGGTAGCCGGCCGTGGGGCAGAAAGCAAAGGTTTTTCTTCCTATTTCTGATTCCTGCCTTTGTCTGGAGTCTTACCGACATTTTCTTCCGCAGCGACTTTCTTATGTTGCATAAACTCCTTCTGGTTAAAGTTGGGCTTTGCATTGTCTTCTGGATGCTAATTCAATTTCATTACTTTCTCTCTTCTTTCTATCGGGTGGAACGTATCAAAATACCATTGGCTTATATTCTCCTGGTAAGCATCATTGCCCTGACGGCACTGGGCTATATCCCACGAGGTATTGAAATCACTCCCGGCGGGGTCAATGTTGACTATGGTATCTGGGTTGTCGTTATGTTTTTGCTTTTCCTCTTCACTGTGGGCGTCAGGGATATGTATTCTTTGCTGCGAAGGTACAGGGTTTCATGTGATCCTGTAGAGCGTAATCGAAACACTTATTTATTTGTTGCCATTGCTATCTTGGCAATCTTTCTCTTTAGTTCTCTTAGTCCCCGAGGAGGTGAATATCCCATAAGCCATATCGGCAATCTGCTCAATGCCGGTGTCTTAACCTATGCTGTAGTAAGACATAAGTTGCTGGATGTGAGGGTTGTTTTCCATCAAGCGCTATCTTTCACTGGAATGGCTATCTTCGTCGTTGTTACCTTTATTGCCTGGCTTCTCTTGCTCCTAAAAGCGTTTGGCCTAGAGCTAGGTTTTCCTATTATTATTATTTCCATGTTGGGCACACTCGCGGTAGTTGCCGTTTGTTGGGGTCGGATGCGTAACAAAGTTTTTCGGAGAGTTGACCAAGCCTTCTATGGTGAGAGAGTTGAGCCCCGGCACAGGTTATATGACTTTATCGCCAAGATATACAGTGTTCCCACTCTGGAACAGTTTGGCAGCCAACTTGTGTCCTTACTTTCTCAATCGATTGATTGTCACCGAGCCTGTTTGCTTTTACCCCAAGCTGGAAGCGGAGATTTTGCTGCCCGATTTAGCTATCCACCTGGGGAAGATAATCCTATAGCGAGGTTGAAAGTGAGGCATGATAGCCCTGTTGTGGCCTGGCTGAAGCGGGAGGTTCAAACGCTACCGGAAAGGAACCTCATCATCCTCCCCGAATTTCAAGGTCTATGGCAAGAGGAAAGAGAAGATATTCAAGCGGCAAAAGTGGAGATGCTCATTCCTTTAATAAATAGGGGTGAGCTTGTGGCTATTTTGGCGGTGGGCAACAAGCGAAGTGGAAAGCTTTATCGTGTTGAAGAGATTGATTTAATGGAGTCCATTGCTGGCCATGTGGCCGCTAGTATGGAAAAAGAATATCTCCATGAGCAATTGGAACAGCAGGACAGAGAATTAACCTTTGTCAATCGTTTAACCACGATTATAACCTCGAGTATGAACATCGAGGAGATATTTGAAGGTTTTACTCGAGAGCTAAGGGAGATAGTTGATGTTGATTATGCTGCGGTTGCTTTGATTGAAGGAGATCGGCTTCATATCTTGGCTCTATCTGGCCAAATAAAGTCAACACGCCAGGTGGGAGAAAGGATACCACTTAAAGGGACAACTACTGAATGGGTAGCTGAGCACAAGAAGAGCTTATACGAAGCCAATCTGGGGCAACATAGCAGATTTTGGACTGCTGGGCATTATATTAAGGAGGGAATTTGCTCTATAATTCATCTGCCGTTAGTGGTGAGGGACGAGGGTATCGGCAGCTTGATTGTGGCCAGTCGCCGAGCTGCTGCCTATAACACCAGGCAAATACGACTTCTCGAGCGCCTGGCTTTGCAAATTGCCACGCCTATTGAGAACTCCCAGCTTTATGCTAGGGCGGAGCAGAGGGCTCGTATTGATGAGCTCACCGGGCTATTTAATCGCCGCCATTTTGAAGAGCGGCTTAAGGAAGAGGTTGCCCGGCATTCCCGCTATGGTGATGTATTCTCCTTGCTCATGCTTGACCTCGATAACCTTAAGACTTACAACGATATATATGGACACCCATCTGGTGATAAGCTTTTGAACCAAATAGGTAGTATCATCAGGAGCTCTATCAGGAATGCTGACCAGGCTTTCCGGTATGGTGGTGATGAATTTACCGTCATTTTGCCTCAGACGTCTGGCGAAGATGCTTATGTGGTTGCTGAAAGAGTTCGGGAGCAGATTGCCAGCGAAATGAAAGCTAAGGAAGTTGCCATAACTTGCAGCATTGGTTTGGCTAGCTATCCTTCCGATGGAGTGATGTCTGGTGAGTTGATTACTGCAACTGATACTGCTCTTTATTATGCCAAGCGCACCGGCGGCAATCGGACTTATCTTTCGGCTAAAGTTTTGTCTGAGCCACTAACCGAGGCGGGGGCTAACGCCAGAGAAGGTGGCTTAAGCGCTGTTTATGCCTTGGTCTCGGCTGTGGATGCCAAAGACCATTATACTTATGGTCATTCCAGGAAGGTTAACACCTATGCTGTGGCTTTGGCTGAGGCGATCGGCCTATCACCTGATGAGGTATCTAGAGTAAGCACGACTGCTTTGCTACATGATATTGGTAAGATTGGCATTCCTGATAAGATACTGAGCAAGAAGGGAAAACTTACTAATGAGGAATGGGAGGCAATTAAATCTCATCCCAAATTGGGGGCCAACATTATTGGTAATGTGCCTGGTTTAGTTTCTTGTTTACCTGCCATTTTATACCACCATGAGAGGTGGGATGGCACTGGCTACCCTGAGGGGCTTAAAGGCGAGACTATTCCTCTGGATGCTCGCATTCTGGCTATAGCTGATGCCTTCGCTGCCATGACTTCTGCTCGCCCTTATCGGGATGCCCTCTGCGATGAGAAAGTGATAAAACAGCTTAGGCAAGGCGCTGGTAAGCAGTTTGACCCCCAGCTGGTGGAAGTTTTCATCGGTCTTGTCAAACCTGGTTTTCCTGAGAAGGTAAAGGCCGGTCAAGACCAGTCCAGCGAGCAACCAAGTCCGTAATACAACTCTACCCTTGCTAAAGAACAAGTGTAGGTAAATATAATAAACGTAAAATATATAATAAACGTAGCTGCGGGTCTATAGACCCGCAGGGCGAGGCTAAAGCATCGCCCCTACGAAAAATTAATATGTATGTTACAATTCATATATAAGGTGAGGCGGGGGTATTAAGCCACCGAGGTTAAAAGAATTCCCTTATCAAGGTTATTATCGATATTTCATCACTATACGTTCACATAACTTCAAGCCTCATTTTAACTCTGGTGTGGTTGTCGCAAAATCGATTGAAATTCTGAAGGATTTGGCTCAACAAGAAAGCTTTTCCATTTGGGCCTATTGCTTTATGCCTGACCGTGTTCATTTGCTTATAGAAGGCGAAAAGGCAGAGGCTGATATGAGGAGGTTTATCCGCTTGCTCAAACAAAAAGCTGGCTATTGGTTTAAGAGTATCTATCATGACAAGTTGTGGCAGCTGGGCTATTATGAGCGTGTGCTGAGAGACGATGAAGCCACGCTGATGGTGGTCCGATACATACTGGAAAACCCTGTCAGAAAGGGACTAGTACAGCATTTCATGGATTATCCATATCTAGGTTCATTACAGGTAGACGATATTTGCCTACTTGGTAAACGTATGTAGGTAAATATAACAAACGTAGCAAATATAACAACCGTAGCTGCGGGTCTATAGACCCGCAGGGCGAGGCTAAAGCATCGCCCCTACGAAAATTTGGGGATATCGAGTTTTGTGTAGGGCTAAAGCACCACACCTTTGGTACTATTCGGGTGGCCTATTTCTTTACTAGGGCGCATATATTGCGGGAAAAGTTGTTTATGGGGAAATGGTAGGATTTCTCGGGTGAGATGGTGATAATTTCAAAGCCGCTTTTGGTGAGTAGTTTTCTTAACTCGCCATAGGAGAAAAGGTGGTAATAGCGGTAAACTGTTTTACCTCTTAGCCTCCAGGGAACTTCTTGCTCTTTGGATTTTAGCCAGAACCTTGGCTGCCCCCGGTTCCACACGGTCAGGAAAGCTTCGCCTCCTGGTTTTAGTACCCGTTTTAATTCACAAAATGCTTTTTCCCTGTTGTTCTTGCCCTTAATGTGGTGATAAGCGGCCACTGCGATTGCCCAGTCAAAAGTGTTGTCAGGGAAGGGTAGCGCAAGCATATCAGCTGCCACCAGGTTGACATAAAAATTGAATTTAAGTGAATATCTCTGTGCTTGCTTGAGCATTTGTGAAGAGAAATCTATCCCCCACAGTTCGTAGCCCTGTGTGAAAGGCAGGAAGTCGGGACCGTGGGCGCAGCCAACATTAAGCAATTTTCCCCTTTGCCACCTTTGGGCTAACTCTTCCAGTTCTTTCCTTAAGCGGGGCCAGTGTCTTACCCGATACCAACTTTCAGCTATTTGGTCGAATACTTCTCTATTTGTGGTCATAGAATAAGCTCTGCTAAACTTTAGCATATCATAGTGAAATGCTCATGACTGGTATTCTCTTATTGTCATTCTGAATGGAGTGAAGCGCAATGAAGAATCTCTTAGATACTGTCTTGAGTCGTGTGAGATTCTTCGCGGAGTTTATACTGAGCGAAGCCGAAGTGCTCAGAGTGATAATCCCCTTCCCTGTCACCCTGAGCCAAAGCTCTGAGCGAAGCGAAGAGGCAGGCGAAGGGTCTCCGATCGGAACATGAAACAGTATTATATTTACATAATGACTAATAAATCAAAAACCTTATACATCGGTGTGACTGACAATCTGGAGCGGCGTGTTTATGAACACAAGAACAAGCTAATTGAAGGGTTTACCAAGAAATACAATATTACCAAACTTGTCTATTATGAGATGACGAATGATGTGCTGAGCGCAATCGAGAGGGAAAAGCAGATTAAGGGATGGCTACGAAGGAAGAAAATTGCTTTAATTGAAGCGGTGAATCCAAAATGGGCGGATTTGAGCGAAGAGGGGTTTTAGGGAAAGTAAACCAAATGTCATTCTGAGGGAGCAAAGCGACCGAAGAATCTCTATACTAAGAGCAAAAAGGAGATTCTTCGCTATGCTCAGAATGACAAGGAGGAAGGGCTCAGAATGACAGGCCACTTCCCTGTCACCCTGAACGAAGTGAAGGGTCTCAGAATGACATAGAGGTACCATGAAGAAAATATCCCGCACTATTTCCGGGGTAACGCCGGTGGCGGTTATGGCCAAGCCATTCCCTTGCCCTGGCAGATGCGTTTATTGCCCCAGCTCTCCTGAAGCACCAAAGAGCTACACCATAGAATCTCCGGCGGTTCTTCGCGCCAGGAAATGTAACTTTGATGCCAAAAGGCAAGCGGAGTTCAGGCTCAGGACATTGGCCGATATGGGACATCCAGTGGACAAGATAGAGCTCATCATCATGGGGGGCACCTTTCTAGCTTACCCTTGTGAGTATCAATATCAATTTGTTAAGGACTGCTATGATGCTCTCAATGGTGTTCCTTCGGCTAACTTAGAGGAAGCCAAGAAAATGAATGAAACTACTGAGCATCGCTGTGTGGGATTATGTATTGAGACCAGGCCTGATTGGTGTGGAGAGGTGGAGATAAAGAGTATGCTTGATTTTGGTACTACCAGGGTGGAGCTTGGGGTGCAGACACTGGATGATGACATTCACCGTTTAACGAAGAGAGGGCATGGGGTAGCTGAGGTTATCTCTGCCACCAGGTTACTGAGAGATTATGGCTTTAAGGTCTACTATCATTGGATGCCTGGTTTGCCTGGCTCGACACCTGAGCATGACCTGGAGCTATCACGAAAATTGTTCGCTGAGGAACATTTCCGGCCCGATGGGCTCAAACTTTACCCTACGCTGGTGGTTGTAGGAAGTGAGCTGGAGGAATGGTATCGAGATAACAAGTACCAGCCTTATGAGGATGGGGAGATGATAGATTTGCTGGTGAATATCAAAACCCTGATTCCCAAGTATGTCAGGATTCCCAGGCTGATGCGGGATATCCCCAGCAAATTTATCATTGCTGGCAGCAGAGACCTGGCGCTGCGGGGGAGCGTCAGGAAGCGGATGAGCGAGTTGGGCCTTCATTGTCGGTGTATTCGCTGTCGGGAATATGGGCATAGGTTAAGGGATGGCTGGATGATTGGCGAGCCTTGGCTATTCAGGATGGACTATGAAACTTACGGAGGGAAGGAAATTTTTCTTTCCTACGAGGATGCCAATGAGACCTTATTTGGCTTATTAAGGCTGAGAATAAATAAAGGCGTCCAAAAACCTTACGTAGGGGAGACCCTTGTGGTCTCCCACAGTTCAGGAAGGGACAAGCCCCTCCCCTACAATTATGGTCTTCAGGCAGCTTCTAATACTCATTCGGCTTTGGTCAGGGAGCTACATGTCTTTGGTTCTGAGGTCCCCTTAGGGGAAAAGCGAGAGCGGGCTGCTCAGCACAGGGGTTTAGGGGAAAGGCTGCTTCGAGAAGCAGAGAGAATTGCTCGGGAGGAATTCCTTGCTGGGAAACTGAGCGTTTTGAGTGGCGTGGGAAGTAGAGATTACTTTCGCTCACTTGGCTATAGATTGGAAAGCGCTTATATGGTCAAAGAGCTTCAAACTTGAATAGTATAGCTATATGTGACGACGTAAACAGTCGCGCATAGGACGTGAGGAAATTCTAAATACTAATCTCCAAACAAATTCCCTTTATAAAATTCTAATGTCTAAGCACTACCCTGAACTTAATTCAGGGCTAAACAAATCCCTTTGAAATGCAAAAAGTAAAAATAAAGTAACTCTCACCCCGCTGTCATTCTGAGCCGAAGGCGAAGAATCTCCGAGACCCTTCGCTTCGCTCAGGGTGACATAAGGATAGCTGTGTAGTTACTAAAAATGCAAAGTGACAGAGCAGCAATAAATAAAAGATTGAAATGCAAAATGCAAAAATATTGTCCTGAACTTGATTCAGGATTGACCTTTGATTTTTAATTTTCTGTATTGTTTAGCATTTCGAATTTCGTGCTTGGGATTTGGGATTTGAGGGTGTTTAAAAATGTAGTGCGAGTCCTGAATCAAGTTCAGGATAGCCTCGTGCACGACCCTAAAGGGTCGCACTACGAGAATCTTGGAGGTGAAGAGTATCAAAACTGGATGAGGCAAAATTAAACGGCCTCTAAAAAGCAAAGGAGGAATGGGAAATGGAGAAGACTTGGAAACCGACAACGGCAAGAATTCTGAGCATTATTGCCAGAGCCATGCAAATGATCGGCGGCATAGTAGTTGCCGTGGTGGGAGGAACCGTCGGAGGGCTAGCAACTATCCCAATTATGCCTCGGATTTTTGGCGTTATTGCTATTCCCATAATTATACTAAGGCTGTTTAATTTTGATTCCTTGTTCAATTTCAGCCATCTCAGAGGTATTTCACCCCCCAATTTTTGTAGTTGCCTGATTTATCAGGCACAATCACCTCGTAACTTGCAGAACCTTGGACTTTACCTAAATTCGCCCTTACCCAAGATAACGAATATAATAGCTGGTATTCCCAAAAAACAGACCCAGAAAAAGGAACAAATAAACCCAGTAAGTGCCAAGCGCCGTAGTCTCCTTCTCAGAGCATAAATGCCACCCACCCTGGCTACTATCCCAATTACAATTGGGGGCGAATAGCAATAGCAGCGAAAATCGACCTTAGTCCCTAGCTATTTCTTTACGCCCCAATATTGCTAATATGCCGCCTATAATTAGCAAAATTCCAGGGAATAACCAGAAAAGAGAAAAGTAAAAGAAACTAAATCCACCGAATCCTGCAATTAGCATCAAAATACCAGCTACCTTTGGCTTGGCTCTAGCTATTCCACCCCCTACCACACCCATGATGGCGAAGACAAAAGTAAGGAAACCCAATAGCGCCATAGTTCCCCCACCCAAACCTAAAAGTTCACTGAGCCCGCCTACAATTCCTCCAACCATCCAACTGATAATTCCCCAAATCAAGCCAATTACCCCTCCTATAATCCCTAAAATCATTGCGCCTGTTCTCATAGCCCCTCCTTTCTGTCCTTAAAGTTTTTCAAATAAGCTTTTGTAGTTGCCTGATTTATCAGGCACGGTCGCCCAATAAATTGGGCAACTACATTTTTAAACAGCCTCATTATATTTGTGGCGATGGGGAAGGACGAATTCGAGTAAACCCCTCAACTAGCAGGTTATGTGAATCAGGCGGCGACCTTTTTCTTCTGCTCTATAAGTTCATTCAGCTTGGTTACAGCTTCATGGGATGGTTGAACTATCAGTTTCAAATTCTTTTCCTTGGCCCAGTCCTCTACCTCAGGGGCTACACTAGCTTTGCCGTTGGTGCCGGTGCCGATGATTACTGCCTCAGGCATATCCTCGGCCAGTTCTTTGATTTCTTCTTTTTTGATACCGTGACTGCCAAACATCAAAAAGCCGCCCTTCCTTTTCTTTATCATGTCATCAGCGAGGATAAGGGCCTCTCGAGAATATTTTTTGCCATCGATAATTATGGAGCCAAAGCTAAACTTATCTATTTTAGCCATAAGATCTCACCTCCTCCGTTTTCCTCTGACCCTTTTGGTGCTCAGTAAATTAGTTTTTTGTTTACTACCTTGCTTTATCGCCCTGCCATGTTTGAAGCGGTTTAAGTTCAAAAAACCCTTTGTCATAACTCCCTCGAGCTATTTTACCTTTGCTAAACATAAGTTAGCAAATAGACCTCCGGCTTCTAACTATGCTAATATTAGCAACTTAAATGAGTCAAATTAATCGGAACTTCCTGGAAAAAGAAATTCTTCAGGGATGTATCAAGGTAGTTTCCTTTGATGCTGAAGGCACGCTGGTGAAACCTGGCTTCAGCCAGACTGTTTGGCATGAGGCTATCCCGGCTCTTTATGCTCAAAAGAAAGACATCGAGCTTGTCCAGGCGAAGGAAATCGTGGCTATGGAGTATGACAGAATCGGTGACCAAAGGCTGGAGTGGTACGATATAAATTATTGGTTTAGACATTTGCATTTAGGCTCTCCTGAGCCGGTGATTGAAAGTTGCCAGGATAAGCTATGTTATTATCCTGAGGTAACTGAAGTTCTTTCCTCATTAAGTAGCAAATACAAGCTAATCATTGCCTCAGGCACGCCGCTGGAGCTGCTGCATTATTTGTTGCGAGATGTTAAGCCTTACTTCGCTCGCCTTTTTTCTTCCGTCTCGCATTATAAACAATTAAAGACCCCTGCTTTTTATCTCCAGATGTGCCAGGCGATGGATGTCAAGCCGAGTCAGGTGGCTCATGTGGGCGATAACTGGCAATTCGATTTTCTTAATCCTAAGCAGGTTGGTATAAATGCTTTCCACATTGATAGGGCGGGAAATGACCGTCACCAATCTATTAGCGACTTAACCGAGCTAAAATCTTATTTATTAGCTTAGCTATGACAATCAACTGGGCACAAATATTATTTAACTCGGTGGTTACGGGAAGCCTTTATCTTATTGGCGCTGTAGGCCTTACCTTAACCTATGGGCTGTCTAATTTTCCCAACTTTGCCCATGCGGAACTTATTACTTTAGGTGCTTTTATCGGCTACTTTGTGGCGGAGCGATTAGGATTGGGCTTGCCAACTGCCTTTGTTATGGCTTTCTTATGCACTGGCGCAGTGGGTTTTTTGTGTTACCGTGGCATCTTTCAGCCTCTAGCCAAAAGGGGAGCCACTATAATCCATCTTATGGTGGCTTCCATTGCTTTAGGCTTTGTCTTCAGGCATTCCATTGGTGGCGCCTGGACTTGGAAGCCTTTGTATTTTACCGCTACCTGGTCTGCCTTCGATCTAGGTCCGTTAAGAGTAACCGGTCTGTGGCTATGGCTCATCTTAGCTGCTGTAGCCTTGGCAGTCATCATGCATCTCATTCTGGTGAAAACAAAGATAGGCAAAGCTATCAGGGCGACTTCTAGCAATCCCGAGCTTGCCTTAGCCTCTGGAATCAATGTTGACCGGATTATTTGGCTAACATGGTTTATTGGCGCTGGTCTGGCGGCTGTTGCCGGCGTCTTTCGTGCCGCAGATACCCAGGTCTGGCCCATGACTGGCTGGGATATCATATTGCCTATGTTTGCTGTTGCCATACTGGGTGGCATCGGAAACTATTATGGTGCCATAGCTGCAGCCTTTATCATCGGTCTGGCTGAGAATATTGGGGTGGTGGGGTTGATCGCTCTGGGGCTTTCTACGACATATCGCATAGGCATAGCTTTCTTGATTCTGATAATAACCCTGATTATGAAACCACAAGGATTAGCCATGTTATTTAGGAGAGCCTGATTTGGACATATTGCTTTATTTTCTTGACTTGCTGGTCTTTGTTGGCATCTTTGGCATAGTTGCTCTGAGTCTAAACCTGGAGTTTGGCTTTGCCGGGTTAGCCAATTTTGGTAAGGTGGCTTTCTTCCTTATTGGTGCTTATACCTATGCCATCCTGTCTCAAATTGGCATCCCCTTCTATCTTTGCCTCATCGCTGGTGCCTTAATTTCGGCTATTTTTGGCTTGCTTATTTCTTTGCCTGCTTTGAGGTTGAGGGCAGACTATTTGGCTATAGCGGTCTTAGCCTTTGGTGAAATCCTGAGGATGATCGTTAAAGCTGAGGTTTGGCTTGCTGGGGGCGATTGGGGAATAAGCGTTTCCCCAGTTTTCACTTGGATGGGCTCTGAGCTTATCTACCGTCTAGAGAACATAGGCTTGGTCTCGTTTTGCTTGTTTATCTGTTTCCTTGTGGTCCAACTATTAGCCAATTCTCCTTATGGCAGGGTTATGCGGGCTATAAGAGAGGATGAGATAGCTGCTGAAGCGTTGGGGAAGGCTAGAGCTAAATATAAGGCTCAAGCTTTTATGTTGGGTTCGGCCATGGCTGGGGTGGCTGGTGGGCTTTATGCTCAGTATCTTCAGTGCATCGTCCCTGGTATGTTTATGCCTATGGTTACCTTTACGGTATGGATAATGGTCCTTTTGGGGGGACCAGCTAATAACTGGGGAGCTTTATTAGGTGCTGGATTGGTGGAGTTTTTTGATCGGGGGGCAAACATAGCTAAAGATTATTTAATTTTGCCCATTGACCCAAGTAACTTGCAATATATTTTATTTGGTGCTTTAATTATATTTGTTTTGCTTTACCGACCCCAGGGTTTGCTAAAGGAAAGCCCGGTTAAGACAAAAGCATTGGAAGCAGCTCGATATGGAAGAGGCAGTGTCAAAAATGAGGGAAGTTAGCAAGCACTTTGGTGTTCGTCTCTTCGTCTTTATGTGGCCCCTGGTAAAAGGGGCTGTATAAAAGAGTAATCATTTAGGTATAATTTCCTCCATCTCGATAGAATGCATTCTCAATAGATAGAAAACCAGTGTAATTTATTATGGAAAAACCATTGTTAGAAATAAGGGAAGTTAGCAAGCATTTTGGTGGCGTTTATGCCGTCAATGGTGTAAGCCTGGATGTCAAACAGGGTGGCATTTGTGGTTTGGTGGGACCTAATGGCAGTGGCAAGACTACCTTGTTTAATACCATCCTCGGTCTCTACAGGCCTGATCAGGGAAATATTTATTTCAATAGTAACTGCATCAGCGACTTAGCTCCTCACCAAATTTATGCCTTGGGGCTGGTTAATGCCTTTCAACTGCCGCGCCTCTTTCTTCAAATGAGCGTATTAGACAATATGCTGGTGGCAGCACGTGGACACCAGGGCGATAGATTATTAAATAGCCTTTTCCTGAGGGGAAAGTGGCAGGAGCAGGAAAAAGGACTAATCCAAGAAGCTCTAGATATCCTGGAGCTTGTGGAGCTGGATAGCCAGGCTTTTTCCCCTGCTGGTGAGCTTTCTGGAGGACAGAGAAAGCTTCTGGAAGTTGCTAGGGGGCTTATGGCTAAGCCAACGCTTTTGCTCCTTGACGAACCAGCAGCGGGGATAAATCCTGTGTTGGGCAGGAGCATATTTCAGAAATTAAAAGATTTCTCTCATAATGGCACGACTTTTTTCATTGTGGAGCATAGGCTGGAGATATTGTTTGAGTTTGCCTCTTGGGTTTATGTTATGGATAAAGGAAAGATGGTGGCTGCAGGGCAGCCTCAAGTCATAATTGATGATGTTGCTTTTTATCAGGCATATCTGGGGGAAGAATAAGTGGAACCTATCTTCGCGGCTGAAAACATTGATGCTGGCTATGGCGATGTCATTATTGTCCGTGGTGTCTCCGTCAAGGTAACTGAGGGTGAGATTGTGGCTATTGTGGGCCCTAATGGCAGTGGCAAATCGACTTTGATTAAGAGTTTTCTTGGTTTTGCCAGGCTGTTTCAAGGTAAGGTCTTCTATCGGGGTAAGGATATCACCGGCATGGCTTCTGATCGGGCGGTAACTATGGGCATAGGGTATGTCCCCCAGATAAACAATATCTTCCCCAATTTGACCATAAGCGAAAATCTAGATATCGGGGCCTATCACAGGAAAGGGAAATCTTCTATTAAAGCTGGGATGGCAGAGCTATATGAGATGTTCCCTGAGCTTGGGGTGAGAAAAAATGCTTTAGCGGGAAATTTGAGTGGTGGAGAAAGGCAGATGTTAGCTATAGCTAGGGCTATGATGGCGCAACCTAAAGTCCTTTTACTTGATGAGCCGCTGGCTTCCTTGTCTCCTAAGCCGGCTTCAGCCATCCTATCTAAGATGAAGAGCATAAGAGAAAATGGCACCGCTATAATAATAGTAGAGCAAAATGTCAAAAAGGCTCTGAGCGTCTCGAATCGGGGTTATGTTTTGGTTAATGGCACTTGTGCTATGGAAGGAGAAGCTGCTTCTCTATTTACTGAAGAATCCTCTAAGCAGCGATTCTTAGGTTTAGAGGCTAAGGCTATTGACACGGATTTATCTTCCGTGCACAATTGAAT